>Ga0256865_1000360_pt1 | contig 15937 bp, 16 predicted proteins | sample RVTome_14_FD_187337 | JGI IMG/M metagenome (GOLD analysis project Ga0256865, IMG submission 187337) | Soil microbial communities from uranium-contaminated site in the Upper Colorado River Basin, Wyoming, United States - RVT145D125 HiSeq ... | reverse complement strand
ACGCCGGGCCTACCCTCTTGCCGGCCTCGGCGCAGCCGGTTGGCCGGTCGCCTTTGCCACCCACTTCTGGTTGCTGCGCCGCCAGGAACCGGATACCGAAACCCTGCCGCTCCACCTGCGCTACCTGCACGCCAGCGGTCTATGGCTGTTGACGCTGCTGGCGATCCGCGAGATCGACTGGCGCCTCGCCCGTTTTCTGCCCCATGCCGGCAGCTGGCGGCTTCTCGTCTGGGGGGTGATCCCGGCACTGCCCGCGGCGTTCTTCACCGCCTGCGGGAAAGCACTGCCGTGGCCGCTGCGCCGCCACTTCCCGCTCTACCTCGGCCTCGCCGCCGGTCCGCTGATCCTCTTCGCCTGGGTTTGGGCGTTTTACGTCAACCTCACCCACATCGGCGACCCCTGGCCCCTCCCCTACCTGCCGCTGCTCAATGTCCTCGATATCGGCGTGGCGCTGGTCCACCTTACCCTCTTTTTATGGGCGCGTCGCCTGCTCGCCGGCGAGGCGCCGTCCTGGCCGCAACTGGCCCCACTACTGCAGCCGATGGTCCTGGCCGCCTCGCTCTTCGTCTGGCTCAACACGATCATCGTCCGCACCGTACACTACTGGGGCAAAGTCCCCTTTCATTTCGATGCCATGTTCGACTCTGCCCTTCTGCAGACCGCTCTCTCCCTCTGCTGGAGCCTGACGGCGCTCCCCACGATGGTCTTCGCCACCCGCCGCGGCCTCCGAACGGTCTGGCTGACCGGCGGCGCATTGCTGGCGGCGGTGGTCGTCAAGCTCTTTGCCGTCGACCTCTCCGGCGTCGGTACCGTCGGCCGCATCGTCTCCTTCATCGGCGTCGGACTGCTCATGCTGCTGATCGGCTATCTCTCGCCGGTGCCGCCACAGGCGGGGGAGGAGGGATGAGGCTATGGCAGGAGAGCAACTGCTGATTGTCGAAAAATCGTTCCTGGAGGAGGAGCGTCTGCAGGGGCTGCTGGCTGAGCTCGGAAATCGCCACCCACTCGACGCCTTCACCGCCCGCCAGCGACTGTGGGGAAGCGGGCTAGCCCTCTTTGCCCGCGGCGCCGACCCGCGGCTGGGCGCCACCGCCGATCTGCTCGCCGCACACGGCATAACCCACTGGCTGCTGACACCGACGCTGCCCCGGCTCGAACCGCAGAAAATCTCCGCGCTCACCGTCAACACCGAGGCGGTGACTTTTGCCGGCGCGAAAAGGGAGACCGTGCTCGCCCGCGGCGACATCGTCCTGGCCGTTCTGGCCGACCTCTCCGGGGCGGTGGCGGAGAAGGGGGTGAAGCGGCTGCTGCTGCACCAGGCCTACCGGGGGACGATCGCCGGCGCCGGCTTCAGCGCCGAAGAGCTGCAGCAGGAGATCCTGCGCGGCCGGCCGGTGCTCGATCTCTACCTGCTGACTCCGGCCTACGCCGTGCGGGATGTGGCCAGGGTCTTCCCCGGGCGTTTCAACCCCGAGGGACTTGGGGAGCGCGCCGGCTACAGCGCTTCCGGCAATCTGCGGGCGCTCATGGAACTGGCCGGAAGCTATGCCGGAGAGTGGCATCTGCGCACCGATTTCGGCATGGCCAGCCTGCCCGGCTACCAGCTCAAAAAGGGCGGCGAAGCCGTAGCCCCCGAGCGGGAGAACCTCGCCAGCCTCACCCGCTTCGGCTGGCTCATGGCCGACCTTTTGGCGCAGACGCAGCAGCGCCGCGCCGAGGCGACGCCGGCCGCCGCAGGCCTGCCCGGGCTGCAGGCGGAGCTGGCCGGCGAGGCCGAGGCCGGCCGGACGGAGCGAGCTGCCGGCCCCCCCGCCCTTCCACAGCCACCCGATTCCGACGGGTCGGACGAGGGGTCGGCCCCGTGGAAAGACCCGAAGTGCCTGGCTCTTGTTCCGGCCGCCTTCTTTCTGCTGGCGATGGGCATGCAGCAGCCGTCCCTGCGCGCCGCCTTCGTCAGCTACGGCATCCATTACGGCCTGCTGCCGGCTCTGCTGTCCCTGCTCCTGGCCTGGCGGGGGTTCCGCGCCCTGCACTTCAAGCGTCAGGTCGAGAACACGCCGACCAGCAAGGTGCGCTCGCTGGCGATGGGACTGGTCGAGGTGCATGGCCGCGCCGTGCGCCGCTATGCCCTGGTCTCGCCGATGAGCCACATGCCCTGCGTCTGGTACCGGATCAGCAAATACCGCCTCGGGGAAAACGGCACGCGCAGCCCGCTCGGCAGCGTCGGCAGCGGACCGCTCCCCTTTCTCCTCGATGACGGGACGGGCCGGGTAGTCGTCACCCCGAATGGGGCCAGGGTCTGTGCGCAGACGCGCAACGAGGGGTCGCCGTCCGGCGGCCTGCTCTTCGCCACGGGGTCGACCGACAGTGGCGAACACTGGGTCGAGGAAGTCATCCCCGAGGGAACCCGGCTCTATGTCCTCGGCTTTGCCCGGCCGTGGCGCCCGGCCCCGGCTTCGCTGAAGGAGCGGGTCATCGAGCGGCTGCGGCAACTCAAGTCCTCGGCGGAGAGCATGCGGCGCTTCGACCGCGACGGCGACGGCAGGATCTGCGACGGCGAGTGGGCCGCCGCCCGCCGGGAGGTTGAGCAAGAACTGCTGGGGGAGAGCCTGGGCGGCGACCGCAACCCGCGGCTGCAAGGGGAAACGGCCGAGATTGGCCGGCCGCCGCACCGGGGGCTCCCCTTCATCATCGCCGAGGCCGCCTCGGAGCTCCACGTAACCAGCCGTTACGGCCTGCGCACCGCCCTGTACCTGACCGGGGCCGTCGGTCTCGGAGTATGGGCGGTCCTCAGCTGGCTGGAAAAACTGCGCCTCACCTAGACAACCTCACAGAAGGAGATAGCAAATGATCGCAACGGCAATCCTCATCGCCCTGTTACTGGTCCTGTTGGTGGCCGTCGGCTACGTCATCGTCGTCTACAATGGGCTGGTGCAGTTGAGGAACAACATCGAGCGGGACTGGAGCAATATCGACGTGCTGCTCAAGCAGCGCTTCGACGAACTGCCGAAACTGATCAAAGTCTGCGAGGGGTACATGCAGCACGAGAAGCGGACCCTGGAAGCGGTGATCGCGGCTCGCTCCCACATCACTTCGGCGCGCACCGATGGGGAACGGCTGCAGGCGCAGAACGCCCTGACCGAAACCCTTCGCTCGCTCTTCATGGTGGTGGAGCGCTATCCGGAGCTCAAGGCAGACAAGGCCTTTCGCCAGTTGCAGGGGCGCATCAGCGAGCTCGAGGAGATGATCGCCGACCGTCGTGAGTTCTTCAACGAGGCGGTGAACACCTACAACATCCGCATCGAACAGTTCCCCGACCTGCTGGTGGCCCGGCCCCTCAACTTCACCAGCCGCACCCTCTGGCGGATAGACCCTACCCACCGGCAGGATGTGGAGGTCAGGTTCCAGCAAACCTGAAGAGGCGGCGGAAAAGAGGGCTTAAGAATTGAGGTCTTTCGCACTGGGCGCCTTAACCGGACATCGCGATGAAGTGTCCACTCGCTGCCCTTTTTTGTCAGGGACGGCCGCAAACCCGCGCCGTCTTGCCGCTGCAAACGCCGCCGGTCGCCCGCCGAAGCGCGCCCAGCAACTGGCATGAATCGTGTAATTCCAGCCTGTAATTGCAACTCCCTTCCATGAACCCGCGGGCGGACCTCCGCCCGGCCGATCGCCCCGACAAGGAGAAACGACCATGCTCTGCCGACGCCTGCTGACCACCCTCGCCCTCGTCCTGCTCACCGCCGGGGCCGCCCACGCCGACCTCGATGTCTACCTGCGCAGCCTCAGCGTCAGCGCCGAGGCCGACTTGGGCGGCTTCCGGACCCAGGTGGGTGCACACTTCGGAGCCTCCGGTTCACAGCTCGACCTGGCGTTCCGCTCCGTCGACCGGCCGGCCGATGTCGCCGTCTGCCTCTGGTTGGCACAGCAGTCCCGTCAACCGGTCGAAGTCGTGCTGCGCGAGTACAGCTCCCGCAAGGGGCAGGGATGGGGGGCGCTCGCCCAGAGTCTCGGCATCAAACCGGGTTCGGCCGCCTTCAAGGCCCTCAAGCAGGGGGAGCTTGGCTGGCAGCCAGCCGGCGCAGCCGATGGCAACGGCAAGAACAAGGGCAAAGGCAAGAAGGGGCACTCGTAGCCCCCGAAAAGATCAACTCCATGCGTTTCATCCCCGGACCGGCGCAACTCTGCATCTTCCTGTTTCTACTCGCGCCTGCACCCCTTTTCGGCTGCCCGACTCCCGTCGCCGATCCGGCCGCGCCGGCGCTGCGGGGGGATGGGCAGCTTGAGTTTCTTTGCCCTGACCGCCCTGCCAAGGCCGCCATCCGCATTGAAATCGCCGATTCCCCCACGACTCGCGCCAAGGGTCTCATGGACCGCATGCTGAAGGACGATGTAGAGGGGATGCTGTTCGTTTTCGAAACTCCGGCGATCCAGAATTTCTGGATGCGCAATACTCCAGGTTCGCTGGACATTATCTTCGTGGCAGAGGATGGCCGGGTGCGCAACATCGCCGAACAGACCATACCCCTGTCGGATCGGACCTACAGCTCTGCCGGCCCGGCCAGTTTTGTGGTGGAAGTCAGGGGCGGCTTTGCCCGGCGCTTCGGCATCGATCAGGGCTGCCGCATTCAATGGCAGCGGTATTAAGCACCTCCCTCCCGAAGTCTCTTCTGCTACCTTCCCCCACCGCACTTTCCGCGTTTCATTCCCTCGCCTTGCAGTCGGTGAACTGGAGTTGAATTCGTTCTCGACTCGACCGGAAAACTACCGTCCTGGTTCCGTGCGTCGGGCCTTGCGAATCTTTTCCTGTTTGGTGCTATATTGTTTTTAAAAATGCATCGGACGGCTGCGGTACATCGCCACGGGGCCAAGGAAGTGACATGAAAAATCTGCTGTGGCAGTGCGCATTTCTCCTTTCCATCAGTGTCGGTATCATCATCTGCCTTGCACCTCCAGGGCAGGCAGCCTCCCTCGACCCTCGGCTGCAGTCCATTCTTGCCGATTCCAGCCTCGCCGAAACCATTCCGGTTATTGTCACTTTCCGGGACGGAGTGGATTTCTCCCGCTTGCCCGCTGGTCCCCGTCATCATCGCCGCGCCGAACTTGTGCGCTCGCTGAAAAGTCGTGCGGCGGCAGCACAGGGGGCGACGCGGGAATTCCTGCGCGGCCGGGGGGTCGGGCCGATCAAGGATCTCTGGATCATCAATGGCTTGGCGGTGACCGTCTCTCCGGAGACGATTCAAGCTCTGGCGGCGCGGCCGGAGGTGCTGAGCATCCGATACGACGAAGTCATCTCCCTGCCCAGGATCTCGCCGTCACAAATCACCGGCCTTGCCGAATCGAACATCGAGATGGTGGGAGCGCCGCAGCTCTGGCAACAGGGGTTCGCCGGCCAAGGGGTGACGGCGGCGACCATGGACAGCGGGGTGGATCTTAACCATCCCGACCTCGGGCCCCGCTGGCGCGGGGGAAGCAACAGCTGGTTCGATCCGAACGGCGAGCATCCCCTTGCCCCGGCCGATGTGGATGGCCATGGCACCGGGGTGATGGGGATTCTGGTCGGAGGAAACGCCGGCGGCACGTTTATCGGCGTGGCACCGGAGGCACAATGGATCGCCGTGAAAATCTTCAACGATGCCGGGACGGCCTCATACAGCACCATTCACCAGGGGTTCGGCTGGCTGCTCGACCCGGACGACAACCCGGACACCGACGATGCTCCTGACGTGGTCAACAACTCCTGGGGATTCGAGGAGTCGCCGGGCGTGTGCGACCAGGCGGCCCAGGTCTTTCAGACCGACATTCAAACGCTGAAAGCGGCCGGCATTGCCGTCGTTTTCGCCGCCGGCAACACCGGTCCCAATGCCAACACCAGCGTCGCCCCGGCGAACAATCCGGAAGCTTTCGCTGTCGGGTCGCTCGGCACCCTCCAGTCGGCAACCACTATTTCCAGCTTCAGCGCTCGTGGCCCCTCGGCCTGCGACGGTACGGTTTATCCCGAAGCGGTGGCACCCGGTTTCATAGTGCGAACCGCTGACCTGACTTCCGGCGGCACGATACCCAACTCCTATGTGGATACAGCCGGCACCTCCCTCGCCGCCCCGCACGTCTCCGGGGTGATGGCCCTGCTGCTCAGCGCCTTTCCCGAAACCCGGGCCGATGCCCTCGAAACCGTTCTGAAAGAATCGGCAACCGACCTGGGGCCGGCGGGCGCCGATAACAGTTACGGTTACGGACTTGTGAATGCAGAGGCAGCCTTCAATCTGCTGAATGATGCCCTTCTGGGCATCACTGATCCGGTTGCCCCCTCGGATGACGGGATTCTCCCTTTCGGCAATGTACCGGTCGGCAGCTCGGCAACCAGTACGATTGCGCTGCGAAACGACGGGAGCGGGTTCCTGTTCATCCAGTCCGCAAGCGTCGCCGGGCCGCCGTCGCCTTTCGCGATCACCAGCAACACGTGCACCCAGGCTCTGAGATCCGGGGAAAGCTGTACGGTTACTGTCCGTATTGCTCCCGCCGCCCACCAGAGCTTCGCTGCAAGGCTTGACGTCTCTTCAAACGGCTCGGTCAGCGGCGTCTCTTCGGTCGAACTCACCGGCGTCGGCAATACGCTGCCGCCGGCGCCACAACCGGTGACGCCGGCCGACGGTGCCACCGGTCTGGCCACCACTGTCGTGCTGCAATGGGATCAGTTGCCGGATGTCGACGGCGACCCGGTGACCAGTGAGGTCTTGTTATCTACGTCGCCAGATTTCAGTCAGAGCACGCCCATTGAAGTCACCCTGTTGACCCCTGCCGGCGGCGGGGCACTGCTGGCCGGCGTTGGCGGTTTTCTAGTGTTTTTTGGCGTTGCCGCCGGCAACAGAAAGAAAAAGTGGCAAGTGCTGGCCGGCGGCCTTTTCGTTGCGGTCCTGATGCTGCTGCTTTCCTGCGGCGGCGGCGGTGGAGGGGGCGGCGGAGCGTCCGTAGCCGAGCTTGCAGCCGAGCAGCGCAGCCTTGAGCTCACCGACCTGGCGCCGTCAACGACCTATTTCTGGAAAGTGTCGGCCGTGGACGACCTGGGTGGTCGCACGGAAGGTCCCGTTCGCAGCTTTACCACCCGCTAGGAGCCTGTGGAACCTGGGCGGAAGAGAAACGCCTCGGCCAAGGTGAACGCGGAATGCATCTACCAGGTGCTCTCGCTCCTTTTTCCCGAGGCGGGAACGAGCTGCCTCAGGAAGGTGCGGCCGGTTGCCAGCGACTTCTTTTGGTCAAAGGGCACCAGCTCGGGCCGCGTCCCCTGCAGTGACCCGCCCCGCTCAGTCCCACGCAAAAAAGGGCCGCCTTACCGGCGGCCCTGCCAGCCTTCCGCCTGCTCTACCCATGGCTGATCGGCTTGCTGGTACAGGTGTTCACATGCAGCATGTGGCTGATCGGACAATACCTGAAAACGGCCGTCGCGATCGGGATCAGGCCAAGCAGGCCCAGATACATGGCCGGCCCTTCGAGCAGGAACAGCAGGGAGAAGAGGGCCAGCCCGATGAACACGCGCACCACACGTTCGGTTGTGGAACAGACATTCCGCATCATGGCCATACCTCCATTATTTAATTTTTCCTAGTTAAATTATAGCATACTCCCGGCAGGCGCCGGGGCCGGATAGGCGCACGAGAAAAACTTATCGAAAACAATTTGTTACATTGTCTGCAAAGAATCCGGCCGCCGGTAGAACTTGAGACGTCCCGTCCCTTCACTGCTTGCCCTGCTCCTTACCCCAGACCCGGTCAAGAAACTGGTCGCGACCCGAGCCCCAGCGGCAGTATTTGTAGCGCAGGGGATTCTTCTTGTAGTAGGTCCTGGTGATACTCTTCGGCCGGATAAAAGGCTGTGGCCGGAACGATCTCGGTGACGATCGGCCCGTTGAACCGGCCCGACCGGGCGAGACGTTTCCTGGAGCCTTCAGCCAACCGTTTCTGTTCTTCGTCGAGGAAAAAGATTGCGGATCGATACTGACTGCCGCGATCGACAAACTGACCACCCGCATCGGTCGGGTCGATGTTCATCCAGAACACCTCGAGCAGTTGCGCATAGCCGATTCTAGCCGGGTCATAAATAACCTGCACCGCCTCGGCATGACGGCCCACCTGCGGGAAGAGGATGTGGTCCTCTTCCCGCCCGTCCGGACGCAAACGCCCCCCCGCAGTCCCCCTGGCTTATCCCCAATCCTCATTTCTTCCGGTTTCCAGCCATCAGGTTGGACAAGAAGAAAACTCCCGGTAATCTTGACATTGGACGTTCTTTACCATCAGCACGATTGGTCCTCCTGAAGAGGGAAGAGGCCGGATGGAAGTTCGCAAGGTGATCAGGAAAACGCCGGAAAGCTGGAGCGTTCTGCCTAACCTGCAGGATTATGAAGAGACCTGCGCCAGCTTTTCCTGGCAGCAAATGCGCCGGGAACTCGATGGGCTGCCCGGCGGCAAGGGCCTGAACATCGCCTACGAGGCGGTCGACCGCCATGCCGCCGGCCCCCTTGGGAAGCATCTGGCCCTCCGCTGGCTGGGCAAGGACGGGACGGTCCTCGATTACACCTATGGGGAGCTCAGGGAGCAGAGCAGCCGCTTCGCCAACGTGCTGGGGCGGCTGGGGGTGGCCAGCGGAGAGCGGGTCTTCGTCCTTTCCGGACGCATTCCCCCCCTCTACGTCGTCGCCCTTGGCACCTGGAAGAAGGCGGCTGTGTTCTGTCCCCTCTTTTCCGCCTTCGGCCCTGAGCCGATCTGTCAGCGCATGCTGCTGGGAGACGCCAGGGTCCTGGTGACCACCGAGCGGCTCTACCACAGGAAGGTCGCCGGCCTGCGCGAGCGCCTGCCGCAATTGCGGCACGTGCTGCTGACCGATGCGGCGGAGGACCTGGCCGATGACATCTTGTCCCTGCCGAAACTGCTGGCCGAGGCCTTGGGCGAGTTCGCTATTTCGCCTACCGACCCGGAGGCGATGGCGATCCTGCATTTCACCAGCGGCACCACCGGCCAGCCGAAGGGGGCGGTGCACGTGCACAACGCCGTGCTGACCCACTACATGACCGGCAAGTTCGTGCTCGATCTCCACCCCGACGACATCTTCTGGTGCACGGCCGATCCGGGCTGGGTGACCGGCACCTCCTACGGAATCATTGCCCCCCTGATCCATGGGGTGACCAGCATCGTCGACGAGGCCGACTTCGATGCCGGGCGCTGGTATCGGATCCTGGAACAGCAGCGGGTGTCGGTCTGGTACACGGCGCCGACGGCCATCCGCATGTTGATGCGCACCGGCATCACCCCGCGCGGCCAGTACGATCTGAGCCGGCTGCGCCTGATCCACAGCGTCGGCGAACCCCTCAACCCCGAAGCGGTGATCTGGGGGGAAGAGGTCCTCGGGCTGCCGATCCACGACAATTGGTGGCAGACCGAGACCGGCGGCATCATGATCGCCAACTTCGCGGCGATGGACATACGGCCAGGCTCCATGGGCCGCCCCCTGCCAGGAACCGAGGCGGCGATCGTCCGGCGGCTGGACGAAGACCGGGTCGTTGTGCTGGAGGAGCCCGGGGTCGAGGGGGAGCTGGCGCTTCGCCCCGGCTGGCCTTCGATGTTCCGGGCCTACCTGCACGACGAGGAGCGCTACCGCAAGTGCTTCGCGGGCGGCTGGTACCTCACCGGCGACCTGGCGCAGCGCGATGCCGACGGCTACTTCTGGTTCGTCGGTCGCGCCGACGACATCATCAAGACGGCGGGGCACATGGTGGGCCCCTTCGAGGTGGAAAGCGCCCTGATGGAGCATCCGGCGGTGGCCGAGGCGGGGGTGATCGGCAAACCCGAACCGACCATCGGGGAGCTGGTCAAAGCCTTCGTCGCCCTGAAGCCGGGATTTGCCGCCGGCGAGGCGCTACGCCTCGAACTGCTCGGCTTTGCCCGCAGCCGGCTCGGCTCGGCGGTGGCACCGAAGGAGATCGCGTTCATCGACCGCCTGCCCAAGACGCGCAGCGGCAAAATCATGCGCCGTCTACTCAAGGCGCGCGAACTGGGACTGCCCGAAGGGGACACCTCGACACTGGAGACATAGGCATGAGCCCAAAACGCATTGAAAGAGGAGCCCTCAGCTCCGATCATGGCCTGCACCTGCTGCGGCAGATGCTGCGCATCCGGCGCCTGGAGGAAAAATCGGCCGAACTCTACAGCGCCACGAAAATCCGTGGCTTTCTGCACCTCTACATCGGCGAAGAGGCAGTTGCGGTGGGGGTGGCGGAAGCCCTGGCGGTCGAGGACGCCGTGGTGGCCACCTACCGCGAGCACGGCCACGCCCTGGCCCGCGGCATGTCGATGGGCGGGATCATGGCCGAGATGTACGGCAAGCAGGAGGGGTGCAGCCGGGGGCGAGGCGGCTCGATGCACTTCTACGATGCCCGGACCCGCCTCTACGGCGGCAACGCCATCGTTGGCGGGGGCATCCCCCTCGCCGTCGGCCTGGCCCTGGCCGACAAGCTACAGGGGAGGCCTCGAGTCACCTGCTGCCTCTTCGGCGACGGGGCGGTCGCCGAGGGGGAATTCCACGAGTCGATGAACCTCGCCGCCCTCTGGCAATTGCCGGTTCTCTTCGTGTGTGAGAACAACCTCTACGCCATGGGGACCCGGATCGATTTCGCCCAGTCGGTCACCGACCTGGCCAAAAAGGCCGACGGCTACGCCGTCGCCGCCGGGGCCGTGGATGGCATGGACGTGCTGGCGGTGGAAGCGGCAGCGCGGGAAGCGGCCGCTGCGGTGCGGGCCGGCAAGGGTCCCCGATTCCTCGAGTGCCGCACCTACCGCTTCCGAGCCCACTCGATGTTCGATCCCGAGCTCTACCGGACCAGGGAGGAGGTCGAGGAGTGGAAGAAGCGCGACCCAATCGTCCTCTTGGTCAAGCGGCTCAAGGATCAGGGCTTCCTGGACGACACAGGGCTGGAGAGCCTCGAACGGGAGGTGGTCGCCGAGGTCGAAGAGGCGGTCGCCTTCGCCGAGGCGGGGACCTGGGAACCGGTCGAAGATCTGACACGCTTTGTGTACTCGGAGCGGAGGACGGAATGAGCGAAGGGCCGAAGATGATCAGGACCACCTACCGGCAAGCGGTGCGGGAGGCCCTCCGCGAGGCGATGCAGCGTGACGACCGGGTATTTCTGATGGGCGAGGACGTCGGCCGCTACGGCGGCTGCTTCGCCGTCAGCAAGGGGCTGCTGGAGGAGTTCGGGCCGGAGCGCATTCGCGACACGCCCCTGTCGGAATCGACCTTCGTCGGAGCCGGAATCGGCGCTGCGCTCGGCGGCATGCGGCCGATCGTGGAGATCATGACGGTCAACTTCAGCCTGCTGGCACTCGATCAGATCGTCAACAATGCCGCCACCATCCTGCACATGTCGGGCGGCCTGTTCAATGTCCCGCTGGTCATCCGCATGGCGACCGGCGGCGGCAAGCAGTTGGCGGCGCAGCACTCCCACAGCCTGGACGGGTGGTACGCGCACATCCCCGGACTCAAGGTGCTGGTGCCTGCGACCCTCGAGGACGCCCGCGGCATGCTCTGGACCGCCCTCGAGGATCCCGACCCGGTGCTGATCTTCGAGAACTCCATCCTCTACCCCATGGAGGGCGAGCTGCCCGAGGACGCCGGCCCGGTGGAGATCGACCGGGCGCGGGTCCGGCGGGAAGGGCGCGACGTCACCCTCATCACCCACGGCACCTGCCTCTTCAAGGCGCTGGAGGCGGCCACGACCCTCGCCGCCGAAGGGATCGAGGCCGAGGTGATCGACCTGCGCACCCTGCGTCCCCTGGACGAGGCGACCTTCCTCACTTCGGTCGCCCGGACCCGTCGGGCGGTGGTCGTGGACGAAGGCTGGCGCAGCGGCGGCATCTCAGCCGAGATCAGCGCGCGCATCATGGAGAAGGCCTTCTTCGAGCTGGATGCCCCGGTCGAGCGCGTGTGCAGCGCCGAGGTGCCGATGCCCTACCCAAGGCACCTGGAAGAGGCGGCGCTGCCGCAGGCCGCGACCATCGTGAACACCGTCAGGAGGATGCTGCAAGCTCATGGGTGAATTCCGCATGCCCAGTCTGGGCGCCGACATGAAAACCGGGACACTGATGGCGTGGCGGGTCAAGCAGGGCGACCGGGTCAGACACGGGGACATCATCGCCGAGGTGGAGACGGACAAGGGTCTGTTCGAGGTTGAGGTTTTCGAGGACGGGATGGTGGAGCAATTCCTTTTCCAACCGGTGGCGAAGGTTCCGGTCGGGACGGTGCTGGCCACGATCCGCTCCGAAAAACCTCCGGCGGAAGCTCCGGGGGCGGCGCCGTCCGGGCGGGTCAAGGCCTCTCCGGCTGCGCGCAAGTTGGCCGCCGATCTCGGCATCGGCCTGGAAACCCTGCAGGGCACCGGTCCGGAGGGCGCGATCAGCCGCGGGGATGTCGAGCGGGCGGCCGCCGCCAAGGAGAAACCCGCAGAGAAGGCGGCGCCCTTGCCGCCGGAGCCGCAGGTTGTGGCCGGGGGGCTCCAGGCCGGCATGCGGCGCGCGATCGCCGCGGCCATGAGTCGCTCCAACCGCGAGATTCCCCACTATTACCTGGAGACGGACATCGACATGAGCCGTTCCCTCAAGTGGCTGACGGCGGAAAACCAGAAACGCTCCATCAAAGAGCGGCTGCTGCCCGCCGTTCTGCTGATCAAGGCCGTGGCGCGCGCCCTGGGGGAGGTGCCGGAACTCAACGGCTACTGGATCGACGACGGCCTCCGGATCGAGGAGGCGATGCACATTGGTTTCGCCATCGCCCTGCGTCAGGGTGGCCTGCTCACACCAGCCATCCACCATGCCGACCAGAAGAGTCTGGATGAGATGATGGAAGCGCTGCGCGACCTCATCACCCGAACCCGGTCCGGGCGCCTGCGGGCCTCCGAGATGACGGACGCCACGATTACCATGACCAGCCTTGGGGATCTGGGAGTGGGGAAGGTCTTCGGCGTTATTTACCCGCCCCAGGTGGCGCTGGTCGGTTTCGGCAGGATCGCCGAACGGCCATGGGCAGAGAACGGCATGCTCGGGGTCCGGCCGATCCTGACGGCGACGCTGGCGGCGGATCACCGGGCCACCGACGGCAGCCGCGGTGCCCGGTTCCTGGAAGCACTCGACCACGCACTTCAGGAACCGGAGAAACTATGACCGAGGAGCAGATCAGGGGAATCGTGAGCAGCGGCCTGCTGCAGATAGCCCCCGAGGCCGACCTGACGGGGCTCGTGCCGGGGGAGAACCTGCGCGAAAGCCTGGACATCGACTCCTTCGACTTTCTCAACTTCCTCATCGGCCTCCATGAGACCCTGGGGGTCGAAATCCCCGAAGCGGACTACGAACGGCTCATCTCCCTGGAGGATATCCTGCGTTACCTCTCGGCGCGTCTCGGCTGACACACCGCCGGCATCGGCCGGGAGAAAGAAAGGACGGAGGCGCATGGAAAAGACCTATCCCGACTACTACAAACATCTCAACAAGTTGGCCGGCAGGCTGGGGGCGGAGCTGAAGGGGCCGGTCTCCGGTTTCACCCAGGTTCATTCGGCGGCTCTGGCCGACGGGGCGCTGAGCAGAAAAACCAAGGAACTTATGGCTCTCGGCATCTCCGTGGTTGCCGGCTGCCGCGGCTGCCTCGCCTTCCATGTCCACGACGCCCTGCGGGCCGGCGCCACCCGGGCCGAGATCATCGAAACCATCGGCGTGGCCATCTTCATGGGCGGCGGTCCGGCGCTGGTATACGGATGCGAGGCCCTCGATGCCCTGGAACAGTTCGAGGCGGAAACGCCCGGCTAGAGGCTGGCTCCGGCAGCCTTGCACAGCGGCCGTTCCCCGCTGTCAGGGGAGCAAGTCCCGGTACAGCCAGACCACAAAGGAGGACCCCATGAACCTGGAGATCCACGCGGTACGGATGGAAATCCCCGCGGAATGCAACATCATCCTCGGCCAGACCCATTTCATCAAGACCGCCGAGGACCTGTACGAGGTGATGGCCACGACGGTCCCCGGTGCACGTTTCGGCCTCGCCTTCACCGAATCGTCCGGCCCCTGCCTGATCCGGATCGAAGGGAACGACGATGAGCTGGGTCAGGTCGCGGTCCGCAACCTGCAGGCGATCGGCGCCGGCCACGTCTTCTGCATCATGCTGCGCAACGCCTTCCCCCTCAACATCCTCAATGCGGTCAAGGGGTGCCCCGAGGTCTGCCATGTCTTCTGCGCCACCGCCAACCCCCTCGAGGTGATCGTCGCTTCCACCGACCAGGGGTGGGGGGTGCTCGGGGTGATCGACGGCTTCCCCCCCAGGGGAATCGAGGGAGAGGAGGAACGGATAGACCGCTACCAATTCCTGCGCTCCATCGGCTACAAGCGCTGAAAGGTCACGGCAAGGCGTAAACCTTCACGCCCGTTTCATCCTGGCATCGAGCACCAGCGCCCCTGTGGGGTAGAGGACGACCGGGTTGAGGTCGATCTCGGCAGCAGGCCGTTGGCCGGAGTGACGGGGTAGACCCAACCCTTGAACCGGAGAAGGTTCTTCAGGACGACGCAGGAGAGTTTCGCAACATCGGCGGTGGCGCCGACGAGGGCGATGCTGCGGGGGGAGAAGAGCGGGGCAAGGGTTCGCATACTGGAAACCGGTTTACTCCACGCGGTGAAGGCGGCGTCTTCGTTTCGGGCCAGCAGCGATGGCCGGAACTTGCCAAAAGCGTAACGATAAAAGGCGACAAAGCAATGCAGCAGAGCCCATCAGGCGCATGGGATGGGTTGCAATCCTGCGATTCTCCAGAGTGTTCCGTCAACACCAGGTTCAATTCAAGGGAAGGCCCTTCGCCCCCTGTCAGGATAGAAGCCGCCTCTGGGAAAAATCCTCTGGGTGAAGCCCAAAGTCTAGGCGGAGCAATCAGCGATTGCAGTCAATGGATACTGCCGATCAAGTCTGTGCGCCGTTCCCTTCCCCGGTAAAGAATACCCCCCATCCCGCGGACGGAATCACGACCAACGACCACCCAGCCTTTGGTGCGCCTGAAGAACATGACTTGCCCGGATTCCAGCATCCTGTCCAGAACCTGAGAAGAGACAATCTCTTCGGTCCCGTCTTTGAGCATGACCGGAACCATCATTCTGCTCACCTCCTTTCGCTGCGACACTCCTCTATTTTATCAGATCGCATGGGCGGCGCGAGTTGCCGTCCCCTTCACCGCTTGCCCCGCTCTTCCCCGCCCGCTTTCGCCTTCAGCGGCCGGCGACGACGGCCAGCGCGGCGAACAGGGCGAGCAACACGGTCAGCAGCGTTCTCATCCCATATTCTCCCTGCAGAAGCAGGTATAAAACCCTCCCCTGCGTATTTCATCATTTCGTCGGCTCAAACTCCAGCGCCGCAGAATTCATGCAGAAGCGCTTGCCGGTCGGCTCGGGTCCGTCGTCGAAAACGTGGCCGAGATGGCCGCCGCAGCGGGGGCAGAGTACCTCGGTGCGAGTCGTGAAGAAGCTGCGATCTTCCTCGAAGCGGACATTCTCCGGCGCCACCGGGGCGTAGAAGCTCGGCCAGCCGGTCCCCGACTCATACTTGCTCTCCGAGCTGAACAAATCGAGGCCGCAGCCGGCGCAGCGGTAGATGCCGTGATCATGGTTGGCGTGCAGCTTGCCGGAATAGGCCCGCTCCGTCCCCTTCTCGCGCAGGATGTGGAACTGCTCGGGGGTCAGGATCTTGCGCCACTCTTTGTCACTTTTGACAACTTTTTCGGTCATGACGTATTTCCCTTCGCTGACGGAATAGACTTTCAGCGGCTCTGCCGCCACCGTCTGTCCGGCAACAAACAGACCGGCCAGCAGCAGACCGACAACCACTCCGATGCTTTTCATCGCGGTCTCTCCCCTCGGTGCATGGAAACGGGACA
>Ga0256865_1000357_pt1 | contig 16003 bp, 13 predicted proteins | sample RVTome_14_FD_187337 | JGI IMG/M metagenome (GOLD analysis project Ga0256865, IMG submission 187337) | Soil microbial communities from uranium-contaminated site in the Upper Colorado River Basin, Wyoming, United States - RVT145D125 HiSeq ... | reverse complement strand
TGAGAACGATGTTGTTGAAGATCGGCCCCTGGATGAAGCGGAAACGGTTCTCGTCGCGGTCGAAGATGGAAAGGCCGGTGATGTCCGACGGCAACAGGTCACTGGTGCACTGGATGCGACCGAAGGAAAGCCCCAGCGCCCGGGCCAGCGCCAGCGCCAGGGTCGTCTTGCCCAGGCCGGGGATGTCCTCGATCAGCAGGTGGCCTCCCGACAGCAGGGTAATGACCGCCAGCCGGATGGCCCGCACCTTCCCCTTGAGATACTGGCCGGAGAGGGTGTCGATGACCCGCAATACCTCGGCGCGTTTGTTCAGTTTCATTTTGCCGCCTCTAGGCCGGGAGCGGCCCTCAGGAAAAAGTCTTCTGATCTCAGTATAACATCCCGAGAAAGTGGTTTAAGCCGGAGACGAGGGTTCCTCGCTGAGGACCACCAGGTAGCCGTCGGGGTCGTGCAGCCAGACCTCACGCCGTTTGAACTCGTCATCTTCCAGTTCGTAGAGAGTATGCATCTGCCGGCGGGCGACGTTTTTCAGGATAGGCGTCAGATTCTCGACGGTGAACTCGAGGGTGACGCCGACCCCGCGCGGGTGGCGCTCCAGGTTCTGAAAGAGGGCTGGATGCAGCGCCTCCATGGCAGCGGTCTCGCGGAAGAGAACAGTGGCTTCGCCGCGGTCAAGCAGCAGCACGGGCGGGTGCCCCGGGACCGGGACGAAGCGTTCGATCGCCAGCTCCAGCAGTTCTCCGTAGAAGGCCGCCGTTCGCTCCAGGTCGCTGACGGCAAGGGTCAGGGTGAAATTCATGTTCATGGCTCCTTTGCCCAGAGGTATTAGCATGTTCCCGGCGGCCTCGGCAAGGGGAAAGGGCTCAGGCAAATTGACGCGGTGCGGGCAGCTGTGCTTTAATCGGACGGCATGGAAAAAGGGGACGACATGGAACCGGTAACGGCCTACCTGGCCCTGGGCGCCAACCTAGGGGACCGCCAGGGGCAACTGCAGGGAGCGCGGACTGCGCTGGCAGCGGCCGGCGGTATCCGGGTGACGGCTGCCTCGCCGCTCTACGAGACCGGGCCTGTGGGAGGGCCGCCGGGACAACCGTTCTACCTGAATGCGGTCCTGCGGGTGGAGACGACTCTCTCCTGTCCCGCCCTGCTTGAACTTTGCCTGGCGGTCGAGGCCCGCTTCGGCCGTCGCCGGCAGGAGCCCTGGAGCCCGCGTACCCTCGATGTCGATCTGCTTTTTTTCGGCGGGGAGACCCTTAACGAACCCGGCCTGGTCGTTCCCCATCCTCGCCTGCACCAGCGCCGCTTCGTCCTGGTCCCGCTGGCCGATCTCGCCCCGGAGCTGCTCCACCCTGTCCTCGGCCGGAGTGTTCTTCAACTGCTGACCGCACTCGGCAACGGTGAGTCGGTCCGACTTTACGCCCGAGAGTGGTGAATAGATGATTCGTCTGCTGCTGCTGGCCGTGCTATTTTATCTCGGCTATTCCCTCTTCCGCTCCTTCTTGCGCGTCCTGCCGGGGCACAAGGGCTCGCCGCCGCCGGCGAAGAGTCCCCGCGGGGAAGAGATGGTTCAAGACCCCCACTGTGGTACCTATCTGCCGCGCAGCGATGCCTTGGCGATGATGGTCCGGGGCGAGAAACATTATTTCTGTTCCAAGGCGTGCCGGGACGCCTTTGCCGGCAAAGACTAGCAGCTGTCCCAGGTTCAACTGTCCGTGATGATGAAGTCGAATAAAATCAATGATTCTGGTTGTTGAGGATCACCGATAGGTTTAACCATTTTCAGACCAAAAAGGAGCACCCCCATGAAATTCTTCATCGATACCGCCGACGTCGCCGAGATCCGTGCCGCCCACGAGATGGGTTTGGTCGACGGCGTCACCACCAACCCCTCGCTGATCGCCAAGAGCGGCCGCGACTTCAAGGAGGTAATCACCGAGATCACCGCCATCGTCGACGGCCCGATCTCGGCCGAGGTGATCGCCCTCGACGCCCCGGGGATGGTCCGGGAGGGGCAGGAGCTGGCCAAGATCAACCCGAAGAACATCGTCATCAAGGTGCCGATGACCACCGAGGGGCTCAAGGCGACCAGCATCTTCACCGCCGAGGGGATCAAGACCAACGTCACCCTCGTCTTCTCGCCTCTGCAGGCCCTGCTCGCCGCCAAGGCCGGGGCGACCTACGTCTCCCCCTTCGTCGGCCGGCTCGACGACGTCGGCCACGACGGCATGGAAGGGGTCGAGCAGATCCGAACCATCTTCGATAACTACGGCTATGCCACCGAAATTATCGTCGCCTCGGTGCGATCTCCTTTGCACGTGTTCAACGCGGCGCTGATCGGCGCCGATATCTGCACCATCCCCTTCAGCATCATAACCCAGCTCGCCAGACATCCGCTGACCGATGTGGGCATCGAGAAATTCCTCGCGGACTGGCAGAAAACGAAAAAGTAGGGGCGGGTCTCAGACCCGCCCATAGGGCAAGAAAAAGGGCAGGTCTGGGACCTGCCCCTACTGGCCTGCCCTGATGTCTCTGCTACAATAATTGCGGCAGGTCATCGGGGCAGGCCTTTTACGTCCCCCTTTGCCGGTTCGCTTCGCCGCGGCAAAATTTTTATCTCTAGTCAAAAAAAGTGGTAAGGCCACTTGACATTAGAAGCCGTAAACGGTACGTTTACAGTCTGCAAACTCTTGTTCATCTCGCTTTCAAGCCTTTTCAAGTTGAGGTTTCCCGGTTTACCCGGAAAGTGGTAGGGCCAAATGGCCAATCGGACACCATATTGAGCGAAGCTAAACCTCGGGGAATGGCTCCTGTCGGCCTGCCTCGGGGAGTTTTCGCCACCTTCAAGGCGCCCCGATTCGTCAGACAGCCCCTTGCTGCGCGGTAAATGGCCGAAATTCAGGGCTTTATGATTCGCTGACGAAATTGGCATCGAGCTTGCCTCGATGTATCCGTGGCGGCTTTTCCGTTCGGGGAGGGCCGGCTTCCATTTCTTTCACCTTCATGGGGGTCGTTAGTCATGAACATTCACGAGTACCAGGCCAAAGCGATTCTGCGTAATTTCGGCGTGCCGGTTCCGGATGGGCACGTGGTCTACAACAGCAACCTGGCCCGGGACTGGGCGCGACGGCTCGGCGACGGCCCGTACGCGGTGAAGGCGCAAATCCACGCCGGCGGTCGGGGCAAGGGCGGCGGGGTGAAGATCGCCAAGACCGCCGACGAGGTGAAACAGTTCGCCCGCGAGATGTTCGGCATGACCTTGATCACCCACCAGACCGGACCGGAAGGCAAGATCGTCAAGCGGGTGCTGATTGAGAAGGCCTGCAACATCGCCGACGAGTTCTATGTCTCTTTCCTGGTCGACCGCGCCACCTCCAAGGTCACCATGATGGCCTCGGCCGAAGGCGGGATGGACATCGAGGAGGTCGCCGCCAAAACCCCGGAGAAGATCTTTTTCGAGGCGATCGACCCGCTGACCGGATTGAACGCCTTCCAGGCCCGCAAGGTCGCCTTCAAGCTCGGCTTCGCCATGCCGCAGGTGAAGCAGGCGGTGCCGCTGCTGCAGAACCTCTACAAAGCCTTCGTCGACGCCGACTGCTCACTGCTGGAGATCAATCCGCTGGTGCTGACCAAGGAGGGGAACCTGCTCTGCCTCGACGCCAAGCTCAACTTCGACGACAACGCCCTGTTCCGGCATGTGCGCATCCGCGACCTGCGCGACTACGACGAAGAGGATCACCACGAGATCGAGGCGTCCCAGTACGATCTCTCCTACATCGCCCTGGACGGCAACATCGGCTGCATGGTCAACGGGGCGGGACTCGCCATGGCGACCATGGACATCATCAAGCATTCCGGCGGCGAGCCGGCCAACTTCCTCGACGTCGGCGGCGGGGCCACCATCGAGCGGGTCACCGAGGCGTTCAAGATCATCCTCTCGGACAAAAAGGTGCAGGGCCTTTTGGTCAACATCTTCGGCGGCATCATGAAGTGCGACGTGATCGCCACCGGCATCATCGAGGGGGCCAGGCAGGTCGGGGTCAAGGTGCCGCTGGTGGTCCGGCTGGAGGGGACCAACGTCGAGAAGGGCAAGAAGATGCTGGCCGAGTCGGGCCTCAACATTATCGCCGCCGACGGCATGGCCGACGCCGCCGAAAAGATCGTCAAAGCCGTCCGGACTGCAGGTTAAGGAGAGAGAGCGATGAGTATCCTGATCGATAAGAATACCAAGGTCATCACCCAGGGGATCACCGGCGCCACAGGTCTGTTTCACGCCCAGGGCGCCCGCGACTACGGCACCCAAATGGTTGGCGGGGTGACTCCCGGCAAGGGCGGAACGAGCATCGACGGGTTCCCGATCTTCGACACCGTCGAGCAGGCGGTGCAGACGACCGGCGCCAACGCCTCGGTCATCTACGTGCCGCCGATCGGCGCCGCCGACGCCATCATGGAAGCGGTCGACGCCGGCATCGAGCTGGTGATCTGCATCACCGAAGGGGTGCCGGTGCTCGACATGGTCAAGGTCAAGCATTTCATCAAGGATAAAAAGTCCCGGCTGATCGGCCCCAACTGCCCCGGGGTAATCACGCCCGAAGAATGCAAGATCGGCATCATGCCCGGCTACATTCACAAGAAGGGTCCGGTCGGTGTGGTCTCGCGCTCCGGCACGCTGACCTACGAAGCGGTTTGGCAGCTCACCACGCGCGGCATCGGCCAGTCGACCTGCGTCGGCATCGGTGGCGACCCGGTCAACGGCACCAGCCACCTCGACGTGCTCAGGATGTTCGAGGCCGACCCCGAGACCCAGGCGGTGATCATGATCGGCGAGATCGGCGGCGACGCCGAGGAGCAGGCCGCAGCCTTCGTCAAGGCGCAGATGCGCAAGCCGGTGGCGGCCTTCATCGCTGGCGCGACGGCCCCCAAAGGCAAGCGCATGGGGCATGCCGGCGCCATCATTTCCGGCGGCAAGGGAGACGCGGCGAGCAAGAAGGCTTACCTGCGCGAGTGCGGCATCAGCGTCGCCGACTCGCCGGCGGATATGGCCGAGGCGCTGCTGAAGATCTGGCAGCCCTGAGCCAGCCCAATCGACAAGTGCGAAAACCGCGCCCGGGAGAACGTTTCCCGGGCGTTTTGCGTGGTCGGCCGGCTATCCTGCCCCGGCTCAGGAGCGGAGCCGGCCAGTTTTTTTCGGCAACCTGCTCCGACGCCGGGAGGCGAGCGCCGCCGCGCAGATGGCCGCCGACACCGATTCCCCCTTGCCCGAGGCGAGCATCAGTCCGCTTTCGGCATCGACGATCAGATATTCGTACTGGCCGTCCTGGGTTCTGCCGACGAACCGGCCGGGCGCTCCCAGTCGCGCCAGGACGCGCCAGGCACCGACGATGCTCTGTGCCGGCGATGGACCCTCCGCCGGGCTCCACAGGTTCTCCTCGATCAGCTGCTTTTCCATCGTTCTACCCCCTTTGCTTGAAGCAGGCCCTAGACCCTTTGTGATAAAAAATGATGTTTATGGTTAAGGATTATACGACGAATCCTCGGTTTTGCAAGAAGAAAAAAATATTTTAATTAGAGTGCAGATCCGGTGCGTTGCCTCGCCATCCGCCGGCATTGCATCCGCAGGAAAGCCCACCCTTAATGTTTTACAGGGTAGGGGCAAAGGGTCGATTCAGGGCGATTTTCAGGGAGGCAGGGGTGGTTGAGGGTACGAAGAGTGCGGGGGGACAAATTCGAGACGCAAGATTTCGCGTCTCTGCGCTCATGGTCGATCAGGAATGGGCGAACTTCTCGGCCAGGTCGTTGTCGATGACGTACATGCAGACTTCCTTGGCGCCGATTTTGGTGTAGCGGAATTTCTTGGCCAGGTTCCCCATCAGGAAGGTGACGTCGTCCCTGATTTTCTTGTCGTAGGTCTTGAAGGCCGTCGTGTCGAAATCCTTGATCGCCCGCCGGAAGTTTTCGTTCTTGAGGAAGGGATCGAGCACCTTCTCCTTCAGGTTGTGGATGTAGAGCTCGTGCAGGGACTGGTAGAGCGCCGTTTCGGTGACAGGTTTTCCTTCCGCCATGATCTCCTGGGTCAGGGTCCGGCCCGCATACTCTTTCTGGGTCTCCTCGCGGAAGGCCTGCCGCGCCGCCCGGCCGGCACCGGCTCCGTGCAGCCGGCTCTCTATGGCTTCGAAAAAATCCTCGCTGATTTCCAGCCTCTCTCCCGTGTATTTGCAGGTCACAACGGCGCCCGGCTCGAAGTTGACGGCAAAGAGGTAATTCTGGATTTCCCGGGAAATCTGCTCCTCGTTGTAGTAGTAGAGCGATTCCTTGACTTCCTGCAGAATCGAGTAGTTGTACATGCGCAGCAGGGAGTCGAGAAAGCCTTTCGGAATCATTTCGGCCAGTTCCGGGTGGGCCTTGGTAAAAAACCGATGCAGGGTGGACATGTTGATGAGTCGGTCCGTGCCCGCAAAGCCGGAGTAAAATTCGTTGAAGATTTTTAGCGAATCGCGCCCGGAGAGGCCATAGCCGCCATCCTTCTCCGACTCCCCGATGATCCGCCGCCGGCGCTTGGCGTTGAGGCGCTTGCGGTCTTCGGTGGTGAGCCAGTCGGGAATGTGGCCGGTGTAGATTTCCATCTTCAGCAGCTGCAGGTTCTCGTCGCAGTAGCGATTGTACTTTTCCGGGTCTTCGATCCATTCGTGCAGCGCTTCGGAGGTCGGATTGAGGCGCGTGGAGATGATCACCCGGGCGAAATTGTGCAACACCCGGGGCAGAAAGCTCTCCTCGATATGCTTGCCGAAGATGTGGCGGTAGATTTCCACCTCAGTCTTCAGGTCGAGCACATAGGGGATGTGGATGTATTCGATGCGGTCGAGAAACGACTGGAATTCGGCGATGTTGGCCCGGTCTTCGGGATTCATCAGGGCCAGGAGGAGGGAGTTGACGTTCTCCTCCAAGTCTTCCACCTTGTGCACTGCTTCGCTGATGATGTTGTGCAGCTCGATCAGCCGCTCGACATTGTGTGACTTGATGTCCATCAGGGCATAGATGCCGTTGTTGGTCTTGGCGTACCGGGAAAAAAGGTATTTGACCTGGTTGCTGTCGCGCAGCAGGTCATCGATGCGGCTCTGCAGCTTGTCGTTGCCGAGAACCACCTGCTTCAGGGGCTTGTCGCCGGGGTTGTAGACGCTGATGCCCTCGCCGAGACGCCGATTGAAGCGGTAGGGCCGGGCATAGACCATGCGCAGCACCGCTTTCGGGCTCTTCAGCCGGTTCAGCAGGGCCTCGAACAGGGAACTGCAGATGGTGCAGGGGGTGTTTTTAAAGACCCAGTTGAATTCCTTTTCGGTGAACAGCTTCCACTTGCTTTCGTCATTCTTGAACAGCTCGTCGAAAAAGACGCGCCGGTGTTCCTTGGGAATGATCAGGACCGGATGGTCGTGGCTGGGGCAGGGGATCTCGATGAAATCCTCCCCGGCCAGCAGCGATTTTTTTGCCCCGAGGAGGTCGCTCTGGCTGAACTCGTAGGTGTCGAGCAGTTGCGAAAGCTTTTCCAGGAACAGGCCGGTTTCTCCTTCCTTGAACTGGCCGAGCATTTTGCGGTCGAGGCGCCAGACGGTTTCATAGACCGAGCCGGCTTCGGTGTTGACGTAGGCCTCGAACTTCATCAGCAGGTTGTTGAGAAAGGTGCTCTTGCCGCAGCCGTGGGGCCCCTCGAAGATGTAGATCTTGTTCTGCTGGGCGCCGCGCTTGAGGGCCTCGACCAGGGCGATGAGCCGGTTGGCGAAGAGGCGGTCGGCGAAGAAGGGCAAATCCACCCCCTCGACCAGCAGCCGGCTGAAATCGTAGGAGACGAAGTGGATCGATTCGGGGTCGCCGGGGTACTCGTCGGGTTCTTCGGTGACGTAGCTCTTGATCATGTCGTGAAAGACCTGGAAGACGTTGCGCAGTACCTGGGTCGGCTGCGCCACGAGCACCCCGAGGAATTCCTCGAAGGGCACGGGCTGGCGCTGCTCGCCCTTGCCGATGCTGCGTTCGACCTGTCCCAGAACTTTCTGGATGTTGTTCATATCCTGTTTCATCCCTTAAATCGGCGCGCTTGAGAGTTTGCGCTGGTCCATGGTGTAGAGTATGCGCCGCCACTGCACCTCCGGTTCCTGCCCCCGCTCTTCGGTCGGCGCCGACACCACTTCACTCGTCTCCAGCCGGATCGGCGCCCCCCACAGGTATTCGATGCCCAGCAGAGTGTTGGCGATGAATTCCCGCACCAGGGGCTTCCCCTCGAAGTGGTGCACGAGATAAAGGCTGCCGCCGGTGCTGTTCTTCCGGTCGATTTCGATGTGTGGTGGATGATAGAGGCTGTCCAGGAGCATCTGCCGGTAGGCGTCGGCCTGGCGGCTCTGGACGTAGTACTCCCAGACCATTTTCGCCTCGTTCAGGCGCTTGCCGGCGACGAACAGTTGGTGACGATTGACGAAATCCTGGTCGACGAAGCTGTGGATGAAGAGGAAGTCGGAGAGGTTTTCGCGCACCCGGAAGATGAAGTCCCGCCCCTCGCCGGTGCCGAGGTCGAAACGCTCCCGGGCGGCGGCGTCGCGGAGTTGGTGGAAGGGAAAGGAGAATTTCCCCCGATCGGCATTCTCCTCGATGTGCTGGAACAGGCGCATGCCGATGGCATAGGGGTTGAGGCCGACTCTGGGGACGGCGGTGACGGCGGCGTGCACCCGGGCGAACTCCACCTCGTGTCCGCAAATTCGCTCGTCCTCCAGGAAGAGCCGCTCGTGCCAGTAGCTCGCCCACCCCTCGTTCATGAACTTGGTGCGAATCTGCGGCTGGAAGTAGAGGGAGGTCTTGCGCACCACCTCGACCACCGACTTCATCCACTTGTTCTCATCCTTGTTGAGAAAGGGCGAATGCTCCAGCAGGAACTGCATCAGGTCGAGCTTGCGGGCCGGCTTCTGTTGCCGGCTCTTATCGAAGACGGCCTGAAATTCAGGGTATTTGGCGCCGGTGCCGGCGAAAAAGCACTGCTCTGCGGCCGCCCCGTACACTTTTCGGCAATCGTTGTAGCGCTCGATTTCGCTGACGTATTCGCTGATCCTTACCTTCTTGAGGTCCTGCAGGAACACGTCGAAGTAGAAGTCGAGGCGGGCGGAGCGGCTGTCCGTGGGCGCCGACTCCAGCCGGTAGAGTTCGTCATGGTAGCCGACCAGGTTGTCGATGCTGCGGGAAAACTCGATGACGTAATCGACCCAGCGCCCCTGCTCCGAGCGCAGCTTGGCGATAAGGCGCTTGTCGGCGAGGGCCTGGCCGGCCAGGTCGAAATCCCAGGTATGGCGGAAGTAGGCGTTGTTTTGGAAGAAATCGATATGGGCCAGGACATGGTAGAAGATCATCACGTTGAGCCAGTCCGGGTTGTTGTCGTTGTAGAAGGAGATGGCCGGACGGGTGTTGATGACGGTCTCGAAGGGATTGGAGGGGTAAAGCTCGTAGCGCCCCTTCTCCTTGAGCACCTCGACGTCGTGCACCCAGTAGTCGTAGAGGGTGGGGATCATCAGCTTGGGGGTCAGCTCGAGCAGGTCGCGGTTGGTGACGATGTACTCCAGAGTCTCGTCGTCGAAGCGCAGCCCGGCCTGGCGCGCCCGCTCCTTGCAACCTTCCATGATCTGCTTGGTATGTTGGTTTATGAGTTCCATAATTTCCCATCAACCACCCCCCTTCCCCCTCCTGAATCAGGAGGGGGTGCCCGGCAGGGCGGGGGTGGTCACGAAATCAGCGTCTTGATCCCTTCGATCAGGCGCGGCTCTTCGGCGTCTTCTCCCATGACATCGAGGCGCAGCAGATCGGGCCTGTTCTCCAGCAAGCCGGAATTGCGCAGGTAGCGCTCCACCTCGCTGCGCTGGCTGCCGCCGGAGCCGTGCTCGGCGATAGTCACACCGATGCGGCTGGCGTAGCCGAGCATCGTCTTCAGCTCGGGGATCGTCTCCTCACCGTCGGTGTCCCAGTCATCGCCGTCGGTGCCGTGGAAGATGTAGATGTTGTAGTCCCTCGCCAGTTGCTCCTTTTCGACGATCTGGTTGACCAGGCGGTAGGCGGCCGCCACCTTGGTGCCGCCGGCCACCTTGGAATTGTAGTAGGTATAGAAGTCCGGGACCTCGCTGGCGTCGGTGTCGTGCAGGACGAAGCGGGTCTCCACCTGCTTGTCGTATTGGTAGAGCAGCCAGCTGTAGATCATCACGTGCTGCGACACCACCAGTTCGGTCGCCTTGCCCGCCATCGAGCCGGAATAGTCGCGCAGGAAAAAGACCAGCGCCTGCGATTCGTAGTCCTTCTCCCGGGAAAGGACCCGGTAGACCCGGTCGGCGGGGCCGATCAGGAAGCGGGTCGTATCGATGTCGCTGAAATCGGGGACGTTGCCGAGGCTGATGTTGGTCTCCAGGATCCGGCGCAGGGTCGCCTTCTTGTCGAGGAGTTGGCCGAAGCCCCGGTTCTTGTCGGTCAGCTCGTAAGTGTAGCGGGTGAGGGAGCGTTTCTTTCCCTTTTCCTTGAGATTGGGGAGCTCGAATTTTTCGGTGAGGATCCGGCCCAGGTCGTAGGCGCTCGACTCCACCTCGTGGGTACCCCCCTCTCCCTGGCCGGCGCCGCCGCTCCCCGGCTGCTCCGGGGCGCGCACCGGCTGCTCGCCGATCACCTCTCCCTCTTCGCCCTCGCCGCTGCCGCCCGAGCCGCCCCCGCCTTCGTCAGCGGTCCTGGTGGCGCGGTCGTGCAGGAACTTCTCCTCGACCGTGGTCGGGATGATGACTACCTTCTCCTTGCCCCCCTTGCCTGGTCTGATTAGCCGGCCGACCCGGATCTTGCGCGGAAAGCCGTCCTTCTCCCGCTGCTTGTCGCGCTCCAGCAGCTCGTCGATGGAGCGGATGTGGGTGGTGTAGGAGCCCTGCGGTCCGGTCATGGCGAGCAGGGTCGTCAGGTCGTTGAAGGCATAGGGTTCCAGAAGGGCGGCCGGGAAAGTTGCGGCCGGCGGCGCCTGACCGGCGGGCTCGTGAGACGAGTCGGCGCGCAGCTCGGCCACGATCTTCTCCTCCTGCTCGGGGGAGAGGCCCTTCTGCTTTAGGGCCTGATAATAGTCTTTAGCGGACGCATGGGACATATGGGACCTGTGGGACCTATGAAATTCGATTTGTTTCCGCCTTCATCCTTCAGCCTTTATCCTTGCCTTTCACATCCCGTCCTCCTGGGTGCAGAAGTATTCGATCGTCTTCTGGGCGCAGGTGGTGCAGTAGTTCAGCTTGCCGAGCATGGTCTGGATCATGCGGTCGTAGAGCTTCTGGTTCTCCTCGTTGGTACGGTTGGCCAGGGCGCCGATCAGACTGCCGGCGCCGGCGATGTCCGACTTGAGGCGCACGTCGGTGACCGCCATGACCAGCTCCAGGTTGTCCATGAAGTCGTAATTGGGGTCGACGGAGATCTTCTGCCCGTAGATTTTGCGGATGGAGGTGCGGAAGGTCTCCCGCTGCTCTTCCGTCTTGAGGCCCAGCCGCTCCTCGATGCTCTTGACGAAACGCTCGTCAATCTTCAGCGCCCGCAGCTCTCCGGTCTGCGGGTCCTTGTATTTCCACATCTTGTCCGGGCCGAGGTTTTCCGCGTCGATGCCGATGATCATGTTGACGTAGTTCAGGACGTCCTTGCGGATTGCCTGGGGCTCGTCCATGTAGGCATTGAACATCTCGGTCATGATCCGCTCGCGGTAGAGCCCCTTGGCGGTCTTGAGGTCCTCCAGGTACTTGGCCCGGTCGTTGGCGTCGGCGACGTAGTCGAGGATCACCCGCTCGACGGCGCCGAAGATGTCGTAGGCGTACATGCAGCGCCCCTCGTTGGTCTCCGAGCTCTCCACCAGCAGCTGGACGGCCCGCCCGAGGTTGCGCTGTCCCAGCCCTTTCTGGCCGAAGCGCCGGGTGATGTCCGGGTCCTGGTTGAGGATGTCGATGACCTCGGCCAAAGTCTTGATGCTCTTTTCGCCGGCCACCTCCCCGGCCGCCAGCTTCATCGTTTCGATGGGGGTGAGCTTTTCCGAACGGGGCAGCCGGGAGAGAATCGCCGCCACCGACGCCGCGTAGTTCAGGTTCGGGTCCTGGTGCAGGTCCTGCCGGGTCAGGGTGGTCTTGGTGTCGCTGCCGATGGCATAGGCGGTGAGCTGCTCCTGCATCTTGTAATTGGTGTTGTGAGAGACGTAGCAGATGCGGCAGCGGTCGACGATCGGCGCCTCTTCCTTTTCGGCGAGGAAGCGGTTGAATTCCGAGTTGTTGCTGGTGGCGAGGATCAGGGTGTCGATGGGCCACTTGTAGCCGTCAATCTCGATCACCCGGTTCTGGATCACCCCGAGGTAGACTTGGACCAGGTCCTTCTTGTTCTTGAAAACCTCGTCGGAGAAATGGATGCCGCCGCCGGCCACCCGGGCCAGCGCGCCGCGACGCAGGTCGAAGCGGTAGGGGTTGTTGGTGTCGGTGATGTGCAGCAGGCGCTGGATCGACTCTTCGCCCAGCAGGTCGACGGCCGAGGAGGTGATCTTGTCCTTCGCCGCGTACTTGCCGGTGACGGTCCCCAGGCTTTCGGTCAGGGGGACCGGGACGACCTCGACGAAATCGAGCATCTCCTCGATCTTGCCGCCGGTGAAGGTGCGGATGTCGTTCCACATGTAGGTGCTGCAGGCCCCCAGCGGACGGTAGTTCTCGTAGAACATTTCGACCTCGGCGTCGCTGAAGCCGGCCTTTTTGGCCAGCCAGGTCTTGTTCTCGTCGACCGTCTCGAAGAGGTTCATGGCCAGGATCAGCGGGTCCTCGTAGGTCTGCGACTCGATGGTGGTGATCCGTCCGTAGCTGCCAAGCCGGTCCATACCGACCAGGCGCCAGGTGTACTTGCGGTTCTCCTCGCGGCTGAGAAACTGGCGGTATTTGCCGCAGAGATACTCGACGAAGAAGGTCTTGCCGTTGCCCGGCTCGCCGACCAGCACGTAGGCCATCTCCTTCGAGGACCCCCCCTCGGCAGCGTCCTTGACGAAGGAGACGAAGCTGTTGATTTCGTCGTACATGCCGACCGGATGCTTTCTCCCGCGCCGGAAAATCGTGAAGTCGTATGTCGTCTTGCCATTGACCACGACCTTCTCGATGCTGTCCTCCAGGATCATCCTGGCCACGCCCTGAAAGGCGTTTTCAAAGCGCCGCTTGCCTGCCTTGACGACGGCGAGATGCTGCAGGAGCGGCACGAGGGTTTTGTCCTTCACCATGATTCTTCCTCCCGGCTGGCGGTTTTCAATTACTGTAAGGATAACACAAAATGCGGAGTAATTTCCATTTGTCGTCAAATTCCGCATAATTAGCGGTTTTGCGGAAGCCGGGACGGCGCCCCGGGACGCCTGCCGCCGGAACGTCACCGGCGCCGCCGCGCCAGGTGCTTGAGGGCATCTGAAAAGCGGCAGATTTTTTCTTTGACTCGCACGGTGGATGGATTTTCAGTAATCCAGTGCCTCGCTATGGCAGAGGATTTTGCGTAGGTTTGACCCCTTTTTGGGCTTCTGGCCCGCGCGGCTTTTGCGAGGCTTTATCTTTGACACTCCCTCCCCGGATGACGTATTTTATGTAATCTTTTAATATTCCAGTGCTTGGAGGGTGGGATGCCGCGTTTTGGGATGTGGCGAATGGTCTGAGCCAACCGCCAGGCCCGGCTTTGTCGGGTCGGCGGTTCTCTATTTTGTTTCAGGCGAGGAGGGCAGGGGATGACCCCGGCACCGGAGCAGGAAGCCAGACAAAAGATCGATCAGCTTCTGCAAGCCGCCGGTTGGGTGGTGCAGGACTACAAGGCGGCCAACATCCATGCCGGCCGCGGCGTGGCGCTGCGCGAGTTTCCGCTGCCCGGCTACGGCTTTGCCGACTACCTTCTCTACATCGACGGCCGGGCCGCCGGGGTGATCGAGGCGAAGAAGGTCGGCGTCACCCTGACCGGCGTCGAGATCCAGGCCGAGCGTTACACCAAGGGGTTGCCGTTCGGGCTCCCGGCCTGGCGCAATCCGCTTCCCTTCTCGTATCAATCCACAGGGGTCGAAACCCGGTTCACCAGCGGCCTCGACCCCGATCCCCGCTCAAGGCCGGTCTTCGCTTTTCATCGCCCGGAGACCCTTGCGGAGTGGCTGGAGCCTGAGCCGATGCAGATCGGAAAGGCGGCTGAAAGCTTGCCCGTTTGGCATTCGACCCTCCGCGCCCGTCTCCGGAAGATGCCTCCCCTCATCACCGACAATCTCTGGCCGGCGCAGATCAAGGCGATTACGAATCTTGAGAAATCCCTCGCCGACAGCCGGCCACGCGCCCTGATTCAGATGGCGACCGGTTCGGGGAAGACCTTCACCGCCGTCAACTCCATCTACCGACTCATCAAGTTCGGCGGCGCCAAGCGGGTCCTCTTTCTCGTTGACCGCGCCAACCTCGGCCGGCAGACCTACAAAGAATTTCAGCAGTTCGATTCACCGCACAGCCCGCATAAGTTCACCCAGGAATTTATCGTCCAGCATTTGCAGGGTCCGGCAATCGATCCGACGGCGCGGGTCTGCATCTGCACCATCCAGCGCCTCTACTCGATCCTCAAGGGGGAAGAGCTCGCCCCGGATCTGGATGAGGTCTCGGGCGAGGGGCTGGCCAGCCTCTTTCGCGAAGCGGCGCCGGTCGCCTACAACCCGCTGCTGCCGCCGGAGAGCTTCGACGTCATCGTCACCGACGAGTGCCACCGCTCCATCTACAACCTCTGGCGGCAGGTGCTCGAATATTTCGACGCCTTCCTCATCGGCCTCACCGCCACCCCGTCCAAGCAGACATTCGGCTTCTTCAACCAGAACCTGGTCATGGAGTACCCGCACGAGCAGGCGGTGGCCGACGGCGTCAACGTCAACTACGACGTCTACCGCATCCGCACCAGAATCACCCAGGCCGGCAGCACCGTCGAGGCCGGGCATTTCGTCGACCTGCGCGACCGCGAGACGCGCAGCAAGCGCTAGGAGCGCCTCGACGAGGATCTGAGCTACGACCCCAACCAGCTCGACCGTGAGGTGGTCAGCGTCGACCAGATCCGTACCGTGGTCAAGACCTTCCGCGACCGGCTGTTCACTGAGATATTCCCCGGCCGCACCGAGGTGCCGAAGACCCTGGTCTTCGCCAAGGACGACTCCCACGCCGACGACATCGTGCAGATCGTCCGCGAGGAGTTCGGCAAGGGGAACGACTTCGCCCAGAAGATCACCTACAAGACCACCGGCGCCAAGCCCGAGGATCTGATCGCCTCCTTCCGCAACAGCTACTTTCCGCGCATCGTCGTCACCGTCGACATGATCGCCACCGGCACCGACATCAAGCCGCTGGAGATCGTCATGTTCATGCGCTCGGTGCAGTCGCGGGCATTCTTCGACCAGATGAAGGGGCGCGGGGTGCGAATCATCGACCGCGACACCCTGCAGCAGGTCACTCCCGACGCCGAGGCCAAGACCCACTTCGTCATCGTCGATGCGGTCGGCGTCTGCGAGCGCGACAAGAGCGACTCGCGGCCGCTGGAAAAGAAACCGACCGTGTCGCTGGAGAAGTTGCTGCAGGCGGTGGCCCTCGGCAACACCGAGAGCGAGGTGATCTCCTCGGTGGCCGGGCGGTTGGCGCGGCTGGAGAAGAAGCTGAGCACCCCGCAGCAGGAGCAGGTCAGGAAGCTTGCCGGCGCACCGCTCAAGGAGCTGACCGGCACCTTGATCCGCAGTATCGACCCGGATGCAGTATCTCCCTCTCCCCTGGTGGGAGAGGATCGGGGTGAGGGGGAGCCGGACCCGGCCGCCCAACGAAAGCTCATTCAGGAGGCGGTCAAGCCGCTCTGCAATCCGGAGCTGAGGAATCTGCTGGTCGAGCTGCACAAGACCACCGAGCAGACCATCGACACGGTCAGCCAGGATGAGGTCATCGCCGCCGGTTTCGATGCCGACGCCCTCGACAAGGCC
>Ga0256865_1000356_pt1 | contig 16017 bp, 18 predicted proteins | sample RVTome_14_FD_187337 | JGI IMG/M metagenome (GOLD analysis project Ga0256865, IMG submission 187337) | Soil microbial communities from uranium-contaminated site in the Upper Colorado River Basin, Wyoming, United States - RVT145D125 HiSeq ... | reverse complement strand
AACGCGCTCGGTAACCTCGAGCGCGCGTTTGAGTTCCTCGTGAATAACGATCCGGGTGCCGCCGCCGCTGCGGCCGCCGCCATCCGCGAAGCGGTCGAGGCGCTCGCCCGCCATCCCCTGATCGGCTGCAGTGTGGCGGGAGACCTGCGCGAGCTCGTCATCTCGTACGGCAGGACCGGCTATGTCGCGCTCTACGACTATTCTCCCGCGCGGGACCGTGTCCGCGTCCTCGCGATCCGCCACCAGCGCGAGCTCGATTATCCGTGATCGAGGATGGGGACAGACTCCCACTTCCGGCTGATGAAATCGAAAAACGTGGTCTATCCCCGGTTTTCCTTCCAACGCCGCGGGATCGTCGAGGGATTCTTCGGACCTCCCTGGAGCATGGCGCACCGCAGCGCCCTTTTCCGGTTCGGCGCGAAGAGGGGCATGAACACCTATCTCTATGCTCCCAAGGACGACCCGTACCACCGCGAGCGCTGGAGGGAGCCCTATCCGAGGGGCGAATGGAAAGCGCTTCTGAAGCTCATCCGGGTCGCGCAGGAGCACCGGATCGATTTCGTCTACGGCTTCCACCCGGGAAAAGGTCTGCGGTTCTCTGCCCCGGAGCCCGTGCAGGTCCTGCTCGACAAGGCTGCGCGCTTTTACGATGCCGGCGTACGAACTTTCGCCGTTCTCTTTGACGATATCCCTTCGCGCCTGGAGCAAGAGCAGGATCGAAAGCAATTCAACGGCAGCCTGGCCAAAGCTGAAGGGTTATGGCTGGAGAAAATCCTCGACCGGCAGCCGGCGTCCTGGAAAAAAGTGGAATGGTGGATCTGTCCCTCCCGTTATACAGAAGATCCCCGGCTCGCCAGCATGTTCGGCGCCTTCGAGCCTTCCTTCTGGAGAACTCTCGCCGGGCATTTGCCTGAACCTGTCGCCTGCCTCTGGACCGGCCCGGCCGTCGTGCCCCGGAGAATCTCGCTCGCCCATGCGCGCAAAGTGGCGCGTCAAATCAGGCACCCTTTGATTCTCTGGGATAACTATCCCGTCAACGATCTCTCGATGAGCGATGAGTTGCACCTCGCCCCTCTGACCGGCCGCGACCCGCGCCTGCCGGAGACTGTTTGCGGTTATCTGAACAATCCCCTGCTGCAGGAGGACTTGAGTCTTATCCCGCTCGCTACCTGCTTCGATTATGCCGCGGCTCCCGCCGCATACGATCCTGAGAAAAGCTGGCAGGAAGCGGTCCAGGAACTGTTTGGAAAGACCGCCATTCCCCACTGGCGCGCCATTCGCGATTTATGCGAGCGCAAGAACCAGTCCAAGGGCAACAAGCGGCCGGTCACTCTCGCGCCGGGAAGGCTCCGCGCCCTTCAAGAGGCACATCGTTACATCTTGCAGAATCGAAGGGAGCGTTGGTTTAAAGAGTTTCGTCCGTGGCTTGCTCGACTCCCAAAATAGGGTCAGGTCCACATTTCTCTCAGTATCGAAGGGAAATGTGAACCTGACCCTATTTATCGTTCGGCGGGCAATGTCTCCATTTCGCCTGAAAGGCGCTTTACGCTTCTTTCAAGAAGATGGTAGCTGATCATCGGCCCGCAAACATGAAGAATGATTGTCCCGGCAACGTAGACAAAAACTCTCTCGCCGAGAACGCGCGCCGTCGTTGCCACTTCGGCCAGGTAGTTGAGATATGCAACGAAGGAGAAGCAACCCGCGGCGTAAGCAGGTAACTTGATCCAAAAGGGGTGCATGTCGGAAGCGCCTGGCGCGGCTACTGCCAGGGGAAGAAACCACAAAAAGAGAAACAGCAAGAGGCCCCACCCCAGGCATCGGTAGGCTGTCCGGAGTGTTTTGAACTGCGCCTCTATTATGCGAAGTTCCTCCGGCTCGACCGTTTTATTGGACGTTACATCCGCCACCGGGAAGCTCCCGAATCAGTCCCAGGTGACAAGCTTACGCCCGCAAGGAAACAGCGAACAGACCCCCTTTTCCGGAAAGTGAAATTCAGCTTGGGTCGATAGGCCATCTGATAGATTTTTTTCTTCCTGGCCGTTCCGGCGCGCCGTTCGAGCGTCGAAAAACGTGGTCTGTCCCCGGTTTTTCACGCCTTCCGATGCACTCCAGTAGGATGCGCGCGCCGCATGGTCGGTGACAGGACCCGGTCCGAGACGTGGAAGTCCCAGACCGCGGCGCCGCTGGCTGCGGTGAATTCCTTGAGATTCTTCTGCAAATCGTCGAGGCTCTTGTAGGTCTTCCCGCCGAGCCCGAAGCCGCGCGCGACGGCCGCAAGATCGACCCGGCCAAACACCGACCCGTCCTCGGGCATTCCCTCGGAGCGGAACTTGTGCACTTCGGACCCATACGCGCCGTCGTTCATCACGATGATCAGGATCCTCAACCCGTGGCGTTTGATGGTTTCGAGCTCCTGAACGTGCATCATCAGGCTGCCGTCGCCGTCGAACAGCACCACCGTTCGATCCGGGCGCGCGGCCGCCACCCCCATGGCGAAGGAGATGCCGTTGCCGATCGCGCCGAACTCGCGGATCGTGAGGAACTTCTCTTGCGGGCGCGAAGGCATCTGCGCGAAGAACCACGAGCAGTGGCCCGACGAGTTGACGAGCTCCCAGTCGGCGGGCAGGGCTTTCTCGAGCGCTTCGACCGCATCACGCGGGTCGAGGAGCCCCGGCTCGACCTCGAACACCATGCTGTCGGGTTTCGAATCGCGGATGCGCGCGGCCATCGACTCGCTGCGCCACATCGTGGTGCGCGCAGGCAATGCCGCCGTCAGCGCCTCCACGCCCAGTCGTGCGTCGGCGCGCAGGTGATTACGTGCCACTTCCTGGCCCTGACTCACCGCCACAGGATTGATGTCGATATGCAGCGTCTGCGCCTTCGGCCAGAGCTGGCCTCCGCCGCCGGCATGGTAAGCGAGAGAGCCGCCGACCGCGATGACGAGATCGGCCTGCGCCAGGTATTCGAGCCCGACCTCGGGCGTGAAGCTGCCCGCGATGCCGATGCAGAACGGATCGTCGTGGAAGAGTCCCCTTGCAGGCAGCGTCGTGGTCAGCAGTCCGCCGGTCTTGGCGGCCAGCGCCCGGCACGCGGGCCCGGCCTTGGCTTCGACCGCACCCAGGCCGGCAAACACGACCACGCGTTCGGCGCCCGCAATGAGCTTCGCGGCGCCCGCCACGTCATCCGGATGCGGTGGAATCGGCGATAGCTGGGGCAGCAACTGTTTCGAGGGCGTGGGCAACTTCTCGGGACCCGCCCAGGGACGGTCCTGAAGATCGAAAGGTATCCCGATTACCACCGGGCGTCGTTCGCGGCGTGCCTGCAGGAACGCGTCGCGAATCGCAACCGGCATGCGCTCGGGCAGGTGCAAGCGGTGATAGGCGGCGCCCGTTGCCGTGATGATCGGCGCCTGATCGATCTCCTGGTTGTACCAGCCCATCCTGAGCGGCGCCTCTCCGGCAAATACGACCAGCGGCAGATGGGCCCGCACGGCCGCCGGCAGCGCCGTGATCACTTGCGTGACACCGGGCCCGCAGGTGACCGTGGCAACGCCCACCTCCCCGGTCTTGCGCGCGTAGGCCATCGCGGCTGCGACCGTGCAATGCTCGTGCCTGACATAGACCATGCGACATCCCTGCTCGGCCAATCGCGCCGCCCAGTTCATGTTCGCATCGCCCAATAGCGCAAAGCAGGTGCTCACGCCCTCCTGGATGAAGGTCTTGGCAAGGACATCGTAGACACGTGGTTTGGCTTCATTCGTCACCGTTCCGACTCCCCTGGTTTGGTATCCATTCCCCTCACGCCGCAGGCGCCTGCGATTCCGAACCAGCATCGGAGAGGGAAGCGGACGAGTATAGGCAGCATAATGGAAGTGTCAACGGCGAGCGTGCGACGACGCGCTCCGCTGCTAAAAACAAAGTCAGGTCCACATTTCTCGGTATCGAATGGAAATGTGAACCCGACTTCAAGATTTGACCCCGCCATGTGACCCCTCCATGATGGCACCTCGTCTATCCACTACACATTAGGTTGATCATGGGAGAGTTTCTGCGATACTGGGGCTTGGACTGGATGGCGATGGCGCTGAGCCTCTTCTCCGTTTATTTGCTGGGGAACAAGAACCGGGTCGGGTTCATTGTGTTTGCCATGTCCAATGCCACCTGGATCTTCCTCGGTTTGACCTTGATGACGAGCCTCGGAATCGCCGTGGGAAACACGGTCTTCCTGTTCATGAATATCCGGGGATTCGTGAATTGGAGAAGGAGCGAGCCGTGAAAATGGCTCAGGCCCGCATGCCGAACCATCGAAGGGAAATGTAAACCTGACCCTGTATCTGCTCCGATGTCGACCGTCGCCGCGAAAACGCTTTCCAGCCTGAACGAGCTCACCGCGACCGAAGCCGCTGCGGCGATCGCGCAGGGCCGCGCGAGCTGCGAGGCGCTCGCGCACGCGTGCCTAGAGCGCATCGCCGCGCGCGAGCCCGAGGTGCGGGCCTGGGCGCACCTCGACCCGGAGCGCGTGATCGAGCAGGCGCGCGCGCTCGACCGCGGCGCCCGGCGCGGGCCGCTGCACGGCGTGCCGTTCGGGGTGAAGGACATCATCGACACCTGCGATTGCCCGACGGAGTACGGCACGGTGATCCACAAGGGCCACCGCCCGGCGAAGGATGCCGCGTGCGTCGCGCTCTCGCGCCGGGCGGGCGGGTTGCTGATGGGCAAGACCGTCACGACCGAATTTGCCAACGTGACGCCCGGCCCGACGCGCAACCCCCTCGATCTTTCCCGCACGCCGGGCGGCTCCTCGAGCGGGTCGGGCGCGGCGGTCGCCGATTGCCACGTGCCGCTCGCGCTCGGCACCCAGACCACCGGCTCGACGACGCGCCCCGCTTCCTTCTGCGGCCTGTTCGGCTATCGCCCCACCTTCGGCGATCTCCGCACCGCCGGCGTGATGGAGGCGTCGGGATCGCTCGATACGCTCGGCATCCTCGCGCGTTCGATCGAGGATGTGGCGCTCTACCGCGATGTGCTGCTCGGCGTCGAGCCGGAGCCGCTGCCCGGGGAGGTCAGCGCGCTGCGCATCGGCTTCTGCCGCCCGTATTTCTGGGAGCGGCTCGAGCCGGCGACGCAAGCGCTCATCGAAGATGCTGCGCGGCGCCTCGCGCGCGCGGGCGCGGCTGTCGAGGAGGTCGTGCTCTCCGGCTCCGACTACGAGGGGCTGGAAGAGGCGCACCGCTGGATCTCCGCCTTCGAGATGACGCGCAACCTCGCGTGGGAGATCGAGAACCACTGGGAGCGGATCAGCCAGGGATTGCGCGAGGGGCGGCTGAAAGACGGGCTCGCGTGCGGCTACGAGCGCTACTGCGAGATGCGCGAGCGGGTCGAGCACTGCCGGCGGCTCATCGCCCGGGTGCTCGCGCGCCATGACGTGCTGCTCGCCCCGGCCGCAGCGGGCGAGGCGCCCGCGGGAATGCACCCGGTTCCGCACCCGTACGTCTACATGATCTGGACCACGATGCACGTGCCTTCGATCACGCTGCCCGTGTTCCGGGGCCCGAACGGTCTCCCGATCGGTGCGCAGCTCGTCGGCCGGCGCTATGAGGACCGGCGGCTCTTCGCCGTAGCGCGCTGGGTGTACCGGGTCCTGTTCAATTGAGACGAGGAAATCGGGGACAGACCACCATTTCCGGCAGATAAAACCATGGGGTCAGACCCCCTGAAAAAAGACATTGATTAAGATGGCCACAAAAAATGAGGTCGAAGTCAATTTCACCTGCAGAAAATCACTCCGAGCACTTTTCTTAGTCCGACACGCTTGGTCGCTGGTTACTCGTCTCGAGCTGCTCCTGCAGCGCGAGCCACTCCGCTTCGAGCTCCGCGAGCTCCCGCGCGACGTAGGCCTGGTCGAGGATCAGCGCCTTCAGCGCGTCCTTCTGCGCCTCGCCATAGATCGCCGGGTCGGCGAGTTGCGCGTCGAGCGCTGATTTCTTTGCGTTGAGCTTTGCCATTTGCTCTTCCAGGCGCTTCAACCGCGATTCGAGCGGCTTCCGTGCCGCGGAAATCCGCTGGCGCTCCGCCGCTTCCGTTCGCTTCTGCCCGCGCCGGCCGGCGCCGGGCGGCGTTGCTGCCGCGGGCCTCGCAGGGGCGGGCGCTTTCCTGAATAGCGGTGGCTCGGAATTCCGCGGGGCCGGCAGCGGCACCGTTTCCTCCGAATCCGCGAGCTTGGTCTTGAACAGCCAGTCGCGATAGTCGTCGAGGTCGCCGTCGAACGCCTGCAGCCGCCCGTCGGCGACGATCAGGAACTGATCGGTGGTGGCACGCAGCAAATGCCGGTCGTGCGACACCAGCACCAGTGTCCCCTCGAACTGCGCGAGCGCCACCGTCAACGCCTCGCGCGTCTCGAGGTCGAGGTGGTTGGTCGGCTCGTCGAGCAGCAGCAGGTTCGGGCGGCCCCACACGATCATGGCCAGCGCGAGCCGCGCCTTCTCCCCGCCTGAGAAATTCGTGATCGGGCCGGTCGCCATGTCGCCGGGAAAGTTGAACGTGCCGAGGAAGCTCCTCAGCTCCTGCTCGCGCGCGCGGGGCGCGGTGCGCTCGAGGTGCCACAGGGGCGACTCGTCGTGGCGCAGCATGTCCACCTGGTGCTGCGCGAAGTAGCCGACGGCGAGTCCGCGGTTGAAGTGCGCCTCGCCGGCGAGCGGCGCGAGCTCGCCCGCGAGGGTCTTCATCAGCGTGGACTTGCCCGCGCCGTTGATGCCGAGCAGGCCGTAGCGCTCGCCGCTGCGCAGCGTGAACTGGATGCCGCGCACGACGATCCTCATTTTCGTATCCTGGGGTTCGCCCTCCAAAAGGTAGCCGGCGTCCACGCCCTCCAGCGTGAGCAGGGAATCAGGCGCTTTCAGCGGCTCGCAGAACTCGAATGAAAATGGTGCGGAGACATGCAGCGGCGCAAGATCCTCCATCCTCGCCAGCATCCTCATGCGGCTTTGCGCCTGCTTGGCCTTGGAAGCCTTCGCCCGAAAGCGGTTGATGAACGATTCCAGGTGCGCGCGCTCGCGCTGCTGCTTCTCGTACTGGGCCGCGGCAAGCACCACCGCCGCGGCGCGCTGACGCTCGAAGCTCGAGTAATCGCCCGAGTAGCGCTTGAGCGTCCGGTTGTCGATATGCACCACGACGTTCACCACCCCGTCGAGGAAGTCGCGGTCGTGCGAGACGAGGAGCAGCGTGCCCCTGTAGCGCTTCAACCAGTCCTCGACCCACAGGATCGCGTCGAGATCGAGGTGATTGGTCGGCTCGTCGAGCAGCAGCAGGTCGGACGGGCACATGAGCGCCTGCGCGAGGTTCAGCCGCATGCGCCAGCCGCCGGAGAAGCTCGCAACGGGCTCACCCAATTGCCCGTGCGAGAAGCCGAGGCCGTGCAGGAGCCGCTCCGCGCGCGAGCGCGCCGAGTACGCATCCGCGTCGGCCAGCGCGGCGTGGAGATGACCCATGCGCACGCCGTTCACCTCGCTATCCTCGGCGGCCTCGGCCTCGGCGAGCTCCCGTTCCAGCCGGCGCAGCGTGGCGTCGCCGTCGATCGCGTATTCGATCGCCGCGCGCTCGAGCGCCGGGGTTTCCTGCGCGACGTGCGCGATGCGCCAGCGCGCCGGGACATCCACCTCACCCCGGTCGGCGTGCAGCTCCCCGCGCAGCAGGGCGAACAGGCTCGACTTGCCCGAGCCGTTCGGGCCGATCAGCCCGATCTTGTCGCCGGGATTCAGGGTGACGTCGGCGTCCTCGAAGAGCGTCTTCGTGCCCCGGATGAGCGTGACTTGTGACAGGCGAATCATGGCAGGGGCGCATTGTACGTCCCGAGCGGCATTGTTCCCGGATAGCTTGTGATGTTAAATGGCCTCTCTGCTATCTGTTACCAGATGGTCGTTCGTCTAACCATTACACATCAGGCTGAACATGGGAGAGTTTTTCCGATACTGGGGTTTGGACTGGCTGGCGATGGCGCTCAGCCTCTTCTCCGTTTACTTGTTGGGAAACAAGAACCGAGTCGGGTTCCTTGTGTTTGCCGCGTCCAATTCCACCTGGATCTTCCTCGGTTTGACCTGGATGACCAGCCTCGGAATCGCGGTCGGCAACACAATTTTCCTCTTCATGAATATCCGGGGATTCGTGAATTGGCGAAGGAAAGATCCGGGTTAAGGAAAAGGGGCCGTGCAAACAAATGGGGACAGCACCCACCCACTTCAGGGCTGAGGGCGGAGGGATGAAGGAGGATGAAGGATGAAGGCGGAAGGGCCGTGATGAGTGACGAGCGCTCAACCCAGGCGGATTTCAATTGAGTACCGATACCCCCGAGTCCAGCCGCAAGGCGCAGATCGACGCTCTGCTTCTCAAGCTCCCGGGCGTCAGCGCAAGGAAAATTCACGGCCTTGACGCCTACTTCGTCAGCGACAAGATGTTCGCCTGCATCAGCGGCCGCGGCATCGGCCTGCGCCTGCCTGCCGCCACGGCGACCGAACTGCAGTTCTCACGGGACAACGTCGTCCCGTTTCAGCCCGCCGGTCTGGCAAGCTCGAGGGAATGGATACAGATCGACCGCGCCGAGGCCGCCGATTACGAGAAGGATCTCCCGCTGTTTCAGGCCTCGCTCGAGTTCGTGAAGGCGGCGCGGACCCGCTAGGTCGGTCCAGGACAGCTGGATCACGGGTGACGAAAACCCGGGCAAGACCCTATCAGAGACGTTTAAGTAGGTGGGCAGATCCAAAAAAAACCCCGCGTAGCGGGGTTTTCAGGTTCATGGCTCGATTTGCGTTGGTGAAACACGCTCCGTATTAGACCGCGACCCGGATTCCGTAGTCGTTGGAATCCGACTGGTCGGGGAACGGGTTTTCGCTGTCCGTGCGGACAATCCGGACACCGTAATCGACCGGGGTCGACTCGATGGGGAACGGGCTGTTGTCGCGATCGGGGGTGCGAGCGGTGTAGCCGACGGCATCCGAGCCGGCGGTGAACGAGATCTCCGCAGCGGCGCTCGCCGAGGCGAGCAGCACGCCACTCAAAAGCATGGCATAGGTCATTTTCTTCAAAGTCATCTCCAATACGTTAATGTGGTCAGAATTACGACTCCACCCTTGTATACGGTGTTCGTGCTCATGTGGATTCAATATCGCGCGCTCGATCTCGGTGATTTTGTCGAACGGCGGGTGATCGCACAGCAGCTTTACTGCAATTCCTTTCAGATTGCTGTCCGTCAGAGACGTCATGCGGCTTCATAGTTCCGCGAGTCACGGCATAAGATCTCAGGCGGTCGACGAAAAAATGTCATGTGTCTCCTCACGGTGACACATGACATCGGAATAGCATTGCACGCCGCCGCGTCTCCTGCGTGTGCTGCCGCACAGACAGGAAATCGGGGACAGTCCCCCATTGCCGGCAGATGAAATCAGCGGGGCCGGGTCGCTGTCGCTGCTGAGGCGCGTTTTCTCCGGAGCCGTCGCGGCGCGCCAGGTTCGATGCGCCCCGAGAGAATTGAAAACGTGGTCTGTCCCCGACTTTTAGATCGGTCCGCGCGCGGGGATCAGCAGCTCGCGCTTCATCTCGTCGAGCGAGGAGATGCCGAGCATGGCCATGTCGCGGCTGATCTCGTCCTTCAGGAGGGAGACAGCGTGGTGGACGCCGGCCGCGCCGGCGATGGTCGCAGCGTAGAGGATCGGCCGGCCGACGAAGACGAAATGCGCGCCGAGGGCGAGGGCCTTCAAGACGTCGGTGCCGCGGCGGATGCCGCCGTCCATCATGATGGTCATGTTGCCGGCCTCGGCGGCTATGGCGGGGAGCACGCGCAAGGGTGCCACGCTGTAGTCGAGCTGGCGGCCGCCGTGGTTCGACACCAGGATGCCGTCCACGCCGCTCTCGCGCGCGATGCGCACGTCCTGCGGGGAGAGCACGCCTTTCAGCACGAGCTTGCCCTTCCAGATCCTGCGCATGAGCTCGACGTGCTCCCATGAGAGCGCATCGCGTGCCATGCGCGGGCGCTCGGCGTAGCCCATGATCGGGATCCGGGGGAAGCCCATGTTCTCCAGGTGCGGCATGCCGTGCTCGAGCACGGTGCGGCCGAAATTGCCGACGAGCCAGCGCGGGCGCACAAGGCAGTCCCAGATGAGGCGCGGGGTGGGTTTCAACGGCGAGTTGTAGCCGGTCCTCACGTTGTTCTCGCGGTTTGCCGGCACCTGCACGTCGACGGTCAGCACCAGCGTGTCGAAGCCCGCGCGCTGCGCGCGCTCGACGAGCGGCACGATGATCTCGCGCTCGCCGGGAAGGTAGGCCTGGAACCAGGCGGTCGGCCCGATCGCGCGGATGCGCTCCATCGGCGTCAACGACGCGCCGCTCTGGATCATGATCGTATTGAGCTCCGCCGCGACCTGCGCCAGCACGGAGTCGCCCATGTAGGCGGCGAGCGAAGTGCCACCCATCGGCGGGAAGCCGAACGGCAGGTCGTAGGTGCGCCCGAGCACCGTCGTCTTCTGGTGGCGGCCGCGGGTGTTCACCAGGACGCGGGGCAGGAACTCCCACTCGGCAAAGGCGGCGCGGTTGCCGTCGCGTGCCGCATTGGTCTCCACGCCGCCCGAGGCGTAGCCGAAGATCGGGCGCGGCAGGAAGCGGCGCGCGGGCTCCTCGAAGTCGTCGAGGCAGAGGATGTTCTTGAACCGGCGCGGGACGTGGGAGCGATCGCGCCGGCCGGCGACGCGGAGGTTGGTCTCGGTGGTCTGGGTGGTGGTGTCGTTCATATTCTGGTCCCGAGTATCGGGGTGGCGAGGGCCAATACTAAAGGATGAAGTATCAACGCGGAAGGAGGAATGCTAAGGCAGAACACGTTCGCCCGCGGTCCAGGCAACGTTGCGACGCGCGGCCGACCCGCGGGGTCAACCACGCGAGGCGCTCCTGCGTTATTGGCAGGTACGTAGATGAGCACCCTTGCGCAAAACGAACGCAAGTTCCACGGATGGGAGGACTTGCCCGACGGAGGGCGACGATACTGGATCGACGTGGCCGGACGGCAAGGGTGGCGCGCCCGTTACTTGAAGGAAGTGGATGTTAATGAAGTTACGCTCCGCTTCTGGCAGGAAATCTATGACGGACAAGGCAGCCTTGTGCAGATTCATGAGAAATATCCGTTGGATGAGGGCCATCAGAAAGCGTAGGATTAGCGCATGGAGATCACCAAACAGACCGTCGCCGACAAGATTGCGGCTTATCTGCGGCATCGCATTGCGCAGGCGGAGCTCGTGGATTGGGCCGAGAACGCCTTGATGGAGGGCGAATTTGCGGAACAGGACGCGGCAATTATTGCGCGCGTAGTCTCGCGACTGGGTGTCGCAGACGTGCGCGCCTTCGGCCTGACGTGGGGCGACTGCGAGCAGCTTCTCTCCGAGCTCGGTTTCTCTGCCCGTATCGAGATCACCGCGAATTGAGCGGTTCGTGGTTCGTCTTAGGCGGGCGAAGCCGAGACGTCGCAAGGTCGTCTCTGCCTTCATCCCTCATCCCTTAAAAAGAAGGGGCAGATCGCTCCGCCCCTTCTCCGTTCCTGTTCCTGTAGTTCAGCGGACCATCACCGCGCCTTGATGCCGGCGCGTTTCACCACGTCTGCCCATTTTTTCATGTCGGCGAGCATGAACTGGCGGAACTCTTCGGGCGTGCTGCTGACGGGTTCGGAGCCGAGGCTTCTCATGGTCTTCGCGAATTCAGGCGACTTCACGAGGGAGACGACCCCGGCGTGTATCTTGTCGAGCAGCGGCTTGGGCATATTCTTCGGTCCCATTACGCCGTACCAGCCCACCACCTGGAATCCGGGCACCACCTCGCTCATTGATGGGATTTCCGGAGCCGTGTCGAGGCGCTTGGGCGCAGTCACCGCAATGGCGCGGAGCTTGCCCCCGCGCACCTGGCCGAAGGCGCCCGTCAGCCCCATGAAGTTGTAGTCATATTCCCCGGCGAGAAGGCCGACGATTGCCGGCCCCGTGCCTTTGTAAGGAATATGCTCCGCCTTGACCCCGGTCATCAGCTTGAAGAGTTCTCCCGCCAGATGGCCGCCGCTGCCGATACCGGCCGAGCCGAAGTTGATCGGCTTCGTGGTGGTCTTGGCCCATTCCAGGAATTCCTTGGCATTCTTCGCCGGATGCTTCGGGTTGACGACAAGGAGCAGCCCGCCCTCCGTCATCTGGGTGATCGGCGTGAAGTCGTTCACCGGGTGGTACGGCAGCCTGGAGATGAGCGCCGCATTTACCGTGTGCTGATGGTAGGGAATCATCAGGGTGTAGCCGTCGGGTGCGGCGAGCTTGGTGATTTCTGCGGCATTCACGCCTGAGGCGCTGCCGCGGTTGTCCACGATCGCCTGCTGACCCCAGGCCTTGGTGAGATGCGTCGCGAGGATCCGCGCGAGAAAATCCGTCGTGCCGCCGGGATTCGCGGGCGTGATGATGCGAATCGGGCGGCTCGGATACTTGTCCGCAGCCTGCGCGGGGGCCATCGGGATGGCGAGGCCCAGCGCGACCAGAAGCAAAGTTATTGCCTTACGACAACCGGAAATGATGCTCATTGCTTTCTCCTGCTGATGAAGGGGGCTGCAGCATACCTCAACTGTGACGCGCGAAATGCGCCACATCAGAAATGTGGACTGCCCCGTTAGGGTGAATTTCCTTATGAATGCGAATGCGCTTGCAGACGAAACTTTGCCCCGGGATCGACGCTGCATCGCTGATCTAAATCAAGATAGAGGCGGGTTTCTTTTAGTTAGCGACTGAGTGAGACGTCCACAACGCGGACGGATGACGGACCTCGTGGAGGGCTGAGGGCGATCCGAAGTCAGACGGCAGAAGTCAGAAGGCAGAAGGTAGAATCGCTTTTCACCCATCACCCATCACACAGCACCCATCACGGTTTTTCTATGGAAAGGGAAATAGGGGACAGACGACCATTTCGAACAGACTAACTCGGGCAAAATGAAGGTCGCTCTTATTTAGCGGCGGTTTTTTCTCTTCTTTGGCCGAGGCGGCACCGCGCGCTTGACGCGCCACTGGCGCATCGAAAAACGTGGTCTGTCCCCGATTTACCGATTTAGCCCATGAACCGGCGGCACATCACGCTCGGGGCGATCGCGCTCACACTCGGGCTGACCTACGGGGTGTGGTACTCGTACAGCGTGTTCCTGGTCGCGCTGCTCAACGAGTTCGGCTGGAGCCGCTCGGTGCTGGCCGGCGCGTTCTCGGTGTTTACCATCGTGCACGGCATCGCCAATCCCCTGATCGGGGTGCTGTGCGATCGCATCGGGCCGCGCCGGCTGGTGGTCATCGGCGGCGCCGCGCTCGGGCTCGCGCTCTTCGCGAACGGCTTCATCGATTCACCGGGGCATCTTTACTTGAGCTTTGGTCTCGCCACCGCGCTCGCGGTGGCGTGCTGCGGCTGGGTTCCCGCCGTGGTTCTCGTGCAGCGCCAGTTCATGGACAAGCTCGCTTTCTCGCTCGGGATCGTGAGCTCGGGCATCGGCCTGGGGATGCTGCTCGTGGTGCCGCTTACCCAGCTGCTCATCGAGACGCTTGGCTGGCGCGCCGCGTGGCAGATCTTCGGCGCGATCTGCGCCGCCTGGATCGTGCCCGTGGCGTGGTTCCTGCTGCGCGACGAGGCGCCGCGGTCCGCCGTCGCGCAGCCCGCGCGCGCAGCGAACTCGAAGCAGGCGGCGGCCCCGGAGATGACCCTGGGCGACGCACTGCGAACGCAGCCCTTCTGGCTCATGGTGGCGGCGTTCTTCTTCGGCAACGTATGCTCGCAGACGCTGCACGTGCACCAGGTGGCGTTCCTCGTCGACCACGGGATGGCGGCGATGGCCGCAGCCTCCGTCGTCGGCGTGGTGGGTGTCGCGAGCGTGTTTGGCAAGGCCGGGGGCGGTTGGCTTGCCGATCGCTTCGAGCGAGAGATCATCTACGTTATCTGCCTCGCGATCCTGGTCGGGGCCGTGGGCGCGCTGGCCCTCGTCGGCGCGGCGCCGAGCCGTTGGGGCGCGTATGGCTACGCGGTGCTGCTCGGGGTCGGCTACTCGGCGACAGCCGCCCTCACCCCCGTGATGGTGAGCGACCGTTTTCGCGGCCCGCGCTTCGGCGTGATCCTCGGCGTGGGTCTCCTCGGCAGCGCGCTCGGGAGCGCATTCGGCCCGTGGATGGCGGGCAGCCTGTTCGACGCCACAGGAAGCTACTCGATCCCGTTCATCGTCGCTGCTGCCTGCGGCGTGCTCGCCGGCGCCGCCGCCTGGCACGCGCGGACCTTGCGCCGGCGCGCTCACGCCAGTGAGGCGTGATGGGTGATTGGTGATGAGTGTTTCGCCTTATCTGGACGGTCCGTCACTCATCGCGTGCGGAGATCGATGCGCTGCCGGAACTGAAGCTGGTGTGGGATGCCATGGCCGCCGTGGCCGCGCCGTCGCCTTTTACGCCTGAAAGTTTTACCGCGCTGGGTGCGTCGCTTCCCGCGCAGGCGACGGTGAAGTGCACGGAATGGGGCGATATCTACGGCACGGGCAAATACGAGCAGCTCAACCCCGGCTGGGCCTGGACGCTCAAGAACGACTTGATGAACCACCTGCCCAGGAAGATGGGCAAAAGGCTATGGCGTCGCAAACTTTGTAAAGCGCGACTGGAAGAAGCCGCTCGCGCTGCAGCCCGGCAGTGACGGCCAGGTCAGGATCGCCATCATCGGCGATTGGGGTTCCGGCAAGTACTCGCTCCACGGTCTGGCGAGCAAGGATGGGCTGAAGACACGCTGCATCGGCCACAGCTCAATGCCGTTTGCAATCCCGCCGGGCATGCAAGGCTGCAAGCAAAACGTGGAGTGGTATTCGGATACGCCGCTCGATGCCACCGCGGCGCTGGAGGCCTTGTATTACACCAGCCCGCGGGCGAAGAACGGCTTTGCGATGCTGACGCTGAGTAAAGACGGGATTACCGAGGAAGCGTACGACGTCGGCAACACAAAACCGGTCTGGCGCAAATAAGTCGACAACCAAACGGGGGCAGACACCCCTGTTTCCGGCACCGCTGTCACGCTATACCGATGGACACCGCCAGCGAGCGATTGACCTTGAGCATCGTCGCATCATCGAGCCGGCCGAGAGTGCCGCCGATGCGCTCCCGCGCCACCGTTAATACCTTGTCCACCTGCACCTGCGAGACGCGGCGCAGGCCGTTGTCCGGCGTGGGGTCCACCGTGATCCGGAAAATCGGCGCAGCGCGCAGCTCGCTCGTGACCAGGCACAGCGTCACGCTCGGCAGCTCGTCGAACAGATCGGACTGGATGACCAGCGCGGGACGCGGCTTGCCGTAGTCGCCGGGCGCTGCGACCGCGACCAGGTCACCGCGCCGCATCGTCATCCCACGCGCCGGCGCGCTCGATGAATTCCAGCGCGCCGGCCTCGGCGGCGTCTCCCTTCAACAGGCGGCACTGACGCCGGCACTCGGCGGCGAACCGTCGCGAGCGGGTATCAGGCACCCAAAGCTGGATGAGGCGCAGGCCCGCCGCCTGCTTGCGCGCGCGGTAGCCTCGCATGCGTTCGGCCACCTTCATGGGCTTCATCGCCGTCTCCGTAACATGTTACGGAACATGTTACACCGTTGCGGCGGGTGCTTCACGCCTGCGGGGCGAAGCCTGCAGGGGGTCGGATCTCCTGGCACGTCGCCTCGGACGTTTTGTCGCCGATCGACAAACAGGATTCGCTCAACGAATCAATCGATTGCTGCTTGAGCTCCGAAGCGTGTTGCTGGCCGGTGACAGTTGCGGCTCAGGCGGCAGGTGAGAGGCGTGGGGTAATAACCTGATTCTGTGCGCTTTGGCAAATCTGGCACGGACGTTGCGGCAAATCAGGGGTTAAGGGATCGCGACCTGGTCGTCTCAAACCCTTCGAGCTGCCCATCCGATCCGCTGCTTCCCCGAATGCTCGTGATGCGCTGTCTATTCACACACCAGTGGGTTATCGGAACGGAATTCA
>Ga0256865_1000355_pt1 | contig 16027 bp, 15 predicted proteins | sample RVTome_14_FD_187337 | JGI IMG/M metagenome (GOLD analysis project Ga0256865, IMG submission 187337) | Soil microbial communities from uranium-contaminated site in the Upper Colorado River Basin, Wyoming, United States - RVT145D125 HiSeq ... | reverse complement strand
ATGCTCAGGACAGGCCTTGGCCTCTTGGCGGTCAAAAAAGTTTTTTGCATTCTCGACGTCGAGCGCGATCCTGCGCGTCAGCGTGGCGAGGTCGGCGTACTTCTCCTCGTCGCGGAACTTGTGCAGGAATTCGACGCGCACGTGGCGGCGATAGAGATCGCCCTCGAAGTCGAGCGCGTGCACCTCGAGCACCGGCGCCCCCTGGCTCTTCACCGTCGGGCGCACTCCGAGGCTCGCCACGCCTCGCAGCGGCTCCGCCGCGGCGCCATGCAGCCGAACGGCGAAGATGCCGGTCAACGGCGGGCGATTGTGCTTCATCTGCACGTTGGCGGTGGGAAAGCCGAGCTTGCGCCCGAGCCCGTCGCCACGCACCACGCGCCCGCTGATCGAATAGGCGCGGCCCAGCAGTCGCTCAGCGCGCGCAAGCTCCCCGGCCGCGAGCGCTTTGCGCACCGCGGTGCTCGACACCCGTTCCCCCTCCAGCATGAAGCTCGCCAGCGCGACGACTTCCAGTCCGAAGCGGGGTCCGTTCTGCTTAAGCAAAGTGAGATCGCCGGCGCGCCGCGCCCCGAAGCGGAAATCATCGCCCGCGAGGAGCCAGCGCGCGCCCAGCCCGCGCGCGATCACGCGCTTGATGAAGTCCTCCGCGGTGATCTGGGCGAACCGGTAGTCGAAGCGGCACAGGTGGACCCGCTCGATGCCGCACTCTGCCAGCAGCTCGAGCTTCTCGCGCAGCGAGGTGAGGCGCGTCGGCGCCTTGTCAGGGGCGAAGAATTCGCGTGGATGCGGCTCGAAGGTGAGCACGCAGGCGGGCACGCCGAGACGGCCGGCCGCGCGCGTCAGCTCGGCCAGCATGGCCTGGTGGCCGAGATGCACGCCGTCGAAGTTGCCTATGGTGAGCGCGGTCGGGCCCGCGGCTGCGGCGGGTATGCCGCGCGTGAGTCGCATACAACCAAGCCGGAATCGTTACTAAAAGCTTGAATTGTAGCGTGTTTTGGAAGAGCCGGTCCAGCCGTCGGCGCGCGCCCTGTCAGGACTGCGCGGTTTTTCGCTGAGCCTCGTATTCGGATGCGGCGAGAGCAGCGGCGAACGCGCTGCCCACCATGATGAGCGTCGGGCCGGTGATGCCATAGTCCGCGATCTGCGAAAGCTCTTCAAGCGTCAGCGCGATACGGCGAGCCTGCGGCAACGTCGCGTTTTCCGCAACCAGCACCGGAGTCTCGCGCGGCGCGCCGGCCTCGATCAGCGCCGCTGCGACTTGCTCGGCCTGTCCGGCGCCCATGTAGATGACGGCTGTGTCCGCGGTCGCAGCGGTGCTCGCCCAATTACTGGGGGCTTCCCCTTCTCCGACACGCGGCGTGACGAATGCGACCGAGCGCGCGACTCCGCGTTGCGTCAGGGAAACGCCTGCTTCGGCCGCCGCTGCGAGAGCTGAGGTAACCCCCGGCACGACTTCATACGGCACGGCGGCGGCTTCAAGCGTCGCGATTTCCTCCTGCGCGCGCCCGAACAGCATCGGGTCACCGCCCTTCAAGCGCACCACCACGCGATACTTGCGCGCCGCGTCCACCAGGCGCTTGTTGATGAACTGCTGGGCGGTCGTGAATCTCCCGCAGCGCTTGCCTACTGCGACTTTCTCGGCGCGGGCGGCCCGGGCCAGCACGTCGGGATGGACCAATGCATCGTGGAACACGATGTCCGCGCGGCCGAGAACCTCCGCGCCGCGCAGCGTGAGGAGATCCGGTGCGCCGGGACCCGCGCCAACGAGGTAGACCTTGCCGTGCTGCTTCATGCCTCTATCCCTCACCCCCGCCCCTCTCCCGAGCGGAGAGGGGAGGTTCCAGATGCCCACTTCCTCCCGGAAGAAGGGCATGGGATGAGGGAGGACGCCGGCGGAAAAGCGGCAGCGGCTGCCTGACCGAGCCCTGGTAGGTCTCGCTGAAATCACCGAAAGCGGCGAGCGCCTCGCGCGAGTCCTCGCCCTCGCGCAGCGAAAACGCGTCGAAGCCGCAGCTTGCGAGAAAAAAAAGCTGGTCGCGCCAGATGTCGCCGAACGCGCGCAGCTCGCCTCGCCACCCGTAGCGCTCCCGCAGCAGGTAGGCAATGGAATAGCCGCGGCCGTCAATGACCTTCGGGAACCTCACCGCGACGACGCCGAACAGCCGCAGATCCTCCGCGATCGCCGCGGGGTCCTCGTTGCTGTCGAGCCAAACCCCGAGCCGGCTGGGTCGAGCGAGCAGCTCGTCCCGCCGCCGCCACCACAGGGCGAGCGGAACAATGATGTCGCCGGAGGGCGGTACCGATGGCAGGCTGCCGTCGTCCGGGGGCTTAAGCAGCAACCACAGATCGGTCACGACTTTCCTGTCTCTGATGATGTCCGTCATAGACACGCTCCTTGAAGGGCTCGATTCCCGTGCGCCACACGACGTCGACGAAACGCTCGTCGTCGCTCTCGCGCAGTTGCAGATAGACACCGATCAGCTGCTCGATCACATCCGGGATCTGGGCGCGGGCAAAGGACGGGCCGATCACCTTGCCGAGCGACGCGGGCGCACCAGCGCGGGTGAGTCCCTGGTTGCCACCGATCGAAATCTGGTACCACTCCTCGCCGTTCTTGTCGACGCCGAGGATGCCGATGTGCCCGACGTGGTGATGCCCGCAGGAATTCATGCAGCCGGAGATGTTGAGATCGAGCTCGCCGATGTCGTAGAGGTAATCCAGTTGTTCGAACCGCTCCTGGATCGCCTGCGCCACCGGGATCGACTTGGCATTGGCGAGCGAGCAGAAGTCACCGCCCGGGCAGCAGATGATGTTGGTGAGCAGCCCGATGTTAGGCGTGGCAAATCCCAGCGCCTTCACTTCCTGCCACAGCTCATGCAGATCCAGCTGCCGCACGTCGGCGAGAATCAGGTTCTGCTCGTGGGAAACCCGCAGTTCCCCCAGGCTAAAGCGGTCGGCAAATTCTGCAACCGCATCCATCTGGTCGGCGGTGGCGTCTCCCGGCGGCACTCCGGTTTTCTTGAGCGACAGTGTCACCGCCGCGTAGCCCGGCACCTTGTGCGGATGGACGTTACGCTTCACCCAGGCGGCAAAAGCGGGGTCCGCGGCGACCCGCGCCGCATGGCCGGCATCGTCACCGGAAAGCGGCTCGTATGCCGGCCGCGTGAAGCGCCCTTCCACCCTCCGCACTTCTTCCTCCGTCAACGTGGAAGGCCCGTCCTTCAAATGCGCCCATTCGGCATCGACTTCCTCGCGGAAGCGCTCGGGAGTGCGTTCCTTCACCAGGATCTTGATCCGTGCTTTGTTGAGGTTGTCGCGCCGGCCGTAGCGGTTGTAGACGCGCATGACCGCCTCGACGTAGCTGAGGAGGTGCCGCCATGGCAGGAACTCCCGGATCACGTGGCCGATGATGGGCGTGCGCCCCATGCCGCCGCCGACGATCACCCGGAAACCGACCTCGCGTGCGCCGTCGCGCACCGCCTGCAACCCGACGTCGTGGAGGAAAATCGCGGCGCGATCGGCTTCAGCGCCCGCCACCGCGATCTTGAATTTGCGCGGCAGATACGAGAATTCGGGGTGCAGCGTGGACCACTGGCGCAGCAGCTCGCACCAGACGAAGGAGTCCACGATCTCATCGCGCGCAACGCCAGCGAAGTGATCGGTGGTGATGTTGCGCACGGAATTGCCGCTCGTCTGAATCCCGTGCATCTGCACCTTGGCGAGCTCGGCCAGGATGTCGGGCACGTCCTCGAGCTTGGGCCAGTTGAACTGGATGTTCTGGCGCGTACTGAAGTGGCCGTAGCCCCGATCCCAGGTGCGGGCGATGTGCGCAAGGGTTCGCAATTGGCGCGACGTAAGCAGCCCGTACGGGATCGCCACGCGCAGCATCGGTGCGTAGCGCTGGATGTAGAGGCCATTGCGCAGCCGCAGGGAGCGGAAATCGTCTTCCGAGAACTTTCCGGCCAAGAAACGCCGCGTCTGGTCGCGAAACTGGGCGACCCGCTCGTCCACAATCGTCTGGTCGATCTCGTCGTAGCGATACACCGCGTTTTTCCTGTGGCATCCGGAGGGCTCGCATCCTAGCAATCGTCTCTTATACTACAAACGAATATTATGTTAGACTCTAATAACGCTATTGAATTAACAATAACCTTATGAAATTACAGCAGTTACGCTATCTGGGCGAGGTGGCCAAGCACGGTCTCAACCTTTCGCAGGCGGCCGAGGCGCTCCATACCTCGCAGCCGGGCATCAGCAAGCAGATCCGCCAGCTGGAGGACGAGCTGGGCGTGGACATCCTGGTCCGCAATGGCAAGCGCGTCGTGGACGTGACCGAGCCCGGCCGCGTCATTCTCGGCATCGCCGAGCGCATCCTGCAGGACGCCGAGAACCTGCGGCAGGTCGCCCGCGAGTTCCGGGACCAGGCTGCGGGAACGCTGACCATCGCCACCACGCATACCCAAGCGCGTTACTCACTGCCCAAAGTGGTGAACGCCTTCAAGCAACGCTACCCGAAGGTGCGCCTGACGCTCAAGCAGGGCAACCCGCCTCAGCTCGCGGAGATGGTGCTTGCGGGAGAGGCCGATATCGCGATCGCAACCGAGGCTCTCGACCAGTATCCCAAGCTGCTCGCGCTGGCCGGCTACCAATGGCGGCATTGCGTGGTGGTGCCGGCGAAGCATCCCCTCCTGAAGGAAAAACGCATTACGCTCGAGATGCTCGCGCAATACCCGATCATCACCTACGATCCCGCCTTCGCCGGGCGCAGCCATATCGACAACGCGTTCCGGGCGCAGGGGATTGCGCCCGATATCGTGCTTTCCGCGGTCGATTCCGACGTGATCAAGACCTACGTGGAGCTGGGCCTCGGGATCGGCATCATCGCCGCGGTGGCTTTCGATGAAAAACGCGACCTGCTCTTGCGCGCAGCCGATATCGGGCACCTGTTCGGCACCATGACCACGCGCATCGCCGTGCGGCGCGGCAGCGCGCTGCGCGGGTTCGCCTACGACTTCATGGAGTTGTTCTCGCCGCGACTGACGCGCGCAGTCGTGGATGCGACATTGAGGGGCGAAGGCTCCAGCTACGAGCTCTGAGTGACCGCGTGGCTAGGTGAGAGAAGCCGGCCGTTCGCGCCCGCTTGCAGTCCATGCCTCGCTATCCGGCCAGCCTTTTTCTCAGCCAGGCGCTTGCCCCGTCCACGATCACAACCAGAATCAGCATCGCGATGATCACGGTCATGGCTTGCTGCTGCTGAAACAGGGACAGGCTGAAATACAGCATCTGCCCGAGCCCGCCGGCACCGACGACGCCGAGTATGGCCGCCATGCGGATATTGATTTCCCAGCGATAGAGCGCATACGCGACCAGTTGCGGCACGACGTTGGGCATGGTGCCGTAGAGGAAGGCAAGCGAGGCGGGGCTGCCCGAGAGCCGCAATGCTCCGGCGGGTTCGGCCGGCGTATTTTCGAGCGACTCCGCGAACAGACGTCCGATCACTCCGGTCGTGTGCCAGGCAAGCGCAAGCGTACCGGCGAACGGCCCGAGCCCCGCCGCAATCACCATCAATGCCGCCCACACGAGCTCGGGTATGGACCGGAGAAAATTCAGAATGAGTCGCGCTATCGCACGCGGCACAGCACCCAGACGTCCCGCCGCGGGCAATGCAAGCAGCAGCCCGAGCACGGCGGCCATTGCTGTTCCGATCGCGGAAATGGCGATCGTTTCGAGTGTGCCGTGCCCGATTCGCGTCAGGTACTCGGCGGAGAAATCCGGCGGGAAAAACGACACGGCATATTTCCACATCTGCGCTTGCGCCTCGAGCGTGAGCAACTGGCCGAGGTCGAGCGCAAGGTAGGCGAAGCTTGCCCAGACTGCTGCGATCAGTCCTGCCACGACCCCCCAGTGTGCGGCCCTCATGCGGTCACCTTGCGCAGCAACGCGCTGACACCGTCCGCCATCACCACCAGCAGCAGGAATGTAAGGAGGATCGTGCTCACCTCGCCTCCGTTCAGCATGCGCATGGAAAGCTCCATCTGCTGCCCCAGTCCGCCCGCGCCGACGAATCCCATGATGACGGAGGCGCGCACCGCGCATTCCCAGCGGTAGACCGAATACGACACGAGCTCGGGCAACGCGACCGGCCACATCCCGTAGCAGAACGCCGCGATCCGCCCTCCGCCGGTTTCCAGCAGCGCAGTCGCCGGACGCGTGTCGTTGGATTCCAGGATTTCCGAATAGACCTTGCCCAGCATTCCACCATAGGTGACTCCGATGGCCAGCACGCCGGCAGCGGGCCCGAGTCCCACCGCGCGCACGAAGAGCAGCGCCCACACGATTTCCGGGATGCTGCGGAAGAACATGAGGACGAAACGCGCCGGCAGGCGTATCAGGCTGCCGTGCACCCGGCCGGGCCCCGGGCCGATGCGGGAAATCGAGAGACTGCGCGTGACGATCAGCGCGAGCGGCCACCCGATCAGTATTGCGAACGCCATGCCAGCGGTCGCAATGGCCAGCGTTTCGTACGTGGACTTGAGCACGAGCCCGAGGAACTCCGGGGACGTTTCGAGCGGGAAGAATGTGCCCACGAACTTGACGATGATCCCGCGGCTGCGCTCCTCGAACAGGGCCGCCGGGTCAAACTCGGTGAGGCTGAAGCCCGGCCACAGGAGGACGATGACGCACACGGCCAGCAGCAGCCGCGGCGCCGCAGCGGGATCACGCAGGCGCAATGCTGAACTCATGGCCGAGGGCTGGTGCGGCGAACGGGCATGCACGTGGAACTCCCCCTGGCGTCCGCGCACCATGCTCAAGAAAACATGCTTCTGCGGCGCACACCTGCCAGCACCGTTTCGAGCGGCTGATTGTCCTGTGTCGGAACCGTCCGTGACTCCGAGGCATAGAGTTCCGCGAGCATGCTGTCGCTGACCCGCACCGGCGGCAAATCGAAAATGATCTCGCCGGCGCGGAGGCCAATGATCCGCGGAAAGCGGTGCAGCGCCAGATCCACGGCGTGCAGGCTCGCGACCAGCGTCACGCCGCGCTCGATCGCGTCGCGGTTCAACTCGCCGACGACCCGGTCGGACAAGGCGGGGTCCACCGCCGAGACCGGCTCGTCGGTGAGGATCAGGTCGGGCTGCTGGTACAGCACGCGCGCCACCCCGACGCGCTGCAACTGTCCGCCCGAAAGCTGGTCGCAACGCTCGAACAGCTTGTCCGCGATCTCCATCCGCTCCAGCATCCGTTCCGCTCCGGGTATGTCAAGCGGATAGACAAGCGAAGCCAAGCTCTTCCAGGCCGGCCACTGGCCGAGCCGTCCTGCGAGAACCGCGGTGACGACTCGCTGCCGCGGCGGTATCGGCGGTGCCTGGTGCACCATGCCGATGCGGCTCCGCAGCTGCCGGAGCCCGCGGCGGTCGAGACGCCAGGGGTCGGTATCGAGGACTTCAATCGTGCCCGAGGACGGGCGGAGCGCCGTCGCCAGCATGCGCAGGAGCGAGGTCTTGCCGGCCCCCGACGGGCCGATGATGGCGACCCGCTCGCCTCTGCGGATTTCACAGTCGATCCGGTGGACGGCGCGGACGCCGTTCGCGTACTCGAGGCTGACTTTCTGGAAACTCAGGCTCATCCAGTGGGGGCGGCGAGGTCGAATCTATTTGATGAGCCCGGCCGAGCGCGCCGCGGCCTCGATCCCCTTGTAGTTCTCGGGCTTCGTGGCGATGAATTTGCTTGCCCGTTGCAGATCAAGCAGCTCCTTGTGCGCCGGGTTGCTCGGGTCGAGCTTGAGGAACGCGCTGGTCAGCTTCTTGACCAGCCCCGGATCGAGATCACCGCGGACCGTCCAGTTGTAGTCGTAGTACGGCGGCGTGGTCCAGATTACCTTGACCTTGCCGGTGTCGACCTTCTTTTCCTGGACGAGCTTGTCCCACACCGATGCATTGAGCACGCCCGCCTCCACCCTGCCCGATTCGATCTGGAGCGCGGTGGCGTCATGCGCGCCGGAATAGGCGACGCGTTTGAAATCCTTTTCCGGGTTGAGCTTGTTCTGCAGCAGGAAAAAGCGCGGCATCAGGTGGCCCGAGGTGGAAGACACCGAGCCGAAGGTGAAGTTCTTGCCCTTCAGGTCGGCCAGGCTGTTGATGCTGCTCGTCGTGCTGGCGATAAACTTGCTGGTGAACTTCTCGTCCTCGGCACGCTGCGCGATGGGAATAGCGTTGCCGGTGCGAAGGCGCGTCTGCACGAAGGTAAAGCCGCCGAGCCAGGCGAGATCGACCTTCTTTGCCGCGAGCCCCTCCACCACCGCCGCGTAGTCGGTCACCGGCGTGTACTCGACCTTCATGCCGGTTTCCTTCGCGAGGTAGGTCGCAACCTTGGAAAATTTCCGCTGCAGCTCGGTCGGGTTCTCGTCGGGAATCGCGGAAATGCGCAGCACCGCCTGCGCCTGCACCGACGCGCAGAAAAGCAAAGCAATCAGGCCTATCAATAGGCGATTGAACATCGAAGCTCCTTCAATCCGGCTGGCGTGAAGGAACGCGGTGCGCCAGCTGCACACACGACTCGCGGCGTGAACGGCTGAAACTGCAGGACGGGAGCGAAAGCGAAGGGACGGGAAAAGCAGGCGGGGTTTTTTCTGGCGACGACTGCCGTCATCCGGGCTGCGTGAACGCATCGCCGCTCGCCGCCCCCCGCCGGTGCGCGCGTAGCCGATGCTGACCGACAGCGCGACGGAACTGCGTGATGTCAAGCGCTCAACCAGGAACATGGCCTCAATCTACCGGCTGGCGGGAAATCACACAAGCTGCACTGCGCCAATTAACACCGGGAACGGCAGGGTCATTCCACCCCGCGCTTCGAAAAGTCCGCGAGCCGGAAGCCCAGCAGCCACAGCGCCGCGAAATAGGTCGCCATCCCAAGCACGACGATCCAGGCCAGGTTCAAGGCGCGCGCGGCCGCGCCGAGGCTGAGCCAGCTCGCGTCGCCGGGTGCGGCAAGCCACAGCACGGCGGACATGGCATAGACCGCGAGCGCGAGCTTGAGCAGGAACACCGGCCAGCCGGGCTGCGGCGTGTAGATGTCGCGGCGGCGCAGGCCCCGCAGCAGCAGCGCGGCATTGATGCACGCACCCAGGCCGATCGCCAGCGCCAGACCCGCATGGCGCAAGGGCATGATGAACGCGAAGTTCATGATCTGGGTCAACCCGAGCGTCACCAGGGCGATCTTGACCGGTGTCTTGATGTCCTGGCGCGCGTAGAAGCCCGGCGCAAGCACCTTCACCATGACGAGACCGACCAACCCCACGCTGTAGGCCATCACCGCGCGCCGCGTCGCCTCGACGTCCTCGGCGCCGAACGCGCCGTAGTGAAACAGCGTGGCAACGAGCGGCACGGCGAGCAGCGCGAGCGCGGCCGCGGCCGGCGTCGCGAGGAGGAGCGTCAACCGCAGCCCCCAGTCGAGGAGTTCGGAGTACGCCTGCGCCGAGTGCTCGGCGTGGTGCCGGGAGAGGCTGGGCAGCAGGATCGTGCCCAGCGCGGCGCCCAGCAGTCCCATCGGGAACTCCATCAGGCGGTCGGCGTAGTAGAGCCAGGAAACGCTCCCGCTCACCAGGAAGGACGCGAAGATCACGTTGATGACCAGGCTCACCTGGCTGATCGAAACGCCGAATACCGCCGGCCCCATCTGCCGCAGGATGCGCCAGACGCCTTCGTCCTTCAGGTTGAGCCGGAAACGCGGCAGCAACCCGGCGCGCGCAAGGAACGGGACCTGCAGCGCGAGCTGCGCGATGCCGCCGGCGAACACCGCCCACGCGAGCGCCTTTACCGGCGGATCGAAATAGGGCGCGCCCCACAGCGCGAAGCCGATGAACGACAGGTTGAGCAGCGTCGGCGTGACCGCGGGCACCGCGAAGCGGCTGTAGGTGTTGAGGATGCCGCCCGCGAGCGCGGTGAGCGAGATGAAGAAGATGTAGGGAAACGTGATCCGCAGCAGGCCCACGGTGAGGTCGAACTTGCCCGGCGTCTCCGTGAACCCCGGCGCTGTGACGAGGATGATGAGCGGAGCAGCGATGACGCCGATCAACGTCACGATGAAGAGCGCGGCCGCAAGCGCCCCGGAGACGTGGTCCACCAGCAGCCGGGTCTCCTCCGCGCCGCGCCGGTTCTTGTACTCCGCGAGAATCGGAACGAAGGCCTGGGAGAACGCGCCCTCCGCGAACAGCCGGCGCAGCAGGTTGGGCAGCTTGAAGGCGACGAAGAAGGCGTCGGTCGCGAGGCCGGCGCCGAACACCCGCGCAATGACGAGGTCGCGGACGAACCCGAGGACACGCGACAGGAGCGTCATGCTGCTCACCGTCGCGAGCGCCTTGAGCAAGTTCATCGGGGGATCCGCATGTTGCCAATTCCCTTCATTATCCGTATCATAGCGCCCCTTTACAGGAATCGGGACACCATGGCCAACATCGCATCAGCCAGAAAGCGCGCGCGGCAGGCCGAAAAGCGCCGCCAGCACAACGCCGCCATGCGCTCGGAGCTGCGCAGCGCCGTCCGCAACATCAGGAAGGCAATCACAGCGGGCGACAAGAAGGGCGCGGGGGCGGTGTTTCAGCGTGAAGCGGCCGTGATCGACTCCATCGCCGACAAGAACATCATCCACAAGAACGCGGCGGCGCGTCACAAGAGCCGCCTCGCTGCGCGCATCAAGGCGATGGCATAGAGTTCCGCCGCGTTCGGACCCCGATTAATTTCTTGCGCACCCCAGGTTGATCGGTTCACAATATTGAACGTTCCGCACGGCGGCTCCGGCCGCCGTTCTTGTTTTGGAGCCTGCAGGACCACGATGACACACGTAATGAACACCTACGCCCGGCTGCCCGTCGCCTTCGAGCGCGGCGCAGGCTCGTGGCTGTGGGACGCCAGCGGCAAGCGCTATCTCGACGCGGTGGCCGGCGTGGCGGTGTGCGGTCTCGGCCACAGCCACCCCCGCTACGTGGCGGCTCTGCGCGAGCAGGTGGGCCGGCTCGTGCATACCTCCAACCTGTACGAGATCACGCTGCAGGAGAAGCTCGCGGACCGGCTCGCAGCCATCTCGGGAATGGACAGCGTGTTCTTCTGCAACTCCGGCTGCGAGGCGAACGAGGCCGCGATCAAGCTTGCGCGCCTCTACGGCCACAAGAAGAACATCGAGTCACCCGCCATCGTGGTGCTGGAGAAGGCATTCCACGGCCGCACCCTCGCAACGCTTTCCGCCACCGGCAGCCGCAAGGTGCAGGCAGGTTTCGAGCCGCTGGTCGCGGGCTTCGTGCGCGTGCCCTTCGACGACCTGGAGGCAATGCGGCGCGTGGCCGAGATGAATCGCAGCGTGGTGGCGATCCTGGTCGAGCTGCTGCAAGGCGAGGGCGGCGTCAACATCTGCCACGACGACTATCTCCTCGGCCTGCGCGAGATTTGCGACGCGCACGGGTGGCTGCTCATGCTCGACGAAGTGCAGAGCGGCATGGGACGGACCGGCAAATGGTTCGCGTTCCAGCATTCCGGCGTGAGGCCGGACGTGATGCCGCTCGCCAAGGGCCTTGGCAACGGCGTGCCGATCGGCGCCTGCCTCGCGGCCGGTCCCGCCGCCGAGCTGTTCAAGCCCGGGAACCACGGCTCGACCTTCGGCGGCAATCCGCTCGCCTGCGCCGCCGCGCTCGCGACTCTCGCCATCATCGAAGAAGAGCGCCTGATGGAAAACGCCGTCACGATCGGCGACTTCATCCGCGCCGAGCTCGCAAAGAAAATCGGCGGGCTGAAGGGCGTCCGCGAGATCCGCGGCAAGGGCCTTATGATCGGCATCGAGCTCGAATACGCCTGTAGCGAGCTGGTGCAACAGGCGCTCGAGCGCGGCGTGCTCATCAACGTCACCGTGGACAACGTGGTCCGGCTGCTGCCGCCGCTCGTCTTCAGGCGCGAGGAGGCCGAGCTGCTGCTCGCCACGCTCGTGCCTCTCATCACCGAGTTCCTCGACCGCCAAAGCGCGCCGCAGCCCGCCGCCCAGTCGGCTTGAGCGCGTCGCGCACCCGGAGCATTGGCCGTGGCCGTCAGGCACTTTCTTCAATTCAGGGACTTCTCGCGCGAGGAGTACGAGTACCTGTTCGAGCGCACGCGCTGGATCAAGGACATGTTCAAGCGCTACGTGCCCTACCAGCCGCTGCGCGACCGCACCCTCGCCATGGTGTTCGAGAAGCAGTCGACGCGCACCCGGGTATCGTTCGAGGCCGGCATGCACCAGCTCGGCGGCACGGTGATCACCCTCATGACGCAGGACACCCAGATGGGCCGCGGCGAGCCGATCGAGGACGTGGCGCGCGTCATCAGCCGCATGGTGGATATCGTCATGATCCGCACCTTCGAGCAGGCGCTGATCGAGCGCTTTGCGGAGCACTCGCGGGTGCCGGTGGTGAACGGCCTGACCAACGAGCACCATCCGTGCCAGATCCTCGGCGACATCTACACCTATCTCGAGCACCGCGGCTCGATCCGCGGCAAGGCCGTGGCCTGGATCGGGGACTCGAACAACGTCTGCAACACCTGGCTGCAGGCGGCGGAGATATTCGACTTCAATGTGCGGGTCTCCACGCCGCCGGGCTACAAGGTCGAGCCCGAGCGGGCGGGCCTGCGCGGCACCGGCCACTATGAGGAGTTCGAGGATCCGATGCAGGCGGCGAAGGGCGCGGACCTCATCACCACGGACGTCTGGACCAGCATGGGGAGCGAAGCGGAGGGCGCCAAGCGCAAGCGCGACTTTGCGGCGTGGCGGGTGGACCGGGAAATGATGAAGGCGGCAGCCAAGGACGCGCTCTTCATGCACTGCCTGCCGGCGCACCGCGGCGAGGAAGTGGCGGCGGCCGTGATCGACGGGCCGCAGAGCGTGGTGTGGGACGAGGCGGAGAACCGGCTGCACACCCAGAAGGCGCTGATGGAGTACCTGCTGCTCGGGCGGATCAAGACACAGGGTGATCTATGGTCGACGTGAAAAAAGTGGTGCTCGCCTACTCCGGCGGGCTCGACACCTCGGTCATCCTGAAGTGGCTGCAGGACACCTACCACTGCGAGGTGGTGACCTTCACCGCCGATATCGGGCAGGGCGGGGAGCTCGCGCCTGCCCGGCGCAAGGCGAGGCAGCTCGGCGTCAGGCGGATATTCGTCGACGACCTGCGCGAGGAGTTCGTGCGCGACTTCGTCTTTCCCATGTTCCGGGCCAATGCCCAGTACGAGGGCGAGTACCTGCTCGGCACCTCGATCGCGCGGCCGCTGATCGCCAAGCGCCAGATCGAGATCGCGCACCGGGTCGGCGCCGACGCCGTCGCGCACGGCGCGACGGGCAAGGGCAACGACCAGGTGCGCTTCGAGCTCGGCTATTACGCGCTCGACCCGCGAATCCGGGTGATCGCGCCGTGGCGCGAATGGGACCTCACCTCGCGCGAGAAGCTGCTGGATTATGCGCAAGCGCACGGCATCCCGGTCGAGGGCAGGAAGAAGAAAGGCGGCGGCGCCCCCTATTCCATGGACGCCAACCTGCTGCACATCTCGTACGAGGGCGGCATCCTCGAGGACCCGGCCTATGAGCCCGAGGAGTCCATGTGGCGCATCACGGTCCCGCCCGAGAAGGCGCCCGCGCGGCCGCAATATGTCGAGCTCACCTACCGGCGCGGCGACATCGTGGCGGTGAACGGCCGGAAGCTCTCGCCCGCGAAGGTGCTGGCGGCGCTGAACGCCGTCGGCGGCAGGCACGGCGTCGGCCGGCTCGACATCGTGGAAAACCGCTACGTCGGCATGAAATCGCGCGGCTGCTACGAGACGCCCGGCGGCACCGTCATGCTGAAGGCGCACCGCGCCATCGAATCCATCACGCTCGACCGCGAGGTGCTGGCGCTGAAGGACGACCTCATGCCGCGCTATGCGCGGTTGATCTACAACGGCTACTGGTTCAGCCCGGAGCGGCGCGCGCTGCAGGCGCTGATCGACCACACGCAGCGCCACGTCAACGGCACGGTAAGGGTGAAGCTCTACAAGGGCACGGTGATGGTGACGGGCCGGGCGTCGCCGCGCGATTCCCTGTTCGACCCGTCGATCTCCACGTTCGAAGACGACCGCGGCGCCTACAACCAGGCCGACGCCGAGGGCTTCATACGCCTGAACGCGCTGCGCCTGCGCATCGCCGCGAAGATCAGACGCGGAAAATAGCCGCCTCTAATGCGGTAAGATTGCGGCGGCGTTACAGGGGGAGAAATCATGCCGTCGTTCGACATCGTGTCCGAGGTCAATCACGTCGAAATCCGCAACGCGGTCGAGCAGTGCAACAAGGAGATCACCAACCGCTTCGATTTCAAGGGCTCCGACGCGCGCGTCGAGGTGAACGAGAAGGAAAAATCGCTCGTCGTCTACGCGGACGACGAGTTCAAGCTGCGGCAGGTGCGCGACGTGCTGACCCAGAAGCTCGCCAAGCGCGGCGTGGACATCCGCGCCCTCGAGCCAGGCAAGGTCGAGCCGGTGAGCGGGAACAAGATCAAGGAGACGATCAAGGTCCGCGAGGGCATCGAGCAGGATCGCGCGAAGGGCCTCGCCAGGGTCATCAAGGAAAGCAAGCTGAAGGTCCAGGCCAGTATCCAGGGCGACGCGATGCGCGTGACGGGGGCCAAGAAGGACGCCCTGCAGGAAGCGATCGCGCTGGTGCGGAAGACCGTGACCGACGTGCCGCTGCAGTTCAAGAATTTCCGCGATTGAGGCCGGCGGCCCAGCGGCCGTAGAGCCGGTCCGCGATTGCGTTGAGGGCCCGGGTCTTCTCCTCGAGCGATTGCGTCATCTGGGCCGGAGTCTGCACCGAGGCGGTGCGCCGGGCGAGCGACTCCACTTCCTTCCCCCAGTCCTGGCACCACGCGCGCACCAGCTCGGGCGTCATCTCGACGTGGCACTGCATGCCGAGATGCGGGCCGAGCACGAACGCCTGGCTCGGGCAATACCGGCTCGACAGGATGCAGGTCGCGCCCGGCGGAACCGAGAACGTCTCCCCATGCCAGTGAAACGCGTCGAACGACGAGAGCCCCTTCCCGAGCCACTCTGCGGCCGCCTCGTTCGGCGCGACATCCACCCTGCCCCAGCCGATCTCCTTCACCGGGTTGCGGATCACCTCGCCGCCCAGCGCTTTCGCCATGAGCTGCCCGCCGAGGCAGTGGCCGAGCACCGGAATTTCCCGGCCGGCCGCGTCGCGGATCAGCCTCAAGACCGGCGCAATCCAGGGCAAATCGTCGTTGACGCTCATCGGGCCGCCCATGAAAACCAGCCCGCTGAAATGCGCGGCAACGGCCGGCACCGGCTCGCCCTCGTCGATTCTGACGACTTCCCACGGCACGCCATGGCGGTCGAGGTACGTGGCAAAATAGCCTGGACCCTCGGTGGCGGCGTGCCGGAAAATGGCAACGGGGTTCACGGTCTTGCAAGACAGGGGATGGGATCGAGCATGCACAATCTTAGGGCAATTTTCCTGCTGGTCCTACTCGGGCCCGGCGCCGCGGCCGCGGCCGACATCAACGTCGTCGGCCTGACCACGGACAAGGCGGTGGTGTCGATCAACGGCGGCAGGCCGCGCACGCTGACAGTCGGCCAGGTCACCCCGGAAGGCGTGAAGCTCGTATCCGCCACCAGCGAGTCCGCCCTGTTCGAGGTGAACGGCGAGCACCGGACGCTGGCGGTCGGACAGGGCGCCGCGGTGGCGAGCGTGTCGGCGCCTCGCGGCGGGGACACCGTCACGCTGATCGCCGACTCGCGCGGACATTTCGTCACCGTCGGCGTCGTCAACGGCATCAGCCTGAGGTTTCTGGTCGATACCGGCGCGAGCTCGGTCGTGCTCTCCAGCGTTGACGCCCGTCGTATCGGCATCAACTACCTTGCGGGCACGCGCGGCCTGACCCAGACCGCCAACGGCGTGGTCCCGGTCTATGCCGTCAAGCTCGATACCTTGCGAATCGGCGACATCACAGTGAACAACGTGGACGCCA
>Ga0256865_1000352_pt1 | contig 16117 bp, 16 predicted proteins | sample RVTome_14_FD_187337 | JGI IMG/M metagenome (GOLD analysis project Ga0256865, IMG submission 187337) | Soil microbial communities from uranium-contaminated site in the Upper Colorado River Basin, Wyoming, United States - RVT145D125 HiSeq ... | reverse complement strand
GACCGCGGAGTATGCCGGTGGGACCTGCTCGAAGGTTCCCACCAGAGCCGCCAGCGCCTCCGCCACGGCGTCTTCCGGAACCGTGGCCCCGGGACGCTCCTCCACGGGCTTCCCCGTGGCGTCGCCGGTGTCCGTGGCGACGCCGAACGTAAATCCCGCCTCGTACTCCTTTTCTTCCTCCGTGAGGTAGCCCGCGATCTTCGTGGCGGCTCCGACGCACACGGGCAGGACGCCGGTGGCCATCGGGTCGAGGGTGCCGGCGTGGCCGCACTTCCGCTCCTTGAGGATCCGGGCCACCGCCTGGACGGCGTCGAAGGAAGTGATCCCCCGGGGCTTGTCGACGACCAGGACCCCCGCCGTCACGGCAACTCGGCCGCGAGCGCCTCGAACACTCTCTTCTTGACGTCGGCGAGGGGCCCCGGGAGGGCGCATCCGGCGGCGTTTCGATGCCCTCCCCCGCCGAACCGGGCGGCGACCGCGGAGACGTCGACACGCCCCTTGGAGCGGAAGCTCACGCGAAAGCCGTCCCCCTCCTCCTCGCGGAGGGAGACGGCGACTTCGACACCGACGATCGAGCGTGGGTAGTTGATGAACCCCTCGAGGGCGTCCTTCCCGGCGGCGTGCTCCCGCAGATCCGATCGCATCGTGACGATGCAGGCGACCCTTCCGTCGGGGGATACCTCCAGGGAACCCAGCACCCGGCCGAGCAGCCGGAGACGGAGGGCGCTCTGCGTCTCGTAAACCTGCTCCGCCACGGCCCACGGGTCGACTCCCCGGCGGACCATCTCCCCGGCAACCTCGAACGCTTCCGGCGAGGAGCTCCCGTAATGGAACGACCCGGTGTCGGTGAGGACCGCGACGTAGATGTTGGTAGCCACGTCGAGGTCGATCTCGTGCCCCATCGCCGAGAGGATCCGGTGGACGAGAAGCCCCGTCGCTGCTGCGTCGGGATCGACCAGGGAGAGTTCCCCGAGATCGCCGTTCGTCCGATGGTGGTCGATGTTGACGAGGAGGGGGCACTTCCGCAGCTCCCGGGCGACGCGTCCCGTCCGCTCCGGAGAACCGCAATCCAACACGACCGCCACGTCGTACTTCGAACCGTCCTCCGCGAAGACGACCGTGCCGGCGCCCGGAAGGAAGAGAAGGTTCGCGGGAACCGGGTCGGCGTTCAGCACCGTCGCGGTCTTTCCCATCTTCCGCAGGGCCAGGGCGAGCGCCAGCTCGGAGCCGATCGCATCCCCTTCCGGATTTTCGTGGCAGGCGATGAGGAAACGGTCCTTTTCCCGCAGGACCCGGCAGACCGCGGAGAGGTCACCCCTCATCCGGCCCCTCCTTCCCCTCCGGAATTTCACGGAGGATCGCGTCGATCCGTGCGCCGCGGTCGAACGAGTCGTCGTAGTGGAACTGGAGCTCGGGGGCGTACCGCAGTCCGAGGGTATGGGCGAGCTCCCGCCGCAGGAAACCGGAGGAGCGGCGGAGCGCCTTGGCTACGGCCGGACGCTCCTCCTTCGCCACGAGAGCGGAGTAATTCACGTGGGCGATCCGAAGGTCGGGAGTGACGGAAATCTCGGTGACGGTGACCGACGCCACCCCGGGGTCGTTCACTCTGCGCAGCAGGAGGAGGGAGAGCTCTTCCCGGATCCTCTCGCCGACACGCGCGGGACGGTCGCCTCGGCCCTTCATTCCGTATCGCTCCCCTCGGGGTGGAAAAACTCGACGCGGGAGGAAAGAAGTTCCACCTCGCCGTCCCGGCCGATCCCTTCGGCGATCCGGTCGAGCATCGACCGGGCAAGCCGCCCGTCCGTCGTTACCAGCGCCGCTCCGACGGTTCCCCGCTGCCAGAGGTCCTGTCCTCCCACCTCGGCGACCGATACGGGGTAGTTGGCGCGGATTCGCGCGACGAGACCAACGAGGCGCCGCCGCTTGTCCTTGAGGGACGCCGCGTCCGGGAAGAGGAGCTCCGCGATCAGGACCGCCACCAGCAACGGAATCCCCCGCCCGGAATCACGCCAGTGTGCCGGCGATCTTCTCGATCACGAACGCCTCGATATGGTCGCCCACCTGGAGGTCGTTGTACCCGTCGATCCCGAGGCCGCACTCGTACCCCTCCGCGACCTCCTTGACGTCGTCCTTGAACCGCTTCAGGGAGGAGAGTTTCCCCTCGAACACGACCACGCTGTCCCGGAGGAGGCGGATGTTCGCGCCGCGGGCGATCTTTCCCGACAGGACGCTGCAGCCGGCGATCGTGCCGATCTTGGAGATGTGGAACATGTTGCGCACCTCGGCCCGGCCCATGACGACCTCCTTGAGGGTGGGATCGAGAAGCCCCTCCATCGCCTTTTTCACGTCGTCCACCACGTCGTAGATGACGGAATAGAGCCGGATGTCGACCCCTTCGCGTTCCGCGACCACGGCCGCCTTCGGTTCGGGCCGGACGTTGAACCCGATGATCACGGCGGAGGAAGCGGAGGCGAGCATCACGTCGGACTCGGAGATTCCCCCGACGCCGGAGTGGATGACGGCGACCTTCACCTTCACGTCGGCCAGCTTGTCGAGGGAGAACCGGAGCGCCTCCATCGACCCCTGGACGTCGGACTTGATCACGATGTTCAGTTCCTTCACCAGCCCCTCGTCGATCTGCTTGTGCAGATCCTCGAGGCTCATCCGCGGGCGCACCACGGCGCGCTCCCGCTCCTTTTCGCCCCGGTGGAGGGCGATCTGCCGAGCCGTCCGCTCATCCTTCAGGACGGCGAACTTCTGGCCGGCATCCGGCAGGCCGGAGAGCCCCTGGATCTCGACGGGGGTCCCGGGAGGGGCCTCGTTGAGCCTCTTCCCCTTGTGGTTCAGCAGCGAGCGGACACGCCCGTAGTGGATCCCCGTGACGATGGCGTCGCCCACCTTCAGCGTTCCATCGGCCACCAGGACGGTGGCGACGGGACCTCGCCCCTTCTCCAGCCGCGACTCGATGACCGTGCCGCGGGCGAACTTCGCCGGGTTCCCCTTGAGGTCGAGGACGTCCGCCTGCAGGAGGACGATTTCGATGAGCTCCTGGATACCTATCTTCTTCTTCGCGGAGACGTTCGCGTAGAGCGTCTGCCCACCCCACTCCTCGGGATTCAGGCCGTGGTCGGAGAGCTGCTGACGGATCCGGTCGGGCTGGGCGCCCGGCTTGTCGATCTTGTTCACGGCGACGACGATCGGCACTCCCGCCGCCTTGGCGTGGTCGATCGATTCCACCGTCTGCGGCATCACGCCGTCGTCCGCCCCGACGACGAGAATGACGATGTCGGTCACGGAGGCGCCCCGGGCTCGCATCGAGGTGAACGCCTCGTGGCCCGGCGTGTCGAGGAAGACCACCCGCCGGCCGTTATGCTCCACTTCATAGGCCCCGATGTGCTGGGTGATTCCGCCCGCCTCCGACCCGGTGATGTTGCTCTCCCGGATGGCGTCGAGCAGCGTGGTCTTGCCGTGATCGACATGGCCCATGATGGTGACCACCGGTGGCCGCGTCTGAAGGTCTTCCGCGCGGTCCTCCTCCTGGTCGATCCACCTTTCCACCTCGGGGGCGACATTTTCCACGACGAAACCGTACTCCTGCGCGAGAAGCGCGGCGGTGTCGGCGTCGAGGAGCTGGTTGACGGTGGTAGGCATCCCCAACTCGATCAGCTTCTTGATGACATCGGCGGCCTTGACCCCCATTCGATGGGCCAGGTCCCCTACGGTCACGACCTCTTCGATCTTCAACAGCCGCTTGCTCGCCTTGGGCGGGACGGTCGAGGGGGCCTTCTTCTCGCGTACGGGCCGCCCCCCCCTCCTCTTCGGGGCGCGGCCGGGCTGGAACTGCCGAACCACGACCTCGGGCGCGGGCGTGGCGCCCTCCGCCTTCTTCGCGTCGACCTCCGGCTCGGCGAGGACTTCCTGGATGATCGTCTGCTTGAGCACCGCCTTCTGCACCTTCTTCTCGTGCGGCCTCGTCTTCTTCCACTTCTTTTCCTTCTCTTTCCGCACATCCTCCGGCTTGGCGGGCGCGGCGGGCTTTTCGATCACCCGGACCGTCGGCTCCGGGATCGGCGGCTCGATCATCGGCTCGGCGACCTTTTCCGGAGGCGATGCCGCCGGGGCATCGGCGGCGGCGGGTTCGGCGACGACGGGCGGCGGCGTCTCCTCGAGGATCTTGGGAGGCGCGGGCGCCTCTTCGGCGGGCGGCTCGGGCGCGGGAGGGGGTGTCGGAGCCCCGCGGCGCAGGATCACATTCTTGGAACGGCGCTCCAGCACCCCGTCGGACCGGGTCAACGTGGTTGTGCGGGGCGGAGGCGGGGGTGGAGCGGGTTTCCGGAAATGGGCCCTGACCCGGTCGATCATCTCCCCCTCGAGATTGCTGGAGGCCGACTTTCCCTTGACGCCGATCCGCTCCAGGAAGACAAGGACCTCCTTGCTGGTTTCCATCCCGAGTTCCTTGGCCAGATCACGCACGCGAACCTTGTCCATCCACTCCCCCTCTAGTGCAGCGTCTCGCAAATCCCCCGGCATTCGAGCGCCGCTGCATCCGCTCCAGCTTCGTTGCGCTCGTTCGCCGTACTCTCCCGGTACGTCTTCACTCGTGCGCCTCGCTGGCGCGGCGCATCGACGCTCTCGATGCATCGGGCTATTTGCGAGACGCTACACCCTTTCCTGCCCGCCGTGCCGCGATGCGGCCAGGCGGTCCGCCAGTTCCTTGCCTGCGACGCCCAACTTCCAGCGGGCCCCGCCCTTCGGCGTTCGGATCCTCGCCGAAAACCGATCGACGCACTCCCCGACGGGGCAGAGATAGATCCCCCGTCCGGGAAGCTTCCCCACGGGATCGGGCGTCCAGCCCATTCCCGGTTTCCCCGCGATCCGGAGCAGCCCGCCCTTCTCCCGGACGGCCCCGCACTGCACGCAGGTGCGCTGCGGTCCCGAACCGCTACTCCTTGGGGGGCTCGGCATCCTTCGCTTCAACATCCGTTCCCTCCCCCGGAGGAGCTTCGGAGGAGTCGCCCTCCTTCGCACCCGCATCGCTTGCCTCGGCGGGCGCTTCGGAGGCCAAGCCTTCGGGCGGCGGCACCTCCGCAGCCACGTCTTCCGGCTTCTTCGCGAACAGCCCCTCCGCCCGCTTCAGAGCGTCCTCGACCTGCCCCTCGGCCCGCACCTCGATGTGCCAGCCGACCAGCTTGGATGCGAGCTTCACGTTCTGCCCCCGCTTCCCGATGGCCAGAAGCAGTTGCTCCTCGGGGACGACCACTTCCATGCTCTTTCCGGACTCGTTCACGAGCACCCGGATGATCTCGGCCGGCTGAAGGGCGTTGCAGACGAACCGGGCGGGGTCCTCGTCCCAGGCGATGATGTCGATCCGCTCCCCGCGAAGCTCCTGCACGACGCTCTGCACGCGGGACCCCTTCATTCCGACGCACGCGCCTACGGGGTCGACGTCCCGGTCCCTGGAGCGCACGGCGATCTTGGTGCGGAACCCGGGCTCCCGCGCCACGCTGAGGATGGAGACCACCCCCTCATAGACCTCGGGAACTTCCTGTTCGAAGAGCTTGAGGATCACCCTCGGGTCGGCCCGTGAGAGAAGTATCTCCGGACCACGGGATGTTTTGGTGACGTCCTTGATGTAGGCCCGGATCCGGTCGCCCTGGCGGTATCGCTCGCGGGGAATCTGTTCCGACGGGGGCATGACCGCCTCGGTCTTCCCGAGGTCGATGACGAGGCAGTCGCGCTCGTAACGCTGCACGATGCCGTTCAGGATCTCCCCCTTCCGGCCGATGAACTCGTTGTAGATGACCTCGCGCTCCGCATCCTTCACCTTCTGCATGATGATCTGGCGCGCCGTCTGTGCGGCGATCCGCCCCAGGTCCTTCGTGCTCAGCCGCTCGCCGAGGCTGTCGCCCAACTGCGCCTCGGGGTCGAGGACCTGCGCCTCCTCGAGGGTCATTTGCGTGTCGGGGTCGCCGACCGTCTCCGTCGCCGTACGAAACGAGAGGATCTCGAACTCCCCGGTGTCGGAATCGTAGGTCGCCTCGAGAATCTTGTTCATTCCGTATTTCTTCCTTGCGGCGGTCTCAAGGGCTTCCTTGATCGCCGCCACGATGATGGCCTTGTCGATCCCTTTTTCCTTGCCCAGCTGGGCAATGATCTGTCCCACGTCCAGGATCATCGCGTTTTCTTTCCCTTCCCGAAGAGTTCTTCCTGCGTCACATCCAGGTTCGCCTTCCGGATCTCCCCGTACGGCACCCGGTACGTCGTTCCATCCGCCGCCACCTCGATCCCCTCGCCGTCGCAACCGGAGAGTTCACCGACGAGGTGCCGCCGGTTCTCCCGCGGCGCCGTGAGGGTCACCCTGACCCGCTTCCCCAGGGAACGCTCGAAGTGCTCCGGCCGCCGCAGCCGCCGGGTCACCCCCGGGGAGGAAACCTCGAGCACATAGGGGCCGTCCATGGGGTCGTCGACCTCGAGGATCGCGCCGAAACGGCGGCTGAACGTCGCGATGTCGGAAAGGGGGACCCCGCCGTCACGCTCCACGAATACCCGGAGGATGGTCCTCGGCCCTTCCCGCGCGATTTCGACGTCGAACAGGGAAAGGGAGAGATCCCGGGCGACTTCCCCGGCCAGCGCCTCGATCTTCAAGGTGTCCATAGTCAACAAGAAACGTAAAAAAAAAGTGGGCTCCAGCCCACAGTTCCAAGCCCCAAACCACATCATACTACAGGGGAACCGGCGTTCCCCACAACACTTTTCTTTTACCGCAGGATGAGCTTCCCGCGGTAGTCGTCGAGGCGGAAGATCCTCTCCCGGACGAAAAAATCCCGGATCCCGTCGACGATCTCGACGCACGCGTTCGGGTTGCGGAAGTTCGCCGTTCCCACCTGCACCGCGGCGGCGCCCACCAGCAGGAACTCGAGGGCGTCCCCGGGGCTCTGGATCCCTCCGATCCCCACCACCGGGATCTTCACCGCCTTGCAAGCCTCCCACACCATCCGAAGCGCCACCGGCTTCACCGCGGGGCCGGAGAGGCCTCCGGTCACGTTGGAGAGCATCGGCCGGCGCGTACGGAGATCCACCGCCATCCCGACGATGGTGTTGATGAGGGTCACCGCGTCGGCCCCCGCCTCCTCGGCCGCGCGCGCGATCGCGCCGATGTCCGCCACGTTCGGAGAGAGTTTCACCCACAACGGCTTTTCCGTGGCGGCACGCACCCGCCGGACGAGTCCGGAAAGCCCCTCGGGGCTCGAGCCGAAGACGATCCCCCCCTCCTTCACGTTGGGGCAGGAGGCGTTCACCTCGATCGCCGCGAGCGCGGGGAGGTCGGAGAGCCGACGCGCCACGGCCTCGTACTCCTCGATCGTGCGTCCGTAGACGTTCGCGACGTACACGGCGCCGGCGTCGTCCAGGCGCGGCGCCACCTCGTTCACGAACCGCTCGACCCCGATATTCTGCAGGCCGATCGCGTTCAGCATCCCCGCGGGGGTCTCCACGATCCGCCCGGGGGGGTTGCCCGGTGTCGGGAGGAGGGACAGGCCCTTGACGATCACCGCCCCCAGTCGGGAGATGTCGTAGAACGGCATGAATTCCAGCCCGTATCCGAAGGTGCCGGAGGCGCTCATCACCGGGTTCTTGAGGAGCACGCTCCCCACCCGCGCGGAGAGGTCGGGGGTCACGGACTGCGTCACCAGACGACCTCCCTCGCATCGAAGACCGGTCCTTCCCGGCAGACCCTTCGGTACCCGGACTTCTCGCCGTCCCGTATCGCCGTGACGCACCCCCAGCAGACGCCGAAACCGCACGCCATCGAGCTTTCTAGGGACACCTGAACCCGGATGTCGAGGGGGAGAGCGAGTTCCGCAATGGCTTTCAGCATCTCGTGGGGTCCGCAAGCGAGGATCGAAACGCGGGACGGCCCGGACGATTTCCGCCGGTCGATCCGTTCCCTGAGGGCCGCGGCGACGGTCCCGAAAAATCCCGCCGTCCCGTCGTCGGTGCACAGATGCACCCTGCCCGGAACGGCGCCGCCGGGGATCCACTCCCCCGGTGGAAGCTGGTCCCGGGATCGCGCTCCGAGGAAGATCTCGAAATCGGCCCGTTCCGCCTCCAGCGCCGCCGCCGCCGGGAAGACGCTGGAAAAGCCGACCCCGCCCCCCACCAGCCACCAGGAACGGTCCTCGCCGGGGAACTCGAACCCGTGCCCGAGCGGAAGCGTGAGGGCGAGGGGATCGCCGGCGTGGAGGCCGGACAGGAGGGCCGTTCCGCGCCCGACGACCTTGTACACGAACTCGACGGTCCCCTTTCCCCGAACGCCGCCGGATCGGAAGATCGCAAGCGGCCGCGGCAGCAGCGGATCGTTCCCCGGCCACCCCGAGACCATCGCGAACTGGCCGGGGACGAAGTCGATCCGTTCCGGGATCGCCACCTCCATCCGGTAGAAAATGCCGCTCCCCGTGTTATGAAGGATCTTCCCGTGGACGAACCGGGCGCTACCCTGCGGCATCGCTCTTCCGTACCTCCCGGTCGAGGATGACGGCGTCCTCCCCCGTGTCGGTATAATACCCTTTCCGGACCCCCCGGAACACGAACCCCATCGAACGGTAGAGCCGCTCCGCGGCCTCGTTGCCGGCGCGCACCTCGAGAAAGATCAGCGCGGCCCCCGCCCGCGCCGCGCGGCGGATGCACTCGGACAGGAGGGCCCGTCCGATCCCCCGCCCCCGCCGCGCGGGGTGCACGGCGATATTCAACAGGTGGGACTCCCCCGCGATGGTCCAGCAGACGGCGTATCCGAGGACCTCGTCCTCCGCCCCCGCCGCGACCAGGGCGTCGGAGAAGTCGCGGGGAAAATCCTCGAGGAACATCGCCCGGGACCATGGCGTCGGGAAGGAGACCTCCTCGATCGCCATCACGCCGTCGAGGTCCGGCGGGCCCATCTCCCGGATCCGCACGTCCCCGCGCTACCAGCGGAGGAGCGTCGAGGCCCAGGTGAATCCGGAGCCGAACGAGGCGAGGCAGACGATGTCCCCCTCCCGGATCCTTCCCTGCTCGACGCACTCGTCGAGCGCGATCGGGATCGACGCCGCCGTCGTGTTCCCGTACCGCTCGACGTTGGAGAACACCTTTTCCTCGGGAAGCTGGAGGGCGGCCCCGACCGCCTGGGTGATGCGCAGGTTCGCCTGGTGGGGAATGAGCAGGGAGAGGTCCGCGATGGTGAGGCCGTTCTTTAAGAGGGACTCCAGGGTCACCTCGGGGAAGCGCCGCACCGCGTGGGTGAAGACGTACCGACCGTTCATCTTCGGGAAATGTTTTCCTGCGTCGATCATCTCGTGGGTAATCCATGGGTTATCGATAAAACTGGGCGCCTCGAGCCACAGATCCTTTGCGTATTTCCCCTCGGAATGCAGGTGGGAGGAGAGGATCCCCCTCCCCGGTTCCGCGGGGCCGACGACGACCGCGCCCGCGCCGTCCCCGAAGATCACCGCCACGTCCCGCCCCTTCGTGCTGAAATCGAGGCCGGTGCTCTGCACCTCGGCGCCGATCACCAGGACATGGTCGTGGAACCTGCCCTTTACGTACGCCTCGGCCACGGAGAGACCGTAGATGAAGCCGCTGCACTGGTCGCGCACGTCGAGGGCGCCCACGGTCCGCATCCCGAGCCGCTCCTGGACCAGCACGCCGTTCCCGGGAAAGACGTGATCCGGCGAGAGGGATGCGAAGACGATCAGGTCGATGTCCTCCGGCGTGATCCCTGCGTTCGCGATCGCATTGCGCGCGGCTTCGGCGCCGAGGTGGGACGACCCCGTTCCCGGATCGACGTACCTGCGCTCCCGGACTCCCGTACGCTGGACGATCCACTCGTCGGACGTGTCCATCCGCAGCGTCAGTTCCTCGTTCTTCACCACGCGCATTGGCAGGGCACGCCCCGTGCCGATGATCCGCGCTCCGCGCATCACCGCTCCTTCCGTCATATGACCAGCACGGCCGCGGCAACGACCGTGGTGTACTCGTCCCTTACGATCGCCGACTGCGTGATGTTGAACGAGCGGTAGATCTTCCCGCTGATCTTCCACACTTCCCGCTTCTCGTCCCAGCTCTTCTCCTCGTCGAACTCGACTCCGAGCGTCGACGCGAGCATCGCTGCCGCCAGGTCCTCCGCGTAGTCTCCCGCCACCTTTTCGTTCTGCCCGAAAGCGTGGTGCTCGCTCAGGTATCCGTACACCGACCGGTCCGTGGGGAGCGCGCACCCGACGGAGGCGGCGATCAGCCGCCGCGGTTCGTCGCTGCTGCACCGGCTCATGACCACGAAGACGATCTCGCCGGGAGCGAGGAGCTTGAGTCCTTCCTCTTTCCTCACGATCTTGCACTTCGGCGGGAAGATGCTCGACACCTGGACGAGGTTGTACTTCTGGATCCCGGCGTCCCGCAGCGCGAGCTCGAACGAGGTGAGCTGCTCGCGGTGGCGGCCGACCCCCTTGGTGAAGAAGATCTTCGTGGGAACGGACATGCCCGGGCTCTCCTTACTTCCCGGACTGGCGCGCGACGAGCCAGCCCATCAGGCGGTAGCAGAGGCGCGCCGCCAGGTAGTCCGGAGCCGCCATCCCCGCGATCGGGGCGAGCTCCATCACGTCGAACCCGACGATGTTCCTGTTGGAACGCATCACGTCCCGCAGGATGTCGACCCCCTCGAACCAGGAGAGCCCGCCGGGCTCGGGCGTGACGACGGCGGGCATGATCCCCGGGTCGAACACGTCGAGGTCGATCGAGATGTAGACGTTCTCCGAGAGGGAGCTTACGATCCCCTTCGTGACGTCGGCCACGTTGTCCCGGACCTCGGAGGCGTAGAACGTCTTCACCTCCTCGGACTTCTTCAGGAAGCGGTCCTCCTCCTCGGACATGCTCCGGATGCCGACCTGGACGAGACGGGCCCCCGCGTCGACGATCCGCCGGCCGACGCACGCGTGGTTGTGCGGGGTCCCGAGATACGTGTCCCGAAGGTCGGTGTGGGCGTCGAACTGGAGCACGGTCAGGTCCCCGTACTTCTTCCGCAGCGCGGCCACCGCCCCGACGGTTCCGGAATGCTCCCCGCCGAGCAGCACCGGGATCTTCCCCGCCCGCACCGTGGCCTTCACCCGCCGCTCGACCTCCTTCAGCGCCGGGACCGGACCCGTCAGTGAGACCGGGACTTCCGTGGAGACGAAGATCCCGGCCCGGTACGGCTCGATCTTGTTCTCTTCGTCGAACAGCTCCATGTGGGAGGAGGCGTCGAGGATGGCGCGCGGACCGTTCCGCGTTCCGGTCATGTACGTCGTGGTCATGTCGACCGGGAACGGGATCACGACGAAGGACGCGGACTTCCACGACGCGTACCTTCCGGATATCCCTCCGAACGTGACGGAGTATGGGATCACGATGAGGACCTCCTGTGGAACGGTTGGAGTACGGCGTGCCGTCCGGCAGATTCTACCCCGGCGGCGATTCCCCGCACAATACCGGGCCCCCGGCCGGTCTCGCGTCCTTCAGCAGAAGCTGCAGCGAGCGCGCGCCGCGGTATACGTGTTCCTGTACGGCGAAGAGCAGGTCCGAGCGGCCCGAGGCGGAGACGGGGATCTCCGTCCGGCGGAAGGCCACGCCGGATAGACGACGCCCGCCCTCTTCGACCGCGAACCGGAGGTGGCGTCCCCCCGCCCCGATGGGCGAGATCGCCGCGACGCGAACGTCCGGCAGGAGGAACAGCGGCTCTTCGTTTCCGACGCCGAAGGGGCGCAGGCGGTCGAGATCGGACAGAAGGTCCGGGGTGATCTCGGCGACCCGAAGTTGCGCGTCGATCGGCCGGCGCCGGACGAAGGGGGTCTCCCGCGCGTGCCGGTCGGCGATCTCCGCAAAGCCGTCGCGAAAGGCCGGGAGGTGCTCGAGGGAGAGGGCGAGGCCTGCGGCCTGCGCGTGTCCGCCGTACCGCGTGAGCAGATGGGAGAGGCTGGACAGGGCCGACACGATGTGGAACCCCTCGACGCTGCGGCACGACCCCTTGGCCGTGCCGTCCTCCTCCTGGAGGAGCACGACCGGGCGGCCGTACCGCTCGAGGACCTTCGAGGCGACGATACCGAGAACCCCGGCGTTCCAGGCGGGGTTCGACAGGACGATCGCCGGGGGGATCTCCCCCGCCGCGGCGAGGGCGGCTTCCACGGCGACGACGATCCGCTCCTGCTCCCGCTGCCGCAGCGCGTTGTCCTCGTTCAGTTCGCGGGCAAGGCGCGCCGCGTCGCCCCGGGACTCCGACACGAGGATCCGGGAACTGCGCGTCGCGTCTCCGACCCGGCCCGCGGCGTTCAGGCGAGGCCCGACCCGGAAACCGAGATCCGTCTCCGTCGCCGCGGCATGCGGGACGCCCGACGCCTCGAACAACGCTTCGATCCCCGGGCGGGGCGACTTGCGGATCTCCCGGAGCCCCTCCCGGACGAGCAGCCGGTTCTCTCCCCTGAGGGCCGCCATGTCGGCGACCGTTCCCAGGGCGACCAGATCGAGATACGGCCGCAGCGGCGGCTCCGGCAGGAGCCCGAATCCCGCGATCTCCCGCACCGCCTTGCGCAGGGCGCAGACGAGCAGGAAGGCGACCCCCACCCCCGCCATCTCCTTCCCGGGGAACGCGCAATCGGGCTGCATCGGGTTCACGATGGCGTACGCCTCCGGTACGGTTTCGCCCGGGAGGTGATGGTCCGTAACGATCACCTCGACCCCCTCGCGGTTCGCCTCCCTTACGGCCGCGACATCGGAGATCCCGCAGTCGACGGTAACGACGAGCCGATATCCTTCCCGGGCGGCGGGGGCGAGCACGTGGGTCTGCAGGCCGTAGCCGTCCTTGCGGCGGTCGTTCTGGTGGATCCGGACGGGGAGACCGGGGAAGATTCGCTTCAGGAAGAGGTAGAGGCAGGCGGCGCCGGTGGCCCCGTCGGCGTCGTAGTCGGCGTAGATGAGCAGCGGTTCCCCGCGCGACCCGGCGGCCGCAATGCGTCGCGCCGCCTTGTCGGCATCCTTGAGGAGGGAAGGGTCGGGGAGCTCGGAGAGCGTCCCGCGGAGGAAGCGTTCGACCTCAGGCGGTTCCACGATCCCGCGGTTGACGAGCACCTTCGAGGCCGCGGTGGCCAGGCCATGGCGTGCAGACAGCTCCCGGACGACGCCCGGATCGGGAGAGCGGAGGATCCACTCCCGCTTCGCCGCCCCTTTCAAGCCTCCGCCCCGGTCACCTCTTCACGTCGGTCATCTTCTCGCCGCGCCAGAGGGCGACGACCGGGCTGGCGATGAAGATCGAGGAGTAGGTTCCGATCGCGATCCCCATCGTAAGGGCCAGCGCGAAGTCGCGCAGGACGATCCCGCCGAAGGCGAGCAGCGACACCGTTGCGAGGAAGGTGGTCAGCGAAGTGATGATGGTCCGGCTGAGGACCTCGTTCACGCTCAGGTTGATCGTCTCGGAGAAGGTCTTCATCTTCCGGAGCCGGATGTTCTCCCGGACCCGGTCGAAGACGACGACCGTGTCGGTCAGCGAGTACCCTCCGATGGTGAGCAGCGCCGTGATGAAGAGAAGGTCCATCTCGATCCCCAAGACCCAGAAGATCCCGACGATGACGAAGACATCGTGGAAGGTGGCGATCGCCGCCGCGACGCCGAACTTGAACTCGAACCGCCACGCAAGGTAGAGGATGATCGCCAGGGCGGAAATCAGCAGCGCCAGCGCGGCGTCCTGGCGCAACTTGTGGCCGATGGCCGGTCCGATCTCCGAAACGCTTTCCACGACGAACGGGTTGCCCGGGAGGGATTCCCGCAGGAGTTTCTCCACCGGCCCGGCGACCATCTTCTCCACCTGACTGCCATGGGCGCCCAATTTGATCATGAGGATGTTCTCTCCCGAAACCTCCTGCAAGGCCGCCTCGCCGTGGCCGGCCTTCGCAAGGAGAGAGCGGATCTCGTTCATGGAGAACGGCTTCTGGAATTTCAACTGGATCGACGTCCCGCCCTCCAGGTCGATCCCGAGGTTCGCCTGGCCGCGGTAGATCTGCACGGTGCCGACCAACCCGAGGACGAGGAGCAGCGCCGAGAAGACAAAAGCGTATTTCTTCAGACCCATGAAGTCGATCTTGGTGTTTTTTACCAGCTCGATCATCGTCATTCGTCCCCGTATCCCTTAAATGCTCAACGCCTGCATCGGTTTCCTGGCGTTGAGGTAGTCGAACACGACCTTGGTGCACACGAGCGCGGTGAAGAGGTTGATCGCCACGCCCATGGAGAGCGTTACGGCAAACCCCTTGATCGGCCCGGTGCCGAACTGGAAGAGGATCACGGCCGTGATCAGCGTGGTCACGTGGGAATCCACCACGGTCCAGAACGCCTTGTCGTACCCGGCGTCGATCGCCGCCCGAACGGATTTTTTCGCGCGGATCTCCTCGCGGATGCGCTCGATGATCAGGACGTTCGAGTCGACCGCCATCCCGATCGCCAGGATGATCCCCGCGATGCCGGGCAGAGTGAGGGTCGCCGAGAAGGCGGCCATCCCCGCCAGGAGGAAGAGGATGTTGAAGACGAGTGCGAAGTCCGCCACCATCCCGGCGAACCGGTAGTAGAACGCCATGAAGGCGACCACCAGCAGTGCGCCGATCAGCGCCGCCCGCACCCCCTTCCGGATCGAGTCCTGCCCGAGCGACGGGCCGATGGAGACGTTCTGGATCACCTTGACCGGCGCCGGCAACGAGCCGGCGCGCAGGACGATCGCAAGGTCGGACGCCTCCTCCGGGGTGAAGCTCCCGGTGATCTGCGCCTCGCCGCCGGAAATCCGCTCCTGGATGACGGGCGCGGAGTAGATCGTGTCGTCGAGGACGATCGCGAGGCGGCGCTTCACGTTCTCGGCGGTCACCCGGTCGAAGACCTTCGCCCCCCGGGTGTCGAAGGAGAGGGAGACGTGCGCGCCCCTGCCCTGGTCGCCGAAATTCACCCTCGCCGTCTTGATCGTGTCGCCGGTGAGCAGCGCCCGCTTCTTCACGAGCAGCGGGGTCTTCGTCGCCCGGCCGCTCTGCGGGTCCACCGACTTCTGGTAGAGCACCTGGCCATCCTCGGGGACGTTCCCCTTGAGGGCCTCTTCCACGCTCGCGCCCTCGTCGACCAGCTTGAACTCGAGCAGCGCCGTCTTGCCGACGAGCTCGATCGCGCGCTGCTGATCCTTGACGCCCGGCAACTGCACGACGATCCGGTCCTCCCCCTCCGCGATGATCTGCGGCTCCCGGACGCCGAACTGGTCGATCCGGTTCCGGATCGTTTCGACCCCCTGCACCACCGCGTTCGTCCGGATCGCCTGGATCTCCGCGGGCTTCATCCGCGCGATCACCGTCGCGCCGTCCGCCTTCACCTCGCCCAGCGCCACGTCGAGGGAAGGAAACTCCTCCTTGAGGGCGGCCTGCGCGCGGGAGGCGAAGTCTCCCGGGGGAAACCGGAGGGAGAACCCTCCTTCCCCGGCCTTCTGGAAGGCGAGGACCGGCAGCGCCTTGTCGCGGCAGACGGCGCGCGCGTCGTCCGCATACCGCATGGAGGTGTTCTCGATCGCCTTGTCGATCTCGACGGCCAGGCGCAGGAACACGCCTCCCTGGAGGTCGAGCCCGAGGTTGATCTTGGGAACCCGGTCTTTCCACCCCGAGGGGAGCCGGTCGGTCAGCGAGGGGGCGAGAACGATGATGGAGACCGTCGTCAGGACGACGATCATCGTGATTCTTCCGGTGATGCTCTTCCACATGATCCGCTGGTGCTCCTTTCCTTTACCTTATTCGTATCAGGCGGGCTTCTGCGCCTCGGGGACGGCCGCGTCCTGGCTCGAGCCGGAGACGGCGCTGCGGGTGACCTTCACCCGGACCTTGTCGGCGATCTCGAGGGTGATGGTCGTCTCGGTCAATCCCTTCACCTCGCCGTGAAGCCCCCCCGCGGCCACGACCCGGTCGCCCACCTTGAGATTCTTGATGAAATCGCGCTGCTTGGCCGCCTGCTTCTGCTGCGGCCGGATCAGCAGGAAGTAGAAGATGACGAACATGAGCAGGATCGGGAGAAGTCCCATCAGGCCGCCGCCCCCGCCGCCGGGGGATCC
>Ga0256865_1000350_pt1 | contig 16193 bp, 8 predicted proteins | sample RVTome_14_FD_187337 | JGI IMG/M metagenome (GOLD analysis project Ga0256865, IMG submission 187337) | Soil microbial communities from uranium-contaminated site in the Upper Colorado River Basin, Wyoming, United States - RVT145D125 HiSeq ... | reverse complement strand
GCAGCCCGGGCCGGGAGACGGCCGGCGGCAAGCGCTGCGCCCGCCTTGCGCGGCTCGCAATGGAGCAGCTCTGCGGTGCCTGGCGGCGGAGACACCGGAGCTTCCTCGGAGCCCAGGTTGAGATAGAGACACAGCCGGGCGCCGTCCCCGAGCCGCCAGGACACTACCAGCGCGCCGTCGCCGAGCACCTCGAAGCGGCCGGCGTTCCCTCCCATTCCAGCGAGCCGTGGCACCACGTGCTCGCGCCGCACGGCCAGCAGATCGCGATAGAGCTTGAGCCAGCGGTCGTGCGGCTCGCGCCCCGTGCAGGCCCAATCGAGCTTGCTGCGCAAAAAAGTGTCGGCGGCGTTGGGATCCGGGATCGCGGCCTGTGCCGCCGGGTCGCTGAAACGCGCGAACCGCGCAAACTCCCGGCGCCGGCCCGCCGTCACGGAAGCGGCGAGCTCCCGGCCGAAGTCGCAGAAGAAGAGGAAAGGCGTGACAGCGCCGAATTCCTCGCCCATGAAGAGCATGGGCGGTGCCGGTGCAAGCAGGCAGGCAACCGTCGCCGCGCGCAAAGGCGCTTCCTCAACCAGCATCGACAGCCGCTCGCCGAACGCGCGGTTGCCGACCTGATCGTGCGTCTGAAGAAAGGACACGAATGCCGCCGGGGGGAGGTGCGCGCTCGGCTCCCCGCGCGCGGAGCGGTCCCGGTAGGCCGACGTCTCGCCTTGCGGCGCAAAACCCTCGGCAAGGCAGCGCGCGAGATGCCATGCCGGTCGATCGGCGTAGTCGGCGTAATAGCCGTCCGCTTCGCCGGTCAGCAGAACGTGGAAAGCATGATGAATGTCGTCGTTCCATTGCGCCGTGTGCCAGCGCGGGCGACTGCCATCCGAGCGGGCAAGATAACGCGCCTCATTCCTGTCGTTCTCGAGCACGAGGTGCACCTCGCGGGACGCGCCGGGGCCCGCCCGTACACGCTCGGCGAGCTCCCGCATGATGTCCGGCGTCGAGTCGTCCGCGATCGCGTGCACCGCGTCGAACCGCAGGCCGTCCAACTGGTACTCCTCGAGCCAGTAGAGGGCATTGTGGATGAAGAACTCCCGCACCGTGCGGGAGTTCTTGCCGTCGAAATTGATGGCGGCTCCCCACGGCGTGTGGTGGCGTTCGGTGAAGAAGTCCCCGGCGTAGGCGTGCAGGTAATTCCCGTCCGGCCCGAAGTGGTTGTAGACGACGTCGAGAAAAACCATCAAGCCGCGCGAGTGCGCCCGCGCCACGAGCCGCTTGAGATCTTCGGGGCGTCCGTATGCCGCATCCGGCGCAAACGGCAGCACGCCGTCGTAGCCCCAGCCGCGCCGGCCCGGGAAGTCGGCGACCGGCATCAGCTCGACGGCCGTGACGCCGAGACCGGCGAGATCGTCGAGCCGGGCTTCGACGCCCGCGAACGTCCCTTCGGGCGAGAACGTGCCGACATGAAGCTCGTAGAGAACGGCTTCCTCCCACGGGCGCCCGCGCCAGCCGTCCTCCGGCCACTCGAACGCTTCCGGCGCGACGACTTCACTCGCCCCGTGCACGTCGTCGGGGTTGAAACGCGAGGCGGGGTCGGGCACGTCGAGCTTCCCGTCGATGCGGTAGCGGTAGCGCGTGCCGGGCGGCGCTTCCACACGGAGCTCGCGCCAGCCGTCCGCGAGCTCCGGCATGCGCAGGGGCGCGGCCTCGCCCAGCACCAGATCAACGGCTCGCGCCGTCGGTGCCCACAGCCCGAAGCGCGTGCGCCCGGCGCGATCCGGTTCCGCGCCGAACGGCATCCGGTGCGCCCATTTCATGCTCTTTGCTGCTGCATCAGCGCGAGCGACCGGCCTTTGAGCGGATAGGTGCCGCCCGCCTCGAAGGCGCCATTGCGCGCGAGTCCCTCTTCGTGCGTCGTGTCGAGCACCGAGAGCCAGCGCGACCCGGCCTCGCCGCCGGGCAGCCGGAATTCGATGCCCTCGTGGTGCGCGTTGAAGAGCAGCAGGAACGTGCCGTCGCTCACCGGGCGCCCGCGCGTATCGATCTCGACCATGCCCTCACCGCTCAGGATGACTCCAAGGCATCGGGCATGCTCGCGCTGCCACTCCTCGTCGGTCATCTCCACGCCGTCGGGCTTGAGCCACATGATGTCCTTGATGCCCGAGCCGTAGATCGGCCGGCCCTGGAAAAAATGGCGCCGGCGGAAGACGGGGTGCTCGTGCCTCAACCGGATGACGCGCCGCGCGAATTCGAGCAGCTGGCGCTTCTCGCGCGTCAGGTTCCAATCGACCCAGGAGATCTCGTTGTCCTGGCAATAGGCATTGTTGTTGCCGAGCTGGGTGCGGCCGATCTCGTCGCCGGCCGTCAACATGGGCACGCCCTGCGAGAGCATCAGCGTCGCGAGGAAGTTGCGCTTGCGCTGCTCGCGCAATGCGATTATTTGCGTATCGTCCGTCTCTCCCTCCACGCCGGAGTTCCAGGAAAGATTGTGGTTGTGCCCGTCGCGGTTGTCCTCGAGATTGGCCTCGTTGTGCTTGCCGTCGTAGCTCACCAGGTCATGCAGCGTGAAGCCGTCATGCGCGGTCACGAAATTGATGCTCGCATGCGGCCGACGCCCGCTCTGCTCGTAGAGGTCGCTCGAGCCCGTCAGCCGCTGCGCAAACTCCCCGATGACGCCCCCGTCGCCTTTCCAGTAGGCGCGCATCGTGTCGCGATACTTGTCGTTCCACTCGGTCCATCCGCCGGGAAAATTGCCCACCTGGTAGCCGCCCTCGCCGAGATCCCACGGCTCGGCGATCAACTTCACCTGGGAGAGCACGGGGTCCTGGCGCACGATGTCGAAAAAAGCGCCCAGGCGGTCGACATCGTGGAGCTCGCGCGCGAGCGCCGAAGCGAGATCGAAGCGGAAACCGTCCACGTGCATCTCCGTCACCCAGTAGCGCAGCGAGTCCATGATGAGCTGCAGCACGCGCGGATGCACCATGTTGAGCGTGTTTCCGCAGCCGGTGAAGTCCATGTAATAACGCGGCTCCCCCGGCTTCAGGCGGTAGTAGGACGCATTGTCCACGCCGCGGAAGCAAAGCGTCGGGCCGAGCTCACCGCCCTCGCCGGTGTGGTTGTAGACGACGTCGAGGATCACCTCGATGCCCGCCGAGTGCAGCGCTTTCACCATCGTCTTGAATTCCGAGACCGGCCGGTCGGCGCCGTAGCGGCTGTCCGGGGCGAAGAACCCGATCGAGTTGTAGCCCCAGTAGTTGCGCAGCCCCTTTTGCACGAGGTGGCGGTCGTCGATGAAGGCGTGCACCGGCATCAGCTCGACGGTGGTCACCCCGAGACGCTTCAGGTACTCAATGACGGGCCCCGCGGCAAGCCCCGCATAGGTGCCGCGGAGCTGCGGCGGAACGTCCGGGTGCCGCACCGTGAAGCCTTTGACGTGCAGCTCGTAGATCACCGTATCGTGCCACGGAACCTGCGGCCGCCGGTCGTCTCCCCAGGTGAAGGCCGGATCGATCACCCGGCACTTGGGCATGCCGGGCGCGGAATCGCGCCGGTCGAACGAGAGGTCGGCGCGGTCGTGGCCGATTCGATAGCCGAAATTGGCGTCGCTCCAGCTGATCGACCCGGTGAGCGCCTTGGCGTACGGATCGAGCAGCAGCTTGTGGGGATTGAAGCGGTGGCCCTTTTCCGGGTCGTACGGGCCGTAGACCCGGTAGCCGTAGAGCATGCCCGGCCGCGCTTCGGGGAGATAGCAGTGCCAGACCTGGTCGGTCTTCTCGGGGAAGCGGATGCGCTGCACCTCGCGCCGGCCCCTGTCGTCAAAGATGCAGAGCTCGACCTTCTCCGCGTGCTCGGAGAAGAGGGCGAAGTTGACGCCCTCCCCGTCCCACGTGGCGCCGCGCGGATAGGGCCTGCCGGGCCATACGGCCGTAATCGGTGCGCTCAAGCGGGATTCCTTTCATCGCGTCGGCGCGCGGGGACGAACGCGGCGTCGACCGCGCGCGCCGGTGCGTCACTTGTCGTCTTTGTCTGCGCCCGGCAGCCAGCGCTCGAGCATTCCGGCGGCCCACCGCTGCCCGCCGATGCCGAACGCGAGCGCCAGCGCGAACACGACTCCGGCCAGGATGATGAGGAAGCTCTGGCGGATCATGTCGCCGCCGACGTTGATCTGATCGAGCGCGATCAGCACGACGAACACGATGATCGCGTACTGGGAGAGCTTGCCGAGCAGCTCGGCGTCCTGGATCCCGACATTGCTGCAGTAGGCGACAACGGTATTGTAGATGAAGCGCGCGAAGTAGGCGCCGAACGCAAGGATGAGCAGCGCGACGATGACCTTGGGCACGAACTGCACCACCTGGCCGAAGAGATCGGTGATGTAGGTGAGCCCGAGGCTGTTGAACGCGATCACCAGCGTCGCGAAGATCACGAGCCAGTAGATGAGCGCGCCGAGAATATCGGTGGTGTCGCTGTCGATGCCGCCCTGCTTGAGAAATCCGTCCATTCCGGCATGCTCGGTCAGAATGTTGAAATTGACCGCCCGCAGCGCCTTTTGCACCGCGAAGCGGATGACCTTCGCCAGCAGCCAGCCCGCAATCAGCACGGCGACCGCGATCGCAAGGCGCGGCAGGAACACGCCGACCTGGGTCAGAAGAACCTTGAGAGGCTCAAGAAGCATATCCATTCTTTCCATGCGCACCTCCTCCTGTAGAAGGACTCGTCAAAACACGAACCACAGGTCTTTGATCGTCCCGGGTATCTTACGCGTTCTGGCTGCCCGATCCTTCGGCGCGGGCAAGTCCGGCGAGAGCGAGTATCCCCTCCAGCGGAATGCGCGCCCACCCTGGACGGTTGTTGATTTCGTAGCGCAGCTCGTAGAGCGCCTTCTCGAGCTCGAAGAGCTGGATGAGGCCCTGGATCTCCTCGAACGACGCATAAAGGCCGCTGCCCCGCGCCGCTTCGTCGTAGGCCTCGAGAAACGCCCCGCGCACCTGCGGCTCCCAGCTCGCCGCAAGAGGTGCCAGCCGCGCGCCGTCCTCCGGGGCGTGCATCACGCGCCGCAGCGCCGTCCAGCGCGCGTAGTTGAAGGAGCGCAGCATGCCGGCGACGTCGCGCAGCGGCGAGTACTTGCGGGTGCGCTCGGCGAGCGGCCGCGCCGGCTCGCCCTCGAAATCTATGATGATGAAGTCGTTGCTCGCGACCAGCACCTGCCCCAGATGGTAGTCGCCGTGATAGCGCGTCTTGAGCGTGTAGCGCGCCGGCATGGCGCATTCGTCGATGCGGGCAAAAAGCCGCTTCTGGCCGTCGATGAGCGTTTGCGCCTGCTGCCGGGACGTCAGCACGAGCTGGCCCATCTGCCGCTCCAGGAACTTGAGCGTCGCAGCCGCCTCCTCGTGCACCGAGCGCTTGAATTCCGCCAGGTCCTCCGCTGTGACGGGTTCCGGATCGAAAGCCGGATCGCCGGACCTGAACGCGAACGCGAGGTGCAGCTCGGCGGTGCGCTTGCCGAGCGTGCGCACGAGCGACAGATACGCGCCGTGCGCGTCCTCAGCCATGGTATCGGCGGTGGCGCGATGGCTCTCGAAGAAACGCTCGAGATACGCCACCGTGTAGTTCCAGCCGTCCCCCTGGTTCGAGACGTAGCCCTGCAGGAGCGCCAGCGTCATCGGGGTGCCGTCCTTGGCGAGGTACTCGAGCGCTCCGGCGAGCCGCGCGCAGTTCGGGAATCTCGCGACCTCGGTCAGATAGCGGCCGACCTCGAGCTCCGGGTTCACGCCGGGACGGATGCGGCGGTAGCCCTTGAGGAACAAGCGCTCGCCAAGAGTCACGACGGTATTGCTGCTTTGCGCCTGGGGACGGCCTACGGGCAGCTCGGCGAGCCCTTCACCGGCCAGCTCGGAAAACGCGGCGCTGGGCGTGAAGCGCAGCGTCCCATTTGCTGCCTGGATCTCCGCGCGGGCCTCGATTGCCTGCACCACCGCACGGCAAAAACGTTCGTCGGAAAGCGCATCGGCCATGGCGCCCACGTTCGCCTGCTGGCGCACCTTGGCGATCGCCGCTGGCGTCAGCCCGCGCAATCTCTCCTCTTCGGTCGACTCCCAGGCGAGGGCGAGCGGCATGAAGTAGGTCGCGGGCTCGGCGCCGCCCTCCGTTTCGACGAGCGTCAGGAGCCAGGTATACGGCTTGACGGTCCACTGGGAGTATTCGACGATCTTTGCCCGCTTGATGGGCTCGCCCTTCGCCCCGTACCAGCGCTGTGCCTCGATATGGCGTGGCAGGACCTCCTGCTCGAACTGGGAGCGGATCTTCTCCGCCATCCGCATCCGCCACGGAACGACGCGATCGCGGAAGAGGCTCGTCCATCCGTCGAAGAGCACCACTACCGGCAAGTCATCGCGCGCGAGCCGCTCCTCGTGCCACTTCGGCACCTCGACGTCCACCGCGAGCCGGAACCAGAAGAAACCGTGCGCCGGAAGCGTCAGTAGATAGGGCAGGTCCCCGACCGGCGGAAACGGATTGCGCCCGATCATCTCGACCGGCACCCGCCCGCGAAAGCGGCTCAAGTCGAGCTCGACCGGTTGCGCGGCGCGCGAGACATTCGCCACGCACAGGATTGCCTCCTCTCCGTACTCGCGCAGGTAAGCGAGCACCTTGCGGTTGCCCGGACGCAGAAAGGTGATCTTGCCGCGGCCGAACGCCCGGCTCGTCTTGCGAACCGCGAGGATGCGTCTCATCCAGTGCAGGAGCGAGGACGGATCCCGCAGCTGCGACTCGACGTTGACCGCCTCGTAGCCGTAGATGGAATCCATGATCGGCGGCAGATAAAGGCGCTGCGGATCCGCGCGCGAGAAGCCCGCGTTGCGGTCCGGGCTCCATTGCATCGGTGTGCGGACCGCGTTGCGGTCGCCGAGATAGATGTTGTCGCCCATGCCGATCTCGTCACCGTAGTAGATGATGGGCGAGCCCGGCATCGAGAGCAGCAGGCTGTTCATCAGCTTGATGCAGTCCAGGTCATTCTGCATGAGGGGCGCAAGCCGGCGCCGGATGCCGAGATTGATGCGCGCGCGCGGATCCGCCGCGTACATCTGGTACATATAATCTCGCTCCTTGTGGGTCACCATCTCGAGCGTCAGCTCGTCGTGGTTTCGGAGAAAGATCGCCCACTGGCAGCTCTCCGGAATATCGGGCGTCTGGCGCATGATCTCGACGACGGGGTGGCGGTCCTCCTGTGCGATCGCCATGTAGATGCGCGGCATCAGGGGAAAATGGTAGGCCATGTGGCACTCGTCGCCGGCGCCGAAATACTCCGAAACGTCCTCCGGCCACTGGTTGGCCTCCGCGAGGAAGACGCGGTTCCTGTAGTGGCGGTCGAGCTCGGCCCGGATGTGCTTGATGAGCTGGTGCGTCTCCGGGAGGTTTTCGTTGTTGGTGCCGTCGCGCTCGATGAGGTAGGGAATCGCGTCGAGGCGCATGCCGTCGACGCCCATGTCGAACCAGTGGCGCATCACGCGCAGGACGGCCTGCACCACATGCGGATTGTCGAAGTTGAGATCAGGCTGGTGCGTGAAGAAGCGGTGCCAGTAGTAGGCCTTCGCGACGGGGTCCCAGGACCAGTTGGAGCTCTCGGTGTCGGTGAAGATGATGCGCGTCTCGGGCCATTTCTGGTCCGTGTCGTTCCAGACGTAGAAATTGCGCTTGCTCGAATCGGCCGGAGCCCGGCGTGCCGCCTGGAACCAGGGATGCTGGTCCGAGGTGTGGTTGATCACCAGCTCGGTGAGCACGCGCAGTCCCAGGCTGTGCGCTTCCCGCATGAACTGCCGGAAGTCGGCGCGCGTTCCGTAGTCGGGATGGATGTTGTGGTAATCCGCGATGTCGTACCCGTCGTCCTTGAGCGGCGATGGATAGAACGGAAGCACCCAGATCGCCGTTGCGCCGAGGTCGCGGATATATTCGAGCTTTTCGGTCAGTCCGCGAAAGTCGCCGATCCCGTCCCGGTTGCTGTCGTTGAAGGCGCGGACATGCACCTGATAGATGACCGCGTCCTTGTGCCAGAGCGGATCGTCCTCCAGCTCGTTCTTGCGACTGCGAATGGGCTCTGCCATGACGGTCTTCAGGCGAAATACTCGAAGTCGCGCTCCGAGCGCAGGCGCTTCTTGACCCGGAAGACGTGCGCGGCCGAGACCTGCGGATCGAGCTGCAGGTAGTTGCGCGCGCCCTGCCAGAGATAGCTCGTCCCGCTCAAGAGATCCTCCACCTCGTAGGCGCGATCGCGATCGATCCCGAGCTCGGCGAGCGGCACCTCGAGCCAGCCCGACTGAGGATGGTGCGGATCGAGGTTGACCGCGACGATGACGACGTTCGCGAGGTCATCGGTGTGCTTGGCGTAACAGATGAGCTCGTCGTTGTCGATCGGAATGAAACGGATGTTCCATTCGTGCTGCAGCGCCGGGTTCTCGCGCCGGGCGCGGTTTACCGAGGCGACGAGGTGGCGCAGGCTGTCGGGCCTGGCAAGGTCCCAGAACCGCACCTCGTACTTCTCCGAGTGGCGGTACTCCTCGCTGCCCGGCTCGCGCGGAACGTTTTCGCAGTGCTCGAAGACCGGCCCGTAGATGCCGTAGTTCGCGCCGAGTGTCGCGGCGAGCACGAGCCGCGCCATGAACGCCGGGCGGCCGCCATGCTGCAGATAGGCCGTGAGTATGTCGGGCGTATTGGGCCAGTGGTTGGGCCGGAAATATTCGCGCGAAGCGTGGCGCGAGAGCTCGGTAAAGTACTCGGTCAACTCCACCTTTGTGTTGCGCCACGGGAAATAGGTGTAGGACTGGGTGAAACCGAGCTTGGCCAGCCGGTGCATGACCTTGGGCCGCGTGAAGGCCTCGGAGAGGAACATGACTTCAGGGCGATCGCGCTGAACCTCGGCGATCAGCCATTCCCAGAACGCGAAAGGCTTGGTGTGCGGATTGTCGACGCGGAAGATCGTGACGCCCTGCTCGACCCAGAACGTGAACACGCTCTTCAATTCTTCCCACAGGGCCCGCCAGTCGTCGCACTCGAAATTGAAGGGGTAGATGTCCTCGTACTTCTTCGGCGGATTCTCGGCGTACTGGACCGAGCCGTCGGGACGCCAGCGGAACCACTGCGGATGCTCCTGGACGTAGGGATGGTCCGGGGCGCACTGAAAGGCGATGTCGAGCGCGATCTCGAGCCCGTGCTCGCGCGCGGCGCGCACGAGGTGCCGGAAATCCTCCAGCGTCCCGAGCGCCGGATGAACAGCCTTGTGCCCGCCTTCGTGCGAACCGATCGCCCACGGGCTGCCGGGATCGTCCGGCGTCGCGGAAAGCGCGTTGTTCCGGCCCTTGCGGTTCACGCGGCCAATGGGGTGAATCGGGGGCAGGTAGAGCACGTCGAAACCGAGCTCGGCCACGTACGCGAGCCGCATCTCGCAATCCCGGAACGTGCCGTGCCGTCCCGGGGCGTCGGCCGTCGATCGGGGGAACATCTCGTACCAGGCGCTGCAGCGCGCGCGCGGCGCGTCGACGGTGAGCGAAAGCTCGGGGCTGTAGTGGCTCGCGAAATCGCGGTTGGGGTAGCGGTTCATCAGGGCAAGGAGTTCGTCACCCAGGGCGAGATCCCGGCGCGCTTCGAGTGTGTCCTTGCCCTTCAGCTTTCCCGCAAAACCTGACAGCGCCCGCGCGTCATTGCCCTTGGCGCGCGCGGCAGCCTGTTCCACGAGTGCCGCGCCTACTTGGAGCGCAAGCGCGACGTCCCGTGATTCAACGCGTCGCCCGAAGTCCTTTCGCCAGGAGAGGAAGTCGTCGACCCACGCCGTGACCGTGTAGCGATAGCGCCCGGGTGCCCCGACCTGAAACTCGCCGCGCCACCGGTCGTTGTCGACGAACTGCATCTCGATCTCGCTCCACGCGGATGCATCCTCTGCGCGATGTCGCAGCATGCAACGCAGCGTGTCGTGTCCGTCTCCGAATACGTCCGCTTCGACCGCCAGCCGGCTGCCGGCTGCCCGCTTGACCGGAAATCGTCCGCCATCGACCGCCGGAAACAGGCCCTCGATGATCGCGCGCCGGCGACCGTCCTCCGGAGTATCTTTCACTGTCTTCCTTTCGTCCTGCGCGGAGCCGGGCTTCATGGGTGCCCAGTGCTCTTGAAGAATAGCGCAGAGAGCGGCGGCAGCGTGAGCCGCACCGACCAGTCGCGCCCGTGGGACGCGTGCGGCTCACCGTCGAGACCGCCCAGATTGCCGACGCCCGAGCCGCCGTAGCGCTCGGCGTCGCTGTTGAGAATCTCCTCCCAGCGCCCGCCCCGCGGCACGCCCAGCACGTAGCCCGAGCGCACGACCGGCGTGAAGTTGAGGACGACCAGCATGACCTCGTCGCCGGGCATGTTGCGCCGGATGAAGCTCAACACGCTGTTGTCGCGGTCGTTGGCGTCGATCCATTCGAAGCCGCCGCGCTCGCAGTCGAAATCATAGAGGGCGGGCTCGGCCCGATAGCAGCGGTTGAGATCGGACACCCAGACGCGCACGCCTTCGTGCAGCGGGAAGCCCAGCACGTGCCATTCCAGGCTTTCCTCGTGCTGCCACTCGCGCCGCTGCCCGATTTCGCACCCCATGAAGAGCAGCTTCTTGCCGGGGTGTGCCCACATGTAGCCGAAGAGCAGCCGCAGGTTGGCAAACTGCTGCCACTCGTCACCGGGCATCTTGCCGACGAGGGAGCCCTTGCCGTGAACGACCTCGTCATGGGAGAGCGGAAGCACGAAATTCTCGTCGAACGCGTACCAGATGCTGAAGGTGAGCTGGTCGTGGTGATGCGTGCGGTAGATCGGGTCACGCGAGAGGTACTTGAGCGTGTCGTGCATCCAGCCCATGTTCCACTTGTAGCCGAAGCCGAGCCCGCCGCCCGACACCGGGCGGGAGACCTGTGGCCAGGCGGTCGATTCCTCGGCAATCGTCTGCACGTCCGGAAAGTCACGGTAGACCGCTTCGTTCATGTGCCGCAGGAAGCTCGCCGCCGCGAGGTTCTCCCGGCCCCCGAATTCATTGGGTATCCACTCGCCCTCCTTGCGGGCGTAGTCGAGATAGAGCATGGAGGCGACCGCGTCCACACGCAGCCCGTCGATGTGATACTTGTCGAGCCAGAAAAGGGCGCTGCTCTCGAGAAACGCGCGCACCTCGTGGCGCCGATAGTTGAAGATGCAGCTGTTCCACTCCGGGTGATAGCCCTGGCGCGGGTCCGCGTGCTCGAAAAGATGAGTGCCGTCGAAATACACGAGCCCGTGGACATCGTTCGGAAAGTGCGACGGCACCCAGTCGAGGATCACGCCGATTCCCTGCCCGTGCAGGTAGTCGACGAGGTACATGAAATCCTGGGGCGTGCCATAGCGGGAAGTCGGCGCAAAGTATCCCGTCGTCTGGTAGCCCCATGATCCATAGAAGGGGTGCTCCATGACCGGCATCAGCTCGACGTGCGTGAAGCCCATTTGCCGTACGTAGCCGCCGAGCGGCTCGGCGAGCTCGCGGTAGGTGAGCGGGCGATTGCCCTCCTCGGGAACGCGGCGCCAGGAACCGATATGCACCTCGTAGATCGACATCGGCGCATTGCGCGCCGACGCGGCCGCGCGATGGGTCATCCATTCCTGATCATGCCAATCGTAGTCGAGGTTCCAGACCCGTGCGGCCGTCGCCGGAGGAAGCTGCCAGTAGAAGGCGAAGGGATCCCCCTTGTCCGCTTCGTAGCCGTGCGTGCTGGAACGGACCCGGTACTTGTAGTAGGCGCCCTGTTGCAGCCCTGCGACGACGCACTCCCAGATCCCGGAGCCGTCATGCCGCACCTGCAGGGGATTGCGCCCGGGATCCCAGCCGTTGAAATCTCCGATGACCGAGACCGCCGCCGCGCCGGGCGCCCACACGGCGAAGCGCGTCGCGCCCTTGCCGTCCAGCGCTGCCGGATGCGCGCCCAGCTTCTCGTACAGGCGTCCGTGGCTGCCTTCCTTGAAAAGATAGATATCGTGCTCGGTCAATATCGAGCTGGGTGCTTGGCGCTGGCCGCCTCTTGCTCGCGGCGGTGCGGCCTGTTTCGCTGTCGATCTGGTCTTGGCAGGCATATCCTCGCTCCGTTGTTCCGTCCCGCATGCTCTTCGCTTCGACCACCGGAAAATCGGGACGGCGTGTCCTCCGTCGGGGCGCGCGGTGCGCCAGCGGCTACACGCCCGCGCTGCGCATCGACTTGCCGTCGGCTTGCCGCCAATGCTGCAAGAATGCGATGAGCTCCCGCGGCGGCCTTAACCGGATATCGGCCAGCGAATCGCGCGGCTCCGCCCGCACGAGCACTGCAAGCCCGCGCCCCTTGATCGCGCGGAACGCGTCTTCATCCGTGACGTCGTCGCCGAGATAGGCGGCGACGCACTCCGCGCCGCTTTCCGAGAGCACCGTGCGCACCGCATGCTCCTTGTTGGTGCCGTGCGCTCGCAATTCGAAGCCTCCGTCGAACCCCATCAGCTCGAGCATGCCCTCCGCGGCAAAGGGCTCCCATGCCGCCTGCACCTGTGATCGGAGCCGCGCAATGTTGATCGCCGGCAGGCCCCTCCAGTGCAACGCGATGCTCGCCGGCTTGCGCTCGATTCGCGCCCCCGCTCGGCGGAAGGTATCGGCGGCTGCTTCCGCCGACGCGAGCGACCTGCGGACCTCCTCCGCCGTGTCCTGGACGGCTACGACGCCTTCGGCCGACATGCGCTCCCATCCGTGCGCGCCCCATATTTCGGGGGGGCGCCGCAACGACAGCAGCGCCGCCACTTCCGAGGCGCGCCGTCCGCTCACGATCACCACGCGGGTGTCACCCTGCCCCATCAACGCGTCGAGCAGCTCGACCACGCCGGGATACGGGACGGCCTGCTCGGGCCGGATCTTGAACGGCGCCAGCGTTCCATCGTAATCGAGCATCAGCACGCGCTCGGTTGCGGACTCAAGCTCCGCATAGAACGCGGCGAGATCGAAAGTCGGCGTCAGAATCTGCATCGGGCCCGATCTAAATAACTGACAGCCCCTCGCTGAAAAGTTCCCGTGCGGTAAAACCCATTGAAACTAGGACATTAGCATACGCCCCGAGGCCGATTCGCAGCCCGCGCCGCGCGCCCGCGGGGTGCGCAGAATCGCCTCTCACCTGCGCAAGGCGGTCAGGCGCGTTGTCCGACCAGAACGATGTGAACACGATAGGGTCCGTGCGCACCGAGTGTCACGGTCTGCTCGATGTCCGCCGTTCGCGACGGTCCGGAGATGAAATGCACGGCACGCGGCGCTTGCCGCTGCTCGGTGCGCATGAGCTGCCAGGCCTCTTCCATGCCGGGCACGATCCGCGATTCTTCGACGACGGCGATATGCGTCTCCGGCAGCAGGCTCGTGACGGAGGGTGTTTGCGGGCCCGACAGCATCATCAGCGTCCCGGTCTCGGCGATGGCGCAAAACGATCCGGTGATCCCGACCAGATCGGCTGCGCGCGCCGGGCGCATCGCGATCTCGATTCCGGCAGCGCGCCAAGCCAACGAGCCCAGCGCCTCCCAGCACACGGCCTCCCGCGGCAGCCGCTGCGCGTTGATATATCTCGCGATGGCTGCCGGCACGGCGGCCATCGATTCCACCTCGTCAAGGGTGCTGGCAAGTTTCAACGCCTCCGAGCGAAATCGCGCCACGGGCTCCCAGTTCACGGCGGGACGCGCGTTCTGCGGATGTGCCGCAATGTGAGCGCGCACGGCCTCCCGCGCGGCCGATTCGCCCGCGGAGCCCTTCGCCTGTCTCGCGCGGATCCGTGCCAGAATGTTCTCGCGTGCGTTCATCTGAAAGTTGACAGTTGGCAGCCGTCAGTTGGCAGCAAGTGCAAACTGCCCACTGCGAACTGCAAACTCTCGCATCGTCAGCCGAGCGTGGGCATGTTGAGCCCCGGCGCCGGCGTATCCTGATGCGGCCAGCGTGTGGTCACCACCTTGGTGCGCGTGTAGAACTTCACGCCTTCCGCTCCGTGCACGTGAAGGTCGCCGAAGAGCGAGTTCTTCCAGCCGCCAAACGAATAGAACGCAACCGGCACCGGAATCGGCACGTTCACCCCCACCATGCCGACCTGGATCTCGTTCTCGAAGCGCCGCGCAGCTCCCCCGGATTCCGTGAAGATCGCCGTGCCGTTGGCGTACGGGTTGCGATTGACAAGCTCGATCGCGTCCTCGAGCTTTTCGCTGCGCAGGACGACGAGCACCGGGCCGAAGATCTCGTCCTGGTAGATCTTCATCCCGGGCTTCACGTTGTCGAAGAGGGTAGTGCCCAGGAAGAAGCCCGACTCGTGGCCCGGGACGGTCAGGCCACGGCCATCCACCACGAGCGTCGCGCCTTCCTTCACGCCCTGATCGATGTACGCCTTGACCTTGTCACGGTGCTGAGCGGTGACGAGCGGGCCCATTTCGACGCCCTCCTTTTCGCCCGGGCCGACCATGATCGCCCGGGCCTTCTTCTTGAGCAGCGCCACCAGCGGATCGCCGGCCGCGCCCACGGCTACCACCGCCGAGATCGCCATGCAGCGCTCTCCCGCAGAACCGTACGCGGCCCCGATCAGAGCGTCGGCCGTAAACTCGAGGTCCGCATCCGGCAGCACGACCGCGTGGTTCTTGGCGCCGCCGAGCGCCTGCACGCGCTTCCCATTCCTTGCGCACGTCTCGTAAATGTACTTTGCGATCGGCGTCGAGCCCACGAAGCTCACCGCGTGTATGCCAGGGTGGTTGAGGATCGCGTCGACCGTTTCCCTGTCCCCGTGCACGACATTGAAGACCCCGTCCGGCAGCCCGGCCTCCTTGAAAAGCTCGGCCATGCGCATTGATGCAGAGGGCACTTTCTCCGACGGCTTCAGGATGAAAGTGTTGCCGCAGGCAATGGCGACCGGAAACATCCACAGCGGTACCATGACCGGAAAGTTGAAAGGCGTGACCCCGGCGCACACGCCGATGCCTTGCCGCACCGTGTGGCAATCGACGCCCGAGCCCACATTCTCCGAGTGCTCGCCCTTGAGCAGGTGCGGGATGCCGCAGGCAAATTCCACCACCTCGATACCGCGCTGCACGGAGCCCATTGCGTCGGCCAGCGTCTTGCCGTGCTCCTCGGTGACGAGACGGGCAAGTTCCTGCTGGTTCGCCTGAAGCAGCTGCAGGAATTTCTGCATCACGCGCGCCCGCCTGAGCAGCGGGGTGTCCCGCCACGCTGGAAACGCGGCGGACGCGGCCTTCACCGCCGCATCGACGTCTGCGGCATTGCAGAACGGCACCCGGCGTGTCACCGCGCCGGCTGCCGGATTGGTAACGTCTCCGAAGCGCGACGCAGTGGCCCGGCGGCGTTTCCCGTCGACCCACATCTCGACGCTCGCCACGGCCTTCGCTGCAACTGGCTGGTTCATTGTTGCCTCCTGTACAGCTTCCGGAAAGTCGCCCCCTCTGGCGCCGGCAGGTCGCGCCCGTCGGTCCAGCCGCCAGCCATCGGCAGGCGGTGTATAAGCCGGCCACGTCCGCCGATCATTGCAAGCACCCGCGCCCCGATTGACGCTGAAAGCGCGTAAAGCGCGGGCCGCTCCGCCACCCAGCGCCACACACGGAAGGCGAGCCGCTCGGTCCAGGGTTTCAAACGCCGCTCAAACTGCTGCTCGCGCAATTTGCGCAGCAGATCCGGCAGCGGAATCTTGACCGGGCAGACCACGCCGCACTGGTTGCACATCGTCGCGGCATTCGGCAGATCGAGCGCATTCTCCAGCCCGACGTAGCTCGGCGTCAGCACGGAGCCCATCGGACCCGGATAGACCCAGCCGTAGGCATGGCCGCCAACGCTCTGGTACACGGGGCAGTGATTCATGCAGGCCCCGCAGCGTATGCAGCGCAACATCGGCTGCAGGTCCGTGCCCATCAGGCGTGTTCGGCCGCCATCGAACAGGATGACGTGAAAATGCTCCGGCCCATCGTGCTCGTTTGCGCCTTTCACGCCGGTCGTGACCGAAATGTAGTTCGAGATCGACTGGCCTGTGCCGTGCGAAGGGAGGAGCCGCATCAGTGTGGCAGCATCCTCCAGCGTCGGCAGGATCTTCTCGATCCCGGTGATCGCAACGTGCACCCGAGGAAGCGTGGTCACCATGCGTCCATTGCCCTCGTTCGTGACGATCAGCGTCGAACCCGTCTCC
>Ga0256865_1000349_pt1 | contig 16266 bp, 10 predicted proteins | sample RVTome_14_FD_187337 | JGI IMG/M metagenome (GOLD analysis project Ga0256865, IMG submission 187337) | Soil microbial communities from uranium-contaminated site in the Upper Colorado River Basin, Wyoming, United States - RVT145D125 HiSeq ... | reverse complement strand
GCTTCGCTCGATGTAGATGTCGAGCCGCTGCTGCACCGGCTCCCGCCCCGCCGCCCCCTCAACCAGGTCGGCCAGCCGCTGCCGCTGGTTGAGGGCCAGGTTCTGTGCCAGCTTCAGGCTCGAATCGAGGTAGGAGCGGTACTCTTCCAGTCGGCGTTGGGCGCCTCGCAACCGCTCCGCGAGCTTCTCCAACTCGGCGTTGTCGACCCCCTGCACCACCAGGTAGCGTTCCCCCCAGATCGACTTCTCGTACCGCAGGACGATGTCACGGATCTTGTAGAACTCGACCTTCAGGGCGAGGTTGTCGGATTGCGCCTGGCGCAGCTCGAGGGTCTCCTGCAACTGCTCGATTTCGGCCTGGCCGGCGGCGGCGGCACGGGCGCGCTGCAACTCCTGCCGCGCCCGCTGCAACCGTTCCTGACCGAGGGAGCTCTCCCTGCTGACCCGGAGCTGCTCGGCTTCGAGCCGCTGCTGCTCCGTGGCGACGGCGGCGAGCTTCTTTTCCAGCTCCGCCTGGCTGAAGACGGCCGGGGTGGCATTCGCCACCCGCAGCTGCCGTTCGAGAAAGGCGAGCTTGTCGTTGTCCAGAGCCAGCGTCGCTTCGGTCGTCTTCTGCCTGGCGACGGCCGAAAGAATCTCCGCCTGCGCTGCGGCCTCGCCCTGCCGGGCAAGGTCGTCCAGCCATTCCCGGCGCAGCTGGTCGCCCGGCAGCGCCGGCATTTCGCTCAGTTCCGCCATCTGACGCCGGCGCTGCTGCGCCTCCTTCAGCGCCTGACGCGCCCGCTCCAGGTCCTGCTGGGCGAAGGACTGAAGAATCTTGTCCTTCTCGATCAAAATACTCTGGGCGCCGATCGAATCGCGCAGCTCATCGAGGAGGCTGAGCGGATAGGGCGGTGCGATGCCGAACCCCTCCCACCCCGCCATCTTGGCCGCCAGGTCCTGGCTGGCCAAGCGCAGTTCCTCCAACTCGCGCAGGGCGAGGATGTGCTGGTCGTAAGCCCGCGCCTGCCGGGCGAGAAGAATCGCTTTTTGCGCGGCCTCTTCGTCGGTCGCACCGAACTGCTGCGCCGGCGTCGCTTCGAGCAGCGCCTGGAAGCTCTGCAACTGCTCGCGGGTAGCCACCAGAGCCTGCTCGAGCATTTCGGGCGAGGGAGCGGCGGCTTCGCCCTCTTCGGTCTGGGCAACAGGCGGCTCCTTCGTCCCCAACCCGGGCAGTTCCGCCCAGGCTGCGGATGGCAGGGAGACGAGGAGCCAGAGCCCGGCGACCAGCAGCCGCATCGGCGTGCGGCGAGGCGGCATGGCGGTGCGCCTCATCATCGGGCCGTCCTCGATGTTGTTCCCATCGGCTGCCGCCAGCAGCCTGCCATGCTCGGCGGTCATTTCATCGGATGGCATGTCCGCTTCTCCTGCAATTGATTACCCAAAGCATGGGTGGGTGGAAACCGGCGGGTGACCGGGGCTGAAAACAGGCTATTACTAATCGAAAATACTAACAGGTCTTAAGGGTTCTGCCAGCATGCCCCCCGAAAGGATTCCCGTTGCCGCCGAAAGGTTTGACTTTTCCCCGGCTGCGGGCAGAATATCCTCGTACGTGCGCTGCGAAAAGGAGAACGAATGCTGGTTCTGGCAGGAGACATCGGGGGGACGACGACGCGGCTCGCTTACTTCCGCGACGCCGGCAACGGACTTGAAACGGTAGCGGCGGAGCACTATGCGAGCCGTGAGCACGGCAGCCTTGCCGCCATCGTGCAGGCCTTCGTTGCCGAACACGGTTGGGCCACCGAGCGAGTCTGCTTCGGCATCGCCGGGCCGGTGTGCGAGGGCCGGGTGCTGACTCCCAATCTCCCCTGGCTCGTCGACGCCGGGGAGCTGGCCGGGCTGCTGGGTATGGCGCGGGTCGCCCTGATCAACGACCTGGAGGCCAACGCGTACGGCATTCCCCTGTTGGGCGAGGCGGATTTCGCGGTCCTCAACCCGGGGCGGCCCGACCCGGCGGGACCCATTGCCGTCATCTCCGCCGGCACCGGGCTCGGCGAGTCGATGGCGGTCTGGGACGGCAGCGCCCACCGCCCGCTGCCGACCGAGGGGGGGCATGCCGACTTCGCCCCCCGCAACGAACTGGAGACGGAACTGCTCCTCTACCTGCGGGCCGAATTCGGCCGGGTGAGCTACGAACGGGTCCTCTCCGGACCCGGCCTGCGCAACATCTACCGGTTTCTGCGCGACAGCCGCCACCTCCCCGAGAACCCGGCGGTAGTAGCGGAAATGAGCCAGGGCGACGCGGCGGCCGCCATCACCCGGGCCGCCATGGCGGGGAGCTGCCCCCTGTGCAGCCAGGCTCTCGACCTCTTCGTCTCTCTCTACGGCGCCGAAGCCGGCAACCTCGCCCTGCGCACCCTCGCCAGCGGCGGCGTCTACATTGGCGGCGGCATCGCCCCGAAAATCATCGACCGGCTCCAGGGCCCGGCCTTCATGCTCGCCTTCACCGCCAAGGGGCGGCTCAGCCCGCTGCTCGAAACGATCCCGGTGCGGGTCATCCTCAACGACCGCACCGCTCTGCTCGGCGCCGCCCGCTGCGCCCTGCTCAATCCCGCCTGATTCCCTGCATCCATTGCCGGCAGAAGAAACTCCATTCCGTTCAAGCCGATCCGACAGACCCAATATAGAAAGCGTTCGAGCATCTTGCGACAGTTCTGGGAGCTGGTTGTCCCAGCAGGTTCCTCATGCCGGGGCGTTTTTGCCTCCTTGACTTACGCAAAACTTACGCATATCCTGTAAGTCATCCCCTCCCCGGAGAGCGCCATGAGCCCGATCACCCCGAAGCAGAAAAGAATCCTCGACTTTATCCGGTCTCACACCGAGCGCGAAGGCTACCCGCCCTCCCAGCAGGAGATCGCCCACGCCTTCGGCTTTAGATCCCTGGGGACGGTGCAGAACTACCTGGTCCGCCTGGAACGCGAGGGGCTGCTAACCCGGGACTGGAACGCCCGGCGGGGCCTGCAGGTCATCCGCCCGAAGACCGGCGGCTTCGAGCTGCCACTGGCGGGGATCGTCGCCGCCGGCAAGCCGATCGAGGCGATCGAAACTCCCGACAGCATCGAGGTTCCCGCCTCCATGGTCGGCCCGGGGGAGAACTTCGTGCTGCGGGTCAAGGGGGATTCGATGGTCGGCGACGGCATCCTCGACGGCGACTACGTGGTGGTGCGCAAGCAGGCGACCGCCGAGAGCGGCCAGACGGTGGTCGCCCTGATCCGCGGCGAGGCAACGGTGAAGCGGCTCCAGCGCCGGGGGGAGCGCGTCGAGCTGCACCCGGCCAACCCGGCCATGGCCCCCATCGTCGTCGAGGACGAGGAAAGCTTCCGTATCGAGGGGGTAGTGGTGGGCGTCATAAGACACCTGTGAGGTATCTACGCTTCACTCCTCACTCCTCACGCCTGACTCCTCACGGCCTCTATGCGTGACATCCTGCACCTGGCCATCCCGGCCTTCCCCATCGCCCTGGCCCGGGTCTCCGACGCCTCGCTGCGCGCCCGGCCGGTCGCCGTCGCTCCCGGCAACTCCGAGCGGGCGCTGCTCCAGTGCGTCTCGGCCGAGGCTCGGGCCGAAGGGGTGCAGGAGGGGATGCCGCTGTACCACGCCCGCCGCTTCTGCCCCGCCCTGGTCCTGCTGCCGCCCGACCCGCAGCTGATGGCGAAAGGGACGCAGGCCCTGCTGGAGCTCTCCGGCCAGTATACCCCCCTCTGGGAGCCGGCCACGCCGGGGCGGCTCTTTCTCGACCTGACCGGCGGCCGCCGGCTTTTCGGCCCGGGCCGGGACGTGGCGGCCCGCCTGGAGCAGGAGCTGGAGCGGCGGCTGCGGCTCGCCGGCAGCGTCGGCGTCGCCGGCAGCAAGCTCGTCTCGCGCATCGCCGCCGGCTATCTCCGGCGGCCCGGGGTCTGCGACATCCTGCGCGGCGCCGAGGCGAGCTTTCTCGGCCCTCTGCCGGTCTCGGTCCTGCCCGGCGTCGGCAGCGTGCGGGAGGCGGCGCTGCTGCAGGACCTCAACCTGCGCCGGGTGGAGGAGGTCGCCGCCCTCACCGTCAGCCAGCTCCGCCTCCCCTTCGGCCCCTTCGCCCCGCTGCTGCACCAGCGGGCGCGCGGGATCGATCCCTCGCCGGTGCAGCCGCCCCGGCGCTCCCCCGAGGTGACCGAGGAGACTTTCCTCGAGCGGGAGGAGAACGACGACGAGCTGCTGCTGGCCGAGCTCTGCCGCCTGGCGGAGGCGTGCGGGCTGCGCCTGCGCCGGCTGGGCCGGGCCGCCGGCCGGCTGACCCTCACCCTGACCTACGCCGACGGGGTGAAGGAGCGGGGGACGGCCACCCTCCCCTCCCCCCTCGCCCACGACCTCCCCCTCTTTGCCGCCGTCGAGGCGCTTTACTACAAGAGCTGCCGGCGGCGGGTGCGCCTCAAGGGTCTAATGCTGGAATGCGGCCGGCTCGCCGCCAGCAGCGGCCAGCTCGACCTCTTCGCGCCGGAAGCGGCGGCATCGCCCCGCCTCGATGGCCTCCAGGACGCCCTCGACCACCTGCGCGCCAGGCACGGCATGGCAGTTGTGCGCTGGGGACGCAGCCGCGGCGCATGACCTGAACCCGACTCACGCGAAGCCGCGAAGAGCGCGAAGAAATTCAAAGACATATGGTGGCCAAAAAATCCAGAGCTGGTTATGCACGTGACTCAAAGTGAGTAGAGCTAAACCAATAAATTCTTTCACCACCCGTTCGCTTCGCTCTCTAGAGAGCACAGAGAAAATCTTAGGAATTTGGTTTTTGCCTTTCTCTGTGTCCTCTGTGTCCTCTGTGGTGAAAGTCTCTTTCTGATCGGTCCTTTGCTTTGGTTATAGGCCCGATTTTTACTTCGAGTCTTCGCGTGAGACAGCTTTTTCAAGTATGAACGGTTTCACTCATTTACACGTCCACTCCGCCTTCTCCCCCGGCTGGGGCGTACGCTCCCCGGAGGAGCTCTGCGCCGCCGCCCGCGCCATGGGGATGACGCGCCTCGCCCTCACCGACCGCAACGGCCTCTACGGCATCCCGCACTTCCTGGAGGCCGCCCGCGAGGCCGGGATCGCCCCGACCATCGGCGCCGAGGCGGTCACCGACCGGCACCGGGCGGTGCTCCTCGCCCGCGACGAGGAGGGGTACGCCAACCTCTGCCGGCTCCTCTCCGACCTGCACTGCCGCGCCGGCTTCGACCTGCCTGCCATGTTGGACGGCTATCGCCGGGGCCTCATCGTCCTCGCCGACGACCCGGCCGTCCTCGCCCCGCTGCGCCGGCAATCCCCCGATGGCCTCTTCGTCGAGCTCTCCCCCGGTCACCAGCTCCACCAGGGCCTCGCCCTCTCCAGGGAACTGCGCCTGCCGCCGGTCGCCACCAACCGGGCAGTCCTCTTGCAGCCGGATGACTTCGAGCTGCACCGGGTACTGCGGGCGATCCACCTGAACAGCAAGCTCTCGCGCCTGCCGCCGGAGGCGACGGCCCGGGAGGGGGACCTGCTCCTTGCCCCGCAGCGGCTCGCCGACTTCTTTCCCCACTGCCCGGAGGCGCTCACGAACGCCGCGCGGATTGCCTCTGAGTGCAAGACCGACTGGGACTTCTCCGCGACGATCTTTCCTGCCTTCCGCGGGATGGGGGGCGATGAGGCCTTCGCCGAGCTTGCGCGCCGCGCCCGGCAGGGGGCGCTCCGGCGCTATGGAGCGATCAACGAGCGGGTCGAGGAACGGCTGGCCAAGGAGCTCGCCATCATCCGCGCCAAGGGGTTCGCCCACTACTTCCTGGTGGTCGAGGAGATCGCCCGTCAGTCACCGCGCACCTGCGGCCGGGGGAGCGCCGCGGCGTCGCTGGTCGCCTACTGCCTGGAAATCACCCACGTCGACCCGATCCGCCACAACCTCTTCTTCGAGCGCTTCCTCAATGAGGGGCGCCTCGACCCGCCCGACATCGACATCGACTTTCCCTGGGACGAGCGCGACGCCGTCCTCGATTTCGCCTTCGCCCGCTACGGGGCGCGGCGGGCGGCGATGGTCGCCAACCAGGTCGGCTTCAAGGGGCGCTCGGCCCTGCGCGAGGTGGCCAAGGTCTTCGGCATGCCGGAGGGGGAAATCAAGGCTTTTACCTCCCGCCTCAGCGGCTACGGACAGGCCGACGAGACTGCTGCCGTCGTCGAGGGGCATCCCCTGTTCAAGGGTGAGCAGCTGAGCGAGGATTGGCAAACCATCCTCCGCATCTCCGGGCGGCTCAACGGGCAGCTGCGCCACCTTTCACTGCACTGCGGCGGGCTGGTGGTCGTCCCCGACGAGATCCGCCGCTACGTGCCGGTGGAGGTCGCCGCCAAGGGACTGCCGCTCATCCAGTGGGAGAAGGACCAGGCCGAGGCCGCCGGGCTGGTGAAGATCGACATCCTCGGCAACCGCTCCCTCGCCGTCATCCGCGACGCCCTGGCGGCGGTGCTGAAGAATACCGGGATCGAGATCGACTACGCCGCCTGGCAGCCCCTGGCGGACGAAAAGACCCGGCAGCTGCTGCGCAGCGGCGAGACGATGGGCTGCTTCTACATCGAGAGTCCGGCCACCCGGCAGTTGCTGAAAAGGATGTGGCTCGGCAACCCGCGGGCGGAGGCGTGCGACCTCTTCGAGCACCTGGTGATCGCCTCCTCGATCATCCGGCCGGCGGCCAACGCCTTCATCCTCGAGTTCGTCGCCCGCATGCGCGGCAAGAACTGGCGCTCCCTGCATCCGCTGCTCGACGAAGTGCTCGGCGAGACCTACGGCATTGCCGTCTACCAGGAGCAGATCACCCAGATGGCGATGGCCCTGGCCGGCTTTACAGCCTTCGAGGGGGACCAGCTGCGCAAGATCATCAGCAAGAAGCACAAGGAGAAGAAGCTCGAAGACTTCCGGCAGCGGTTCTTCGGCGGCGGCGGACGGCAGGGGGTCCCCGGGGGGACGCTGCGGGAGGTCTGGAACCAGATCCTCTCCTTTGCCGGCTACAGCTTCTGCAAGCCGCACTCGGCCTCCTACGCCCTGGTGAGCTGCAAGTCGGCGTACCTGAAAGCCAACCACCCGGCCGAGTTCATGGCGGCGGTCATCTCCAACCAGGGAGGCTTCTATTCGGCGCTTGCCTACCTCTCCGAGGCGAGGCGGCTGGACCTGGCGGTCCTGCCCCCCGACATCAACGCGAGCGCCTGGCCGTACGCCGGGGAGGGACGCACGATCCGGGTCGGCCTGATGCAGGTCGAGGGGCTCGCCCGCAAGGCGGCCGACGCCCTGCTGCGGGAGCGGGAGAAGGACGGGAATTTCCGCAGCTTCGAGGATTTCCTCCGGCGGACGGCCGTCGATCCCGCCGACGCCAGGCTGCTGATCAAGGCGGGGTGCTTCGACGCCCTGGAGGGGAAGGAGCGGCGGCCGCGCCTGCAGTGGGAGCTGCTGCGCTTCCACCACCGCTGCGAGCGGCCGGCGGGCGGCCTGCTCTTCGCGGAGGCGGCTGCCGAGCTCCCCGCACCACCTCCCTACGACGACCGCGCGGTGCTGCTCCAGGAGGTGGAGGCCCTGGGGATGCTCCTCTCCTGCCATCCGCTGCAGCTCCACCGGCGGGAGATCGCCCGGCTGCGGCCGGTGCCGGCGGCGAGGATAGGGGAGTGGGTCGGCCGCTACATCACCATGGTCGGCTGGTGGGTGACGGGGAAGACGGTGCAGGACAAGAACGGCCGGCCGATGGAGTTCGTCAGTTTCGAGGACACCACGGCCCTCTTCGACGCGACCTTCTTCCCCGGGGCTTACGAACGCTTCTGCCGGAAGCTGTCGCGGAGCCGGCCGTACCTGCTCAAGGGAAAGGTGGAGGAGGAGTTCGGGGTGGCGACGCTGAACGTTGAGTGGGTGGGATTTCTGGGGGGTGTAGAGAAGGGCGCAAGGGCGCAGGCAGCCGGAGCAGGGCCATGATTCTCACTGATCAGCAAAAACGGCACGCGGTTATTCCTGCGTCTCCGGAAGATTGAGCAGAAAGCTCCAGATCGGAACCACTTCTATCTTCCCGTCGGCCACCTCTATCTGTTCCTTTTCATTACGCGTCACGATGGTGCCGGACTTCTGGCCCAGTTCGGCCATGGCTTCGCTCAGAGCAGTCAGCTCCCTCTTTCTGGCTTGGGGATCGGCCATTGATTCGCAAACCTGGAACAGCATCCGTGAGCGGTCCCGCATCTGGGCGATGAAATCAACCTCCCGGCCGCCTTTGGTCTTGAAGTAATAAATCTCTGGGCAAACACGCCGAAGCGCCGTAAACACAAGGTTTTCGAGCAAATGTCCGGAATTGACGAGAATACCCGAGGAGACCGAAGTGACCAGGGCGTGATCGATGCAGTAGATCTTTTTCGGGTTGGTTTTGCTGCGGGCCAGGGAGGCATCGAATATCCGCACGGTAAAGAGGAAATAAGCGTCCTCAAACCATTCCAGGTAATCCGAGACCGACGACTTGGGGACTTTGTGGCCAAGGGACTTCAGGTAACCGGTCAGGTTGTTGACGGAATAGAGCGAGGCGGCGTTGTCCACCAACCAGTGAGCCAGATCGATCACGGCCTTGGGATGGGAAACATCATGGCGCTCGACCAGATCCCGAAACAGGACGGCATTGAAGTATTCCTGATGGGTCTTGATCCGCAGATGTCGATCCAAACCGGCAACCTCGGGGAACCCTCCGCTTTCCCAATATTCTTCGAAGGCCTTCTGCACCAGTAGCCTCTTTTTGGTCGACAGGGGACCTGTGCTGTCGATCCCCTTGAAGTCGAGAAATTCCCGGAACGAAAAGGGAAACATCTCCCAGGACAGGGCGCGGCCCCGCATCTGCGTAGCGATTTCCCTGGAAAGCATTTGTGCCGAAGAGCCGGTGATGAAAACTTCACATTTTTCGGTCCGCATCAGCCGGTCCACAAAAGATTCCCAACTTGGAATCACCTGGATTTCGTCAAAGAAACAGTAGACCGTCTCAAGGTTTTTCTTCTCGGGGTAGAGTGAGAAATAGGCTTCCAGGATGATGCCGAGGCCGTCGTGCTGCAGCCTGTGGAGGCGATCATCGAAAAAGTTGAGGTAGAGAATGTTCTTGCGGGATACCCCGCTGTCCAGAAGGCGCTGCATGACCTGAAACAAATAGGTCGACTTACCGCTGCGACGCACCCCGATACACACGGCGGCCTTCCCTGGAACAGACTCGATTTGCAAATGCCGAGGCACCCCGGTTTCCAACTTGATTTCTTGAAAATCCAGAATAATGGTTCTGAGGGTCTCAAGCATATTGGCCTTTCCTGGAAACTATTTCGACCGATTATTTAACAAACTGGAAATAAATATATCCAGTTATGGCACAAAATGGCAAGAAAAATTTCCGGATACCAAATGCTTTCCTGCAGCCGGCCGTACCTGCTCAAGGGAAAGGTGGAGGAGGAGTTCGGGGTGGCGACGCTGAACGTGGAGTGGGTGGGATTTCTGGGGGGCGAGTCCGGCTAACCCGCCGTTGCCGACTTCCGGCCGCCGTCGCGGCGAAGCCGGCGGAGCACCCACTCCTGCAGTCGGTCCATGTAGAAGTAGATGACCGGGGTGATGTAGAGGGTGAGGAGCTGCGAGACGAGAAGCCCGCCGACGATGGACAAGCCGAGGGTGCGGCGCGAGGCGCCGCTGGCGCCGATGCCGAAGGCAATCGGGAGGCTCCCCATCAGCGCCGCCATGGTCGTCATCATGATCGGTCGGAAACGGACCAGGGCCCCTTGGTGGATGGCGTCGAGCGGCGCCTTTCCCTCATGCCGTTGCGCCGCCAGGGCGAAGTCGATCATCATGATGGCGTTCTTCTTGACGATGCCGATCAGCAGCACCAGGCCGACGAAGCCGTAGAGGTTGAGTTCCTTGCCGAAGAGCATCAGGGTGACAAGCGCCCCGAAGCCCGCCGAGGGGAGGCCCGAGAGGATGGTCAGCGGGTGGATGTAACTCTCGTAAAGAATCCCCAGCACCAGGTAGATGACGACGATCGCCATCACGATCAGCACCGCCAGCCCCGTGGTCGACTCCCGGTAGACCTGGGCCACCCCCTGAAAACCGGTGGTGAAGCCGGCCGGCAGCGTCTCCCGGGCGGTCTTCTCGATCACCTGCACCGCCTCGGAGAGGGGAGTCTCGGGCTTGAGGTTGAAGGAGAGGGTAACCGCCGGGATCTGCCCGAGATGATTGACCGAGAGCGGCCCCAGGGTGCGGCGCAGGCTGGCCAGGGTCGACAGGGGGACGAGCTGGCCGCTCCCGGGCGAGCGCACGTAGAGCAGCGAGAGGTCCGTGGCGTCGCGCTGGTACTGCGGCTCCAGCTCCAGGATCACCTGGTACTGGTTGTTGGGGGCGAAGATGGTCGAGACCTGGCGCGAGCCGTAGGCATAGTAGAGGGCGTTCTCCACCTGCTCGGCGGTGATCCCCAGGGCCGAGGCCTTATCGCGGTCGATGTCGATCTGCACCTGCGGGTTCTTCAGCTGCAGGTCGCTGGTGACGTCGAGCAGCAGCGGCACCTGGCGCAGCTTCGTCTCCAGCTCAGCGGCGTGGGCGTAGAGTTCGGCGGTATCAGGGCTCTGCATCGTGTACTGGTACTGGGCCTTGGAGACCTGGGCCTCGAGCCGGATTGGCGGCGGGTTCTGCAGGAACATCATGATCCCGGGAACCTGCATCACCTTGGGGCGCAGCCGCTGGATGATCTGATCGGCGTTGAGCGCGCGCTCGTGGCGGGGCTTCAGCCGGATGAACATGAAGCCGGAGTTGGAGGCGACCCGGGCGCCGCCGGCGCCGACGAACGACATGAACGACTCGACGTCGGGGTCCCGGGCGACGGTCGCCGCCAGTTGCTGCTGGTTCCGCTTCATTTCCTCGAAGGAAACCCCCTGCGCGCCCTCGGTGAAGGCGAAGATGCCGCCGATGTCGTCGTTGGGGAGCAGACCCGTCGGCATGCGGATGAAGAGCCAGACGGTCAGCACGGTCAGGGCGACGGTGACGACGAGCACCGTCCGCCGCAGCCGCAGCACCACCGCCAGGGTCCGCTCGTAGAAGTGGTACATGCCGTCGAACACCCCCTCCATCAGCCGGTGGAAGCGGCCGTGCCGCTCACCGTGGCCGGGGCGCAAAAAGCGGCTGCAGAGCATCGGGGTGAGGGAGAGCGAGACGAAGCCGGAGATAAGGATGGCGCAGCTGATGGTGATGGCGAATTCGTTCAGGAGCCGCCCCAGCATCCCCTTCATGAAGACCACCGGGATGAAGACCGCCACCAGCGAGATGGTCATCGAGACGATGGTGAAGCCGATCTCCTTCGACCCGCGCAGGGCGGCCTGCATCGGCTCCTCCCCCCGCTCGATGTGGCGGACGATGTTCTCCAGCATGACGATGGCGTCGTCGACGACGAAGCCGACCGCCAGGGTGAGCGCCAGCAGCGAAATGTTGTTGACCGAGAACCCCAGCAGGTACATGGCGGAAAAGGTGCCGACGATGGAGAGCGGCACCGCCAGCGAGGGGATGATGGTCGCCGAGGCGTTGCGCAGAAAGAGGAAGATCACCAGGATCACCAGGCAGATGGTGAGCAGCATGGTGAACTTGACGTCGGCCACCGATTCCTGGATCGAGATGGTGCGGTCGAACAGGACGTTGATGTCGATGGAGCCGGGGATCTGTTCGCGGAAGGTGGGGAGGAGCACCTTGATGCGGTTGACCACCTCGATGGTGTTGGTCCCCGGCTGGCGCTGCACGGCGAGGACAATGGCGCGGGTTTGCTTGTACCAACCGGCCACCTTGTCGTTCTCGACGCTGTCGAGCACCCGGCCCAGGTCGCCGAGGCGCACCGGCGCCCCGTTGCGCCAGGCGACGATGAGCGGCTCGTACTCCTTCGCCTTGTAGAGCTGGCCGCTCGCCTGGATGGTCAGCGCCTGGGTTTCCCCCTGCAGCACGCCGGTCGGCAGGTTGACGTTCCCCCCCTCGAGCGCCTGCGCCACCTCGTCGATGCCGATGCCGCGGGTGATCAGCGTCTGCGGGTCGAGCTGGGCGCGCACCGCATACTTCTGCGAGCCGTAGATGAGCACCTGGGCGACGCCGTTGATCATCGAGATGCGCTGCGCCACCATGGTGTCGGCATATTCGTGCACCTGGGAGAGGGGGAGGGTCGGCGAGCTGAAGGCGAGGTAGAGGACCGGCTGGTCGGCGGGGTTGACCTTCTGGAAGGAAGGGGGAGCCGGCATGTCCTGCGGCAACTGGCGCTGGGCGCGGGAGATCGCCGCCTGCACGTCCTGCGCGGCGGCGTCGATGTCCCGCTCGAGGACGAACTTGATGGTGATGCGGCTCACCCCGGTACCATTGGTCGAGGTCATGGTGTCGACCCCGGGGATGGTGGAGAACTCGCGCTCCAGCGGCAGCGCCACGGCCGAGGCCATGGTATCGGGGTTGGCGCCGGGGAGGCTGGCCGAGACCTGGATGGTCGGGAAGTCGACGGTCGGCAGGTCATTGACCGGCAGCGCCTGGTAGGCGATGACCCCGAAGAGCATGATCGCCAGCATGACCAGGCTGGTCATGACCGGGCGGCGGATGAAGGGCTCGGCGATGTTCATTCTTTTTTACCGGCGGCAGCGGTGTTTTTCACCTCGACCCTGGCCCCGGGATAGAGGCGCATCTGGCCGTCGGTCACCACCGTCTCACCGGCCTGCACCTCTTCGGTCACGGTCATCCCCTCCCAGGTGATCCCGGCCGTCACGGGGCGCTGCTCGACGCTGCCGTCGGCCTTGAGGACGAAGACGAACGCCCCCTGCTGGCCGGCCTGAACCGCCGCCTGCGGCACCGTCACCACGTCCTCCAGCCGGCCCAGGGTCAGGACCACGGTGACGAACTGTCCTGGCCAGAGCAGCGCCGCCTCGTTGTCGAAGCTCCCCTTGAGGCGGATGGTACCGGTGGCGGTGTCGACGGCATTGTCGATGAAAGTGAGCGTGCCTTCTTCCGGCTGCGCCTCCTCGCCGGGGAGCAGGGCCGCCACCGCTACGCCGCCCGCCGCCATCTGCCGCCGGATGCGGGGGAGCTCCTGCTCGGGGACGGCGAAGCCGACATCGATCGGCCGCATCTGGTGGATGACCACCATCGGCTGATCGGCGTCGGCCTTGATCATGTCCCCCTCGTGCGCCTGCAGGCTGCCGGTTTGGCCAGTGATAGGCGAGCGGATGGTGCAATAGCCAAGCTCCAGACGGGCGTTTTCCACCGCCGCACGGTCGGCCTGCGTCGTCGCCTCCAAGGCAGCGGCGTCGGTGTGGGCCAGGTCGTACTCCTGCTGGGAGATGAAACCCTGCGCGAGCAGTTCGCCGTAGCGGCGCTCCTTCTGCCGGGCGTTCTCCAACTGGGCAAGGTCACGGGCGAGAACCGCCTCGGCCTGCCGCAGAGCCGCCTCGAAGGGGCGCGGGTCGATGGTGAAGAGAAGGTCCGCATAGCGTACCGCCTCGCCCTCGCGGAAGTGGACGCGGGAGAGCATTCCCCCCACCCTGGCCTTGATCTCGACCGTGGCGACCGCCTCGACGTTCCCCACCGCGCGCAACTCCACCGGCACGCTCTGCCGGCTCGCCTCGGCCACCGACACCGGCACCGGCGGCGGCTCCTTCGGCTCCTCTTTCTTGCAGCCGGCCAGGGCGGCCGCCACCATCAAGGCCAGCAGGGCTGCGATCATCCCGCCTGCGTATCTCGACTTACCTGCGCCGTGCATCGATTGTTCCCGCATCCTCATCCAGAATTTCCAGAAGCCCGACAGGCACACTGGTTCGCCTGCCGCGGCCGGTACCGATGGAAAGCATAGCCGGGCCGGGGGCATTGACAAGTTCATTCCACGGCAGCGGCAGGCGTTCGGCATGGCGACGCTGAACGTGGAGTGGGTGGGGTTTGTGAGGGAATAGGGGTGAAGAAGCCGTCCGTGATCAGGGCCGGGCCTGATGGGCGGTTTTGAATTCTTCGGCGGTAAGAACAAGTACCCTCGTCGTTTTGCCATCGGGGTTGATCTGCAGCTCTGAAATAGCCATCATCTTGTCTGAAAGCCATGCCTCGGTGAATATGGCCAGGAGAACTGCTTCAGGCTCATATTTCGGACCCACCAGTCTGGCGTTCTTCAGGAATTCAACGACTCTCTCCCTGCTCGACCAGACCGGCAAAGAAAATCCGGTCGGGTCAATTTCTACGGCATAAATGTTTTTGTGGAGGCCTCTGGCAATCCATACTTGCCCGGCGGCTTCGACTTCATCACGGAATATTTTCTCGCCAAGATATTCGATGCTCATCGCTTCTCAGCTTTCTGGCGGCCGACAGGGTCTGAGGGCCAAGCCGTCCACCGGAATTTCACCCCTTGATGGGCTCTATACGCAGCGACCATAATTCCCATCATGTCCTGCTTTTCAGCCCGCACGCGAGGGATGTTCTTTTGATTAGAATCTATCACAGGAAAAAGGTTTTTGTCATGCTTTGCTCTTCCCTCGGACTATACTGAAACCAGTTATACAGTTTTCAGCAATCAGGAGCGGGGTCTGCCGGCCTGCCCTGCAGGGGAGAAGTAATGATCTCATGGAAGCGACCGGAACCGATCCTGGTGGTCGGGGCTACCGGTTATATCGGCGGGCGGCTGGTGCCTCGCCTGCTGGAAAGTGGTTACCGGGTACGGGCGCTGGCCCGCAACCCGGCGAAACTGAGCGGTCGGCCCTGGGCGAAAAATCCCGGCCTTGAGATCGTCCGCGGCGATGTCAGCGACCCGGACTCACTGGTGCAGGCCGCGCAGGGGTGCTGGGCGGCCTATTATCTCGTTCACTCGATGCACCCGGATGTCGATGATTTTGCCCGCACCGACCGTCTTGCCGCCAGGAACATGGCCAACGCAGCCAAATCGGCGGGGATGGAGCGGATCATTTATCTCGGCGGCCTTGGCGAAGAGGAAGAAAGCCTCAGTCATCACCTGCATTCGCGGGCGGAAGTCGCGCACATCCTCCGGCAGGGTCCGGTACCGGTTACCGTGTTTCGGGCGGCCATGATCATCGGCTCGGGGAGCGCCTCTTTTGAGATTCTGCGCTACCTGGTGGAACACTTGCCGGTTATCGTCACGCCTCTCTGGGTGCACACCCCCTGTCAGCCTATCGGCGTGCGCAATGTCCTCGGTTACCTTACGGGGTGCCTGGAATGTCCGCAGACGGTCGGTCAGACATTCGACATCGGGCAGGAAGAGATCGTTACCTACCGGCAATTGATGGATCTTTATGCTGAGGAGGCAGGACTGGGGCGGCGGATGATCATCCCGGTACCTTTCCTCACGCCACGTCTCAGCGCCCTCTGGATACATCTGGTGACGCCGGTACCTGCTGCCCTGGCGCGCCCCCTGGCCGAGGGGCTACGCAATCGGGTCGTCTGCCGGGAAACCCGTATCCGCCAGCTCATCCCCCAGGATCTTTTCAGTTGCCGTGAGGCTATCCGCCGGGCTCTGGATCGGCAGCGTCAGCAGGATGTGGAAAGCTCCTGGAGCGATGGCGGCATCGTCCCTCCGGCCGAGTGGTCCATCCCCGGCGATCCAGCCTGGGCCGGGGGTACGGTATATACCGATGCCCGCCGGCTGCTTGTGGATGCTGCTCCGGAGCAGGTCTGGCCGGCCATTGTCCGCATCGGCGGCAAGACCGGCTGGTACTACGCCAACTGGCTCTGGGAACTGCGCGGATTCCTCGATCGAGTGGTGGGCGGCGTCGGCCTGGCCCGGGGGCGCCGCAGCGGTGCCGAACTTTACCCCGGAGATGCCCTGGACTTCTGGCGGGTGGTAGCGGTGGAGCGACCCCACCGGCTGCTGCTGGTGGCGGAGATGAAACTGCCTGGCCAGGCGGTGCTGGAACTTGCGGTGGAGGAGCGGCCGGAAGGGGGGAGCGAACTGCGGCAGACCGCCCTTTTTCTGCCCCGTGGCCTGGCTGGGTTGTTCTATTGGTGGAGTGTCACCCCTTTTCACAATCTCATTTTCAACGGCATGCTAACAGGGGTGGCCAAGGCCGCCGGCGCCACGGCCCTCGGCAGTCCGGAGCGACTGCCGAAGCATAAATGACCGCGGGTTTCTTTTAGGGGCTGCGGGAGCAGAAGAGGGTAGAGTAGAGAGCAGATCTCCGCGGCTTTAGGTTCGGCTTATCCGTTTCCGCCCCTTTCGTCCGGCGGTGCCTAAATAGCCTTGCCGTGGTGGCCTTGACCAGCCC
>Ga0256865_1000346_pt1 | contig 16324 bp, 15 predicted proteins | sample RVTome_14_FD_187337 | JGI IMG/M metagenome (GOLD analysis project Ga0256865, IMG submission 187337) | Soil microbial communities from uranium-contaminated site in the Upper Colorado River Basin, Wyoming, United States - RVT145D125 HiSeq ... | reverse complement strand
ATCGGCCTCCCGCTTTTTTAGATCGCCTTGGTGACGGCACCGGAGCGGATGCAGCGGGTGCAGACCTTGATGGAACGAACCGTCCCCTTGTCGAGTGCCTTGATCTTCTGCAGGTTGGGGTACCAGACCTTACGGGTTTTGTTATGGGCATGGCTGACGTTATTGCCGGACGTCGGTTTTTTTCCGCATATTTCACAAACTCTGGCCATATAGAAACCTCCTGGATGTTTAGAACGCGTATTCTTATCACGCCTTATAGGTATTTGCAACTTTTTTTTGCGCTGTTTTTCCCCTGAATTGTCGAGCCTCGTCAGCGGCAGAGGGGTAAGGTCAGCGGCGTTTTTGTCGCTGCAGGTGGTTGACCACGCTGACGCCGACCATGATCTCGCCGGTAGCGCCCAGCCCTGGCAGTACCTGCTCGCCGCAACAGTACAGCAGGTGCTTTCCGGCGATAAGGGAACTGGTGGCACCGGGAAATGCTTTTTGCCGCCGGGAACGGTCTCCGTTCCCGGCGGCCGGACCGGATGGCATGCCGGCGCGCGGCTCGAAACGCAGGGTCGCAAAGGGGAACAGTTCCGAAAGTCGTCCTTCGAGTTGAGGAGCGCCGGAGGTGTCGTTTGCTGGCACTGACGCCTGGCATATGACGCGACAACGGCTGCTGGCAGCATCCGGCACCAGGGTGAGTCGCAAAGGCGGCGAACCGGCGAGGATCACAACCTGAGCAAGCAGAGGCGAAATCGTTCCATCCGTGATCCGGGCCTCAATGGTGAGAGGGGGAGTGCCAGCAGTTTCACCGGCTCGGAACTCCCCCGGCAGTATCCCGATGGCGTCACGGCTGCCGAGAAGAAAGACCTCGGCGGTGCAACGCCGATCACTAATGAAAACTGCCTCGCGCAATCGCCGATCCGTAGCCTGGACACTCTTCAGATCGGCCAGCGAGACCTGTTCGCCGTGGAATTGTTCGAAAAGGTGCGTCAGCAATGCGTTCAGGTCGATGGCAGAGATGCCCTGATTATCACCGAAGCCACGCCAGAGCAATGCGCCTTCAGCGACCGACAAGTGGTCAATGGGGCGAAGAGCCAGCCCGCTGAAGAGAGCGGAGAGTGCTTGCACCGTCTGCGCTGAATTGCCAGCTTTCAGTTTGTCTGCAAGCGGGTGGGCCAGGCTCCTGCGGGTCAGGCCCTTGAGGAGTCTTTTGCGCATAAATTGCCAGCGACTCGCCCAACCCGTGAGCGGCAGCCCTTCGCTCTCCCAGAGAGCGGTTTCGAGTCGTTTGCCTATATTGTCCAGTTCACGGAGCAACTGCTGCACCCGTATGCTGTCCGCCGGAAATTCCCGGTCCAGCTCGTCGTGCAGGGCAGAGATGCCGTGTAAAGTCAAGCGGACCTGCCCTGACAGGACCTGGAATGGTGGCGCAGAGACGAGGCAGGAGCGGTCGCCCAGCATTTCGAGCAGGCGTTCGAGAAGCAGGCTGGTGGGAATCCAGGTGGGACAGGGTGATGTGGCTGGCAAGCCCGCAAACAGTACGCGGCGTCCTGCCTTGGCTAGCAGGACCGCTGCAATGCGCGAAGCGAGGCTTTCGCCCAGGATGATGACGTCGTAGTGGGTCATAAGTAACACGTTCCAGGAACTTTCAGATATCCTCTTCACTGAAGACCTGGAGACCGTTGCGGGTCAGCAAGGCGGCAGTCACCCCTTGGCCAGCGACAACCTGGTCCTCAAGGTAAACCTGATGGACGCCGCAGGAGGGACTGCGCTCTTTCAGAAGAGCCTGCGTGCATCCTGCCAACCGCGCAATTTTCATCGTTTCGACCGCCCCGTGCAGGAACGTTTCATTGACGATGTCCCCTTCGGCATTCATGACTTTACCGGTGCCGTCGAGGACTGCTGCTCCGTCGCCGCAGGCAAATCGGGTCGACGGACGGGGGGTAGGCAGGCCGGCCAGCTGCTCCGGGCAGACCGGAATCGGGACGAGCCCCTGCTCGCGAATAAACTGCAAGGCCGGCTCGTGGCGTTTCGAGGCGCCGTCAAACCTCGTGAGAAGCCCGAGAAGGCAGGCACTGACCAGAATTGGACGCATTGAAAACCTTGTGAGGAGTGAGGCGTGAGGGGTGAGGAGTTTGAAGGCATTTCACGCCTCACCCCTCACTCCTTACTCCAGTGGTGGATTGACCAGGGCGCTGGCCGGAGGCGGGCAGGGCGGATCGATGCGGACCCGACGCCCTTCGATATGCAAGCGGCCTTCGGCAAAAAGCTGTATGGCACGCGGATAGATGCGATGTTCCTGCTGTAGGATGCGCGCCGAGAGGGATTGCTCGGTGTCGTCGTCAAACACCGGAACGACCGCCTGAATGATGATCGGACCGGTGTCGACGCCGCCGTCGACGAAGTGAACGGTGCATCCGGCAAAACGTGCCCCATATTCCAAGGCCTTGCGCTGCACGTGCAGCCCGGGAAATGCCGGCAGCAGCGCCGGGTGAATGTTCATGATCCGCCCGGGAAATGCCTCGAGAAAAACAGTGGAAATCAGGCGCATGAAACCGGCCAGCACGACCAGTTCAACGCCGGCGTTCCGTAAGGCGGCCACCACAGCGCGATCGTATTCCTCGCGGCTGTCATAGTGACGGTGATCGATGCTGAGTCTGGGGATACCCGCCTGGTCGGCCCGGGACAGTGCCCCCGCCTCGGAGTTGTTGGACAGAACCAGCACGACCTCGGCGGCAAGGGAGCTGTCTTGGCAACTGTCGATTATCGACTGCAGGTTGCTCCCGCTGCCGGAAGCGAGGGCGCCGATACGGAGTTTGCGGGTCACGTTATCTCCTGGAATGCTGAAAGCATTCTGTCCCGCCGCTGATTATTAAATCAGCAGGACGCCTTCTTCGTCATCGGCGCACTTGGCGATTTCGCCGATCAGGAACGCAGTCTCCTTGAGTCCGCTCAGTCGCACCATGACATCGTCGACGTCTTGTTCAGAGACGATCAGGACCATGCCGATGCCGTAGTTGAAGGTCCGGTACATCTCGATTTCGTCGATGTTTCCCGCCTCGCGCAGAATTTCGAAGATGGCCGGTTTCTCCCAGCTGTTTTTCTCAATCATGGCCCGGCAGTGTTTGGGTAACACGCGGGGAACATTTTCAACCAGGCCGCCGCCGGTGATGTGCGCCATGCCCTTGATCTGGAAATCGCGCAGCACGTTGAGAATGGTTTTGACGTAGATCCTGGTCGGGATGAGCAGTTCTTCGCCGATCGTGCGCTCCAATCCGCCGACTACGGCGTCAATGGAGAGGCCCATCCGGTCGAAGAAAACCTTGCGGGCGAGGGAGTAGCCGTTGGAGTGCAGGCCGCTGGAACCGATGCCGATCAAGCGGTCACCGACCGTGACGGAGGAACCGTCGATAATCTTGCTGTTGTCCACCACGCCGACCGTGAAGCCGGCCAGGTCGTATTCGCCATCCGCGTACATGCCGGGCATTTCCGCCGTCTCGCCTCCGATCAGCGCGCAGCCGGCCTGAATACAACCATCGGAGATCCCGCGTACAATCTCGACGGCCTTTTCCGGTGCGAGCTTGCCGGTGGCCAGGTAGTCGAGAAAGAAGAGGGGTTCGGCCCCCTGGACGACAATGTCGTTGACGCACATCGCAACGAGGTCGATTCCTACCGTGTCGTGCTTGTCGGCAAGAAAGGCGACCTTGAGCTTGGTGCCGACGCCATCGGTGGAAGCGACCAGGGTCGGTTTCTCGTACTTGCCGGCATTGAGGGAAAAAAGTCCGCCGAAACCGCCGATATCGGTCAGGACCTCCGGACGGGTGGTGGCTTTGACCAGGGGCTTGATCATCTGGACAAAACGATTGCCGGCATCGATGTCGACGCCGGCATCCTTATAGGTGACTTTATAGTTTTGGCCCAATCCTTTTACTCCTCGTTTGAAAATGGATTGCTATTTAAAACAACAGCCTCTCGCTTGTCAACGGCAAAGTCCCTTTCCCTGCCATTACCGACAATTAGCTCTTTACAGATGCAGGGGTGTGAAATAAGATAAACCACTTCTGGATGGCTGGCAAGCTCCCCTTTTTTATATTTTCCAGCGGATTTTCAAACTGTCGTGCTGTCGGTAACTTGCGGCGCTGATCGACGTTCTTCCGAGTGCCACGATGGAACCCGTTATTCGTTCCGATTCCGACGCGCTGTTGGCTGAAGCGCACATCCGGCCCATGACGATGAGCGACCTGGAGCAGGTCGTCGCTGTCGAGCGGCTTTGCCATGACCATCCATGGTCTCCGGAGCTTTTTCAGCGGGAGTTGGCAAACCCAATTTCCACGATCGACCTGTTCTGGTTCGGCGAAACGCTGGCCGGGTTCCTCTGCTCCTGGATGGTAGGTGGTGAACTGGAAATTCTCAATGTCGCCACCGCCCCGGCCTTTCGTCGCCGTGGCGTCGCGGCCGCATTGATGCGGTACGTCTTCGCACGTGCCCGGCGTCAGGGACTCGAGGCGGCTTTTCTGGAGGTCCGTATTGGCAATACCGGAGCGATCGACCTCTATCACAGGTTTGGCTTTTCTGTTGTTGCCAGGCGCTCCCGTTACTATGCCGACGGGGAGGACGCCTTGCTCATGCAGTGGCGAGGATGACGGACGTTGTCCTTCCATTTGATTTCAAGGAGAAAGAAAGACATATGAAAAACTACAAGACCATGGTCCTGTCCAACCAGGAAATTTCGCCCGGGTATTACCGGATGCGGATTCTGGCGCCGGACATCGGGACGACGGCACGGCCGGGACAGTTCATCATGTTTCGAGTGCAGATGTCCATGCCATCCATGCTGCGCCGCCCCTTCGGTATTTTCCGGACCGGCTTCCTCGCTCCCGATTGTGTCGGTCTGCCGCCCAGGGAGTATCTGGAGATTCTCTACAAGGTCGTCGGGCAAGGGACCGGCATCATGAGCGAACTGCACGCGGGGGATCGGGTCGAGGTGTTGGGACCCCTCGGCAAAGGGTTCGATCCCGGCAATCCGGGCGAAGAAAAAATCCTGGTCGGTGGCGGGATCGGACTCGTTCCTCTCTTCATGCTTGCCAGCGAACTGGTGAAGACCGGCAGCGTCCGTTTGCTGATGGGCGGCCGCACTCGGGACGATATCCTTGCCGTCACCGAGTTTGAGCGTCTCGGCGTCGAGACCTATGTCTCCACCGATGACGGCAGCCTCGGCGAGGAAGGCCTGGTCACCCAAGTTCTGGTACGCAAGCTCGACAAATATCCGCACGCCTCCGTCTATGCCTGCGGGCCCATGCCGATGCTCGAAGCGGTGCAGTTGATCTGCGCTGCCCGTAACGTGCCCCTGCAGATCTCCCTCGAGGCGCTGATGGCCTGCGGGGTCGGTGCCTGCCTGGGGTGTGTGGTCAAGGGGGCGGGTCATAGTGAGCAAAACCCCCGCTATCTCTGCAGTTGCAAGGAGGGGCCGGTATTCCGGTCCGAGCAACTCGACTGGAGCAGGCTAGGCGAGGAAGCCGGATATTGCGAGGGGTGCAAGATATGACGAACTGTCAGCAAGCTAGTGATACCCGTGGCCTCCGGCCGAATCTCGCGGTGGAGATTGCCGGCATCAAGTTGAAAAATCCGGTCATGCCCGCTTCGGGAACTTTCGGCTACGGCGAGGAGTATGCACCCTTCCTCGATCTGAACAATCTCGGCGCGATCGTCACCAAGGGGCTCTCGCTCCGGCCGAAGGCCGGCAATCCCACGCCGCGCATTGCCGAGACGACCAGCGGGATGCTCAACGCCATCGGTTTGCAGAACGTCGGGGTGGATGACTTCATCAAGTACAAGCTCCCCTTCCTGCGCGAGATCAATACGCCGACCATCGTCAATTTCTTCGGTAATACCCTGGAGGAATATGGCGAGGTCGCCAGGCGCCTCTCCGACATCCCGGAGGTGGCCGGGGTCGAACTGAACATCTCCTGCCCCAACGTCAAGCAGGGGGGAATCGTCTTTGGTACCGATCCGAAGGCCGCGGCCGAAGTGGTCACTCTGGTGCGAAGAAATCTCGACAAGCCGCTGATTGTCAAGCTCACCCCCAATGTCACCGATATCACGGTGGTTGCCAGAGCGGTTGCCGAGGCTGGGGCCGACGCCATCAGTTGCATTAACACCTTGACCGGCATGGCGGTCGACGTCCGGACGCGCCGTCCCCGCCTGGCCAACCGCACCGGCGGGCTTTCCGGTCCGGCCATCCGGCCGATTGCGGTGCGCCTGGTCCATCAGGTGGTGCAGGCGGTCCAGATCCCGGTCATCGGCATCGGCGGCATCGCCCGGGCGGAGGACGCTCTGGAATTCCTCATCGTCGGTGCCACGGCGGTACAGGTCGGAACCGCCAATTTTGTCGACCCGTCGGCGATGCAGACCATCATCGACGACCTCGAGCAGTTCTGCGTCAAGGAAGGCATCGGCGATATCCACGAACTCATCGGCAGCCTAAAGCTGTGAGGCGTGAGGGGTGAGGAGTGAGGCGGAAAAGCCTTTTACTCCTCACCCCTTACTCCTCACCCCTCACCGGTCTATGGACGTCATCACCACTCACATCAATGCCGATTTCGATTGCCTTGGGGCAATGGTTGCCGCCCGTCGGCTCTACCCCGAAGCGGCCATGGTTTTTGCCGGTTCCCAGGAACGCAGCCTGCGCGAATTCCTGCTCCGAAGCACCGCCTGTTCCCTTGAGTTCAAACGCATCCGCGACATCGATCTCCACCGCATCAGCCGTTTGATTCTGGTCGATGTGCGCCAGTCCGACCGGATCGGTCCCTTCGGTGAGGTGACCCGGCGGCCAGGGGTAGAGGTGCATATTTACGACCATCACCCGGAGGGTCAGGCCGATCTGCATGGTACCGTGGAGCATATCGAACCGGTTGGCGCCTCGGTGACGGTTCTTGTCCATCTTTTCATGGAGCGGGGGATCGTTCCGGAGCCGGAAGAGGCGACCATGATGATGCTCGGCCTTTACGAGGACACCGGCGGATTGCTGTTCAACTCCACCACCCGCCGGGACTACGAGGCGGCGGCCTTCCTTCACGCGCATGGCGCCGACCTGACGACTGTTGCTGAATTTCTCACCCAGGAAATGACGGTCGACCAGGTGGCGCTGCTGCACGAACTCATCCAGTCTCGCACCGTGCTCAATCTGGAAGGGATCGACATCTCCATCGCCCATGCCTCGGTCGATCATTTCGTCGGCGATCTGGCGGTGCTGGCCCACAAGCTCAAGGACATGGAAAACCTGAATGCCCTCATCGTTGCGGTGCGCATGGGTGATCGGGTGTTCATGGTCGGCCGCTCCCGCATCCCTCAAGTCAACGTTGGCGAAATCCTCGGGGAATTCGGCGGCGGCGGGCATGCCTTTGCCGCCTCGGGGACGGTGCGGGAACAGACCCTGATCCAGGTGCTCGAACGGCTCCCCGAAGTTCTTCGCCGTCATGTCCGGCCGCAGCGGGAGGCCCGCCAGCTCATGTCGTTTCCGGTCAAGAGCGTGACTAGGAAAACGACCGTCGCCGAGGTGCGCGAAATCCTTACCCGCTACAACATCAATGCCCTGCCGGTCCTGGATCGCCGCCGGGTGGTGGGGATCATTACCCGCCAGGTGGCCGACAAGGCCGCGCATCACGGCCTGGCCGATCTGCCGGTCAGTGAATGCATGAGCGGGGAGTTCACCGTCGTGGCGCCCGAAATGCCCATCGAGTCCGTCCAGGAACTGATCGTCGAGCGTAATCAGCGTTTTGTCCCCGTCGTCGAAAACGGTCGCCTGGTCGGCGCCATCACCCGGACGGATTTGCTGCGGCATCTGGTAGAAGGGGCAAGGGTGGCCCAGACCGCCCTGGCCGCCGATTCCGCCGACAGCCCCACCCTCAAGAAACGGCAGGTAGCACGTCTCCTGCGTGAACAGTTGCCCTCGACGCTTTTGGCCATGCTGCAGGCGTTGGGCAAGGTAGGCGACGATCTCGGTCTGGGCGTCTTTATTGTCGGTGGCTTCGTCCGCGATCTGCTGCTGCGGCAGCGGAATCTCGATCTGGATCTGGTCGTCGAGGGGGACGGCATCGCCTTTGCCACCGAGTATGCCCACCGCTATGGCTGCCGGATCCGCACTCATCGGAAGTTCGGAACCGCCGTCATCATTCATCCCGATGGTTTCAAGGTTGATGTTGCCTCGACGCGGATGGAGTATTACCTCGAGCCGGGGGCGCTGCCCAAGGTCGAGCACGCCTCCATCAAGCTCGATCTCTACCGCCGGGATTTCACCATCAACACCTTGGCGGTGGCCCTCAATCATCGCGAGTTCGGGGAACTGCTCGATTTCTTCGGCGGCCAGCGCGATCTGCGGGAGAAGGCAATACGGGTGCTGCACAATCTGAGTTTCGTCGAGGACCCGACGCGCGTCTTTCGTGCCATCCGCTTCGAACAGCGTCTCGGTTTCCACATCGGCAAGCATTCTGAATATCTGTTGCGCAGCGCCGTGCGCATGGGGTTCCTCGACAAGGTGGGCGGTCTGCGGCTGTTCAATGAACTGGTGATCATTCTCAAGGAGGTCGACCCGTTGCCAGCGGTCTTCAGGATGGCTGAGTTCGATCTGCTCAAATATATTCATCCTTCGCTGCTTCTGACCGGTCGCAGCCGGCAGCTGTTCGAAAACGCCGGCCGGACGCTTCACTGGTATGAGCTGCTCTACACCGGCGAGAGCTGCCATCGCTGGCTGGTTTATTTTCTCTGCCTGGCAGCGCCCCTGGACCAGGACGCGATGGTCGGCGTCAGCAACCGCCTGGGTGTTCCCCCCCGCTACCGCGAGATGTTCTGCGACGAGCGGGAAGATGCCCATCGGGTTCTCCAGCTTCTGGAGCGCCGACGCGCCAGAGGGTCAGAAACCCGTCCCAGCGATCTCTACCACTTGCTCAAGCCGTTTTCCGTAGAGGTGCTCCTCTACCTCATGGCGCGAGCCGCCAGCGAGGAAGTCCGCCGCTGGTTTTCCCAGTTTTTCACTCACCTGCGTGACGTCTCGCCGCTATTGACCGGGCGCGACCTGCAAACCCTGGGTGTCCCGCCCGGGCCGGTCTTCAAGAAAATACTGGGGACTCTTCTCGATGCACGACTCAATGGCCGAGTGATCACCCGCGAAGACGAAGTGGCCCTGGTGCAGCGGCGGTTCCTACGGGCAGGGCCGAAACGCCCTGCCGGCAAGCAATAGCTTCTGTCCTGCTATTCTCGGGCGGGCGTCGTCCGTTGACTTGCCCTCCGCCATCTGCTACAAGTGCCTTATTTTTCTCCGTCAGGTCGAAGGTCATGGAAAATTTTGTCGCCAAAATTTCGATCATGCTGGTGCCGGCTCTGCTTGCGGTGACTTTGCATGAGGTCGCGCACGGCTATGTTGCCGACCGTTTCGGTGACCCGACCGCACGGCTGCTCGGTCGGTTGACTCTGAATCCCCTCAAGCATCTGGATCCCATCGGCACGCTGGCACTGATCGTTTTCAAATTCGGTTGGGCGCGCCCCGTTCCAGTCAATTACCGGAATTTACGAAACCCGAAAACGGATATGATCTGGGTATCCCTGGCCGGGCCCGCAACCAATCTTGGCCTGGCTGTTTTTTCCGCCTTGTCGATGCGGTTTCTCATGCTGCTGCGAAGCACTTCTGACCTTGGCGAATTTGGGAATATCATCGATCCGTTGTCGTTAATGGCGGCCTTCAGCCTTTATATCAACGTTATTCTCGGTATCTTCAATCTGATACCCATACCTCCCCTCGATGGCGGGCGGATCCTGAGTGCCATTCTTCCGGACAAATACAGCGATTTTTTTAACCGACTCGAGTATTTCGGATTCATCATTATTTTGTTCGTCATATTTTATACGCCTGTCTGGCCATTGGTGCTGCAACCACTCGTTTCCCTGTGTGTTCATGTGCTTGCCGGTAAGGATTCCGCTGTTGTCTTCCAAGTGTTAAACTTCCTGCAGACCTGAGAGTCGTCATTTATTCATGTCATACGAGATCCGAATCGAAAATTTCGAAGGCCCCCTCGATCTGCTTCTTCATCTCATCAAGAAAAACGAGATGGATATCTATAACATTCCGATTGCCGATATCACGGCTCAGTATGTGGCATACATCGACGCCATGAAAAATCTGAATCTGGATGTAGCTGGGGAATTTCTGCTCATGGCTGCCACGTTGCTCCATATCAAATCCCGTCTTCTGTTGCCGCAGGCCCAGGAGGACGAACCGGAGGAGGAAGAGGAAGACCCGCGGGCCGAACTGGTGCGACGACTGCTCGAATACCAGAAGTACAAGGAGGCCGCAGCCTCTCTGGACGCCAGGCCCCTGCTCGGTCGAGAGGTCTTCGCCCGAACGTTCCCGTCTCCCGAGTTCGAAGAGACGCCGGAGAGTGGATTCGAGGCGGTCGGGCTGTACGATCTGGTCGAAGCCTTCCGCTCTATTCTGCGGGAAAGGCCGCCGGAAATCTTTCACGAAATCGATGCCGACCAACTGTCGGTGACCGAACGGGTGAACGTTATCCTGACCGTTCTCGATGGCCGTGAGAGCCTGTCTTTCCGTGAACTTTTCACCAACCGGCCGGACCGTAGCGAGGTCGTCGTCACCTTTCTCGCCATGCTCGAGCTGGTCCGCCTGAAGCTGGTTCGGCTGATGCAGAACAGCCGTTTCGGGGCGATCTGGCTCTATCCCGCCGTTGCCGGCGAGGAAGCGGCGTCTCTGCAGCTTGAAGAGGATTCCCTTGGATACCTCTGAACTCAAGGCGATTGTAGAGAGTCTGGTTTTCGTTTCCGATATGCCGCTACGGCCGGAACGGATTGCTGAAGCGATCGAGGTAGAGCGGGGGAGGGTCGTGCAGATACTGCGGGAACTCGAGTCCGAATACCGGCAGGCCAAGCGCGGTTTTGTGCTGGAAGAGGTCGCCGGCGGCTTCCAGTTTCGCACGCGGGCCGAGCACGTCGACTGGGTGCGGCGCCTGAACAAGAGCCGTCCGTTCCGCTTCTCCCGGCCGGCCCTGGAAACCCTTGCCATCATCGCCTACCGGCAGCCGATCACCCGTGCCGAGATCGAGTACCTGCGCGGGGTCGACTCGGGGGGGGTCGTCAAAACCCTGCTCGACCGGCATCTGGTGCGGATCCTCGGCAAGAAGGATATTGCCGGCCGGCCGATGATCTACGGCACTACCCGCGAATTCCTTGAACTGTTCGGGCTGCGCGACCTGGCGGCTCTGCCGACGCTCAAGGAATTCAGCGAAATCGCCCCTGAGGTGGCCGGCGGCGAAGGGGGTCCGACCACGGACGAATACCCCGTCGCGGAATCCGACGACGAGGCCTGAATCCATGACCGCAGGCAGAGCCGGGAAATAGCCCCGGCTTTTTATTGGAAGAACATGAGATGAAGGAACGTCTGCAAAAGTTGATCGCCGCCGCCGGACTGGCTTCGCGCCGGGAGGCGGAGCGCTGGATCAGTGCCGGTCGGGTGACCGTCAACGGCCAAACCGCCGCCTTGGGTGACAGTGCCGATCCGGCATGCGACCGGGTCGAGGTCGACGGACGCCCCCTGCTGGTCGGCGAAAGAAAATATTATGTGCTTCTCAACAAGCCGGTCGGCTACGTCACGACCCTGAGCGATCCCGAAGGCCGGCCGGTGGTGACCGATCTGGTCAGGGAAGTCCCCGCCCGTCTCCACCCGGTCGGCCGCCTCGATCTGACGACCGAAGGGCTGCTGCTGCTGACCAATGACGGTGAACTTACCCACCGTCTGGCACATCCGCGGCATGAGGTGGAGAAAACCTATCTGGTCCGGCTCCGGGGTGCGCTGTCGGCTGCCGCCCGGCGGCAACTGGCGGAGGGAGTCATGTTGGAAGACGGTTTGACTGCGCCGGCACGGGTGGAGAAGGTGCGGGTGACCGGAAGTCACACCTGGCTGGAGATCTCTATCCGGGAAGGCCGCAACCGTCAGGTGCGCCGCATGTGCGAAGCGGTAGGACATCCGGTGAGCCGCCTCAAGCGCATACGCCTGGCCTTTCTCGAACTGGGCACACTTCCGGCAGGTAAGTATCGCATCCTCTCTGCTGCGGAAGTGGCGCGATTGAAAAGGCTTTGAGTTCTGTCATGCTGGAACGCCCGTTTCACTTCCTGGACTGATCGTGTAAAAAAATGGAGCCGGTCCGTGGTTATTATGAGCAGCAGTCGAGCGCTGGTCCCTGGATCGAAACCGTCGCATTCCTCACTTTCCGTCAACCGTTTGATCCCTGTGTACTTGCCTGTTTTTTCATTGTTTTTACCCTCCAGCAAGGCCTTGTTTAATCTTGACAGACTTGTCGGGGATGGTTTAAAGTCACACGGACTGTCTGTCAACCTCCAAGTGCGGGTGTAAGTTTTGACCAGTAAGGAAAAGCTCCTGGCTTCGGCCCAGAAAAATCTGCAAAAAGGTCAGATTGCGAAAGCGATCAAGGACTATCAACAGGTCGTTGAGCAGGATACCAAAGATATCAGAAACCGGCAGAAGCTGGCGGAGCTTTATTGTCGCGCCCAGATGAATGCCGAAGCGCTTGGCGAGTACGGCGCGGTAGCCAGGTATTATGCCGATAACGGTTTTTATCTAAAGGCCATTGCCGTTTACAAGCAGATGCAGAGGCTCGATCCGGAGCAGGTCAATGTCTGCCATCGGCTGGCTGAACTCAACGTCAAGCAAGGTCTGGTCGGTAATGCATTGGCGGAATACCGCAATCTGGTAGAGCTTTTTGAAAAAAAGAAGCTGATTACCGATGCTATCGGTGTTCTGCAGAAAATGGCTGAACTGGAACCCGAGAACCTCAACATCCACGTTAGAATCGCCGAATTTTATGCCCAGGCCGGTCTTCGCGACAAGGCCAGGGAAGAGTTTACACAGGTTCTCGATCTTTTGCGCGAAGCCCGGGAATTCACTCGGGTTGCAAAACTATATGAGATATTTTTGCCTCTTTTTCCTAATGACCCGGAGATGAAGGCCGGCCTTGCCGAAGCTCTGGTCCGTAAGGGAGAGATCGAGAAGGGGCTGCAGTTGCTGAAGGCCCTGCTGCGTGATAGTCCTGAAAATAGTCAGATACTCAAGGCTTTGGCGTTTGGTTATCGAGAGAACCAGGATTACGAGAACGAGCGATTGACCTATCAACACCTGCTCAAGCAAGCTCCTGAAGACCTCGATCTACGCGAAGGTTATATCCGAGCCTGTCTTGACGGAGGTGAGCATCGCCGGGCACTTGAAGAGTTGGATGAATGGAAAGAAGCTTTCTTCGATGCCGGTCAAGTCTCGTCGCTGAAAGTATTTTATAAGGACCTGTTGCAAGTTCTCCCTGGCAATGAACAGGTTCGCGCAGCCCTCTCCCTGGTTTACAAACATGCTGGCGAAGTGGAAAAAACTCCAGACGCTGTTGCCGTTTGCCAGCCTCTGGCCGAGATATCGCCAACGCCTGAGTTCGCGGTCTCGGAGACCGTTACCGAAGAGATTGAAGAGCTCGGGCCGACTGAAGCTTTTGCGCCTCGCCGGAGGGAGCCTGAGCCCGACGCAGATCAAAACCGAGCCGAGGCGGAGTCTGGTGGGGCCGAGGAAATACCCCTCGAATTTCTCGAGACGACCGCCGAACTCGCTGAGCCGTTATCTGCAAATCCGCCGGTAGATGTGTCCAAGGGACTGTTGCAGGTTGCAATCGGCCCTGAGACCGTGGCGGATGAATTGGAGCTGGAGCTCGAACTTGAGCTCGATGAGCCGTTGTTGCCGCTCGCAATTCAACAGGACGAGCTGATTCTCGACGACGGGAGAGGGGCCGGTTGGGCAGGTGAAGGCGATGTTCCGGCACAACCTGACGAGAACTTCGAAGAGCTCGATCCCGAAGAAATCCTGGAAGAGCTTGAAGAACTCGAGCCGGAGGAGTTCTTTGTAGAGCTCGAACTGATTTCTGACCCGGAGCCCCTCAAGACTCTTGCTGCTGAAGCTGCTGATGAAACGAAGACCGCCAGCGAGAGTCTTGGTTCTGAGCTCCGTGACCTGCTGTCCGGCCTGGAATCCTTGCCCAGCCCGGTGATGAATGTCCGGGGCGAACTTGAAGAGGCCGAATTCTATCTTCAGCAAGGGCTACTTGATGACGCCGAGCGGATTTGCAGACAGCTCCTTTGCGATGACCCCGGGTGTGCAGAGGCCCAAGGAAAGCTGACAGAACTCGCGACACTGCGCCAGGAAGCTGTCAGTGCCCCTGCGGAACATGAACTTTTCGATCTGCCCGTCGCATTACGCAATAAAGAGGGCTGGCAGGAGCATGAAGAATTGCCTGGTCTGAATGCGGTCGATCGCCTCAGCCTCGACAGCATTGCTGATGATTTCAAGATAAACGTTGAGACCCAGATTGACGCCGAAGATACAGAGACCCATTACAATCTTGGAATTGCCTATAAGGAGATGGGTCTTTTCGACGATGCCGTTGCGGAATTCGACAAGGCAATGAAGAATCCGGGACGGTTGGTCGACTCACTGACGCTCAAGGGGACCTGCCTCTTTGAAAAGGGAGCTTTTGACCAGGCCGAAGAAGTTTTCAAAAGCGGGCTTGTTTATCCGGGGCTGAACGCAGCCGAACGCATCAGCCTTCACTACGAGATGGGACTCCTGTACGAGGCATGTGGCCGTCCTCTGGAAGCGCTTGACAGTTTCCAGTCTGCGGCCGATGCCGATCTCTTTTTCCGTAATGTCGGCGAAAAGATTGAAGCCCTTCGGAAAATTCTGGGCCTCGATGCCAACACCGGCAATGAAGACCCCGGCGGCAAGGGGAGCAGAAGCCGGGTGTCTTACATTTAACCCATCAGGCAATTTCGTGGAGCGAGGATGAGCTATACGGAACATTTCGGGCTGGACCGAGAGGCCTTTTCCAACGCACCCGATGCACGTTTTTATCTGAACACCGAGCAGCACAGCCAGGCGCTGGTGAGGTTGATGTATGCGGTCGATTCCAACAAGGGCCTGGCGGTGCTCGTTGGCGGTGTGGGTACGGGGAAAACAACCCTGGCCCGACGCATGCTCGACAGCCTCCCAGAGGAGCGTTATGAATCATCGCTTCTGGTCATGGTGCACTCAGGCATCACGCCCGCCTGGATTCTGACCCGGATCGCCATGCAACTCGGGGTTCCGGAACCCGCAGCCGACCGATTGGCGTTGCTGCGCCAGCTTTATGACCGGCTGCTGCAGATCGATGAATCCGGCAGGCGGGCCGTTGTTCTGATCGATGAAGCGCAGATGCTGCAGACCCGCGAGCTGATGGAAGAGTTCCGCGGTCTGCTCAACCTGGAAATTCCAGGGAAAAAGCTCCTGAATATCATTTTTTTCGGTCTCCCCGAAGTGGAGGATTGCCTGCGCCTGGACGAGCCTCTGGCCCAGCGGGTAGCGGTCAAATTTCGTCTTCACTCGCTGACGGTCAGCGCCTGCGAGGCGTACATCAAGCATCGCCTGCAGGTCGCCGGTGCCCGCAAGATGCTGTTTGCCGCGGATACGATTCCGGCCATCCATCGTTATGCCGGCGGTGTACCCCGGTTGATTAATACTCTGTGCGACAATTGCCTGTTTGAAACCTACATGATGAAACATAGCTCGGTCGATCTCAAGGTCGTGCACAGTGTTGCCGGCGATCTCGGACTGTTGCGACAGCCGCTGGCCGAGATCGCTCCGGTGAGTCGGGGCGGCGAGCTCGACGAGATCGAGAGTCTGCTGGATCGTCTTGAACAGAAGTTTTGACATTCACCCGGATTGAACCTCACGACTCATTGCGGCCGGTCTTCCGGCCGTTCGTGTTTTGACCACGGTTGCAATTAACGCATTGCCGGGAAGCCAATGAAACAAAAGATCCAGATTCTTCCTGAAAACCTCTGCAACAAGATTGCCGCCGGCGAAGTGGTGGAGCGGCCGGCTTCGGTCGTCAAGGAGTTGCTGGAAAATTCCCTGGATGCCGGCGCCTCCGAGGTCCGCGTTGAAATCGAAAGCGGCGGCAGAAAACTCATCCGGGTCATCGACAATGGCCGTGGTATGGACCGGGACGACGTTTTCCTCTGTCTGGAGCGGCATGCTACCAGCAAGATCCGCAGCGACGAAGATCTCTTCCGGCTGCACAGCTTTGGTTTCCGTGGCGAGGCCCTGCCTTCAATTGCCGCCGTTTCCCGATTGACTCTTGCGAGCCGTTCGGCAGAGACGGATGCCGGGTGGGAGATTTACGCCGAGGGGGGGAGCGTCAAGCGGGCCGGAGAGGTGGGGATCCCCTGCGGGACGACCATCGAAGTGCGC
>Ga0256865_1000342_pt1 | contig 16389 bp, 15 predicted proteins | sample RVTome_14_FD_187337 | JGI IMG/M metagenome (GOLD analysis project Ga0256865, IMG submission 187337) | Soil microbial communities from uranium-contaminated site in the Upper Colorado River Basin, Wyoming, United States - RVT145D125 HiSeq ... | reverse complement strand
CGAGGGTGGCCCGCGCCAGGTGGGCGGCGGTGGTGCCGCGCGTGATGCCGAGAATGGCGCCGCGCGCCTCGCTCTTCCAGTGCGGCGCCCCCAGGCCGGTCAGCGCCGGGACGAAGACCAGCCCGCCGCTGTCGGGCACCGAGGCGGCCAGCGCCTCGATGTCCATGGCGTTCTGAAAGAGCCCCAGTCCGTCGCGAAGCCACTGCACCGCGGCGCCGGCGATGAAGGCGCTCCCCTCGAGGGCATAGCTGACCTCGCCGCCGATCTGCCAGGCGACGGTGGTCAGCAGGCCGCTCTTGCTGGCGACGATCTCGGCCCCGGTGTTCTCGAGCAGGAAGGCGCCGGTGCCGTAGGTGCATTTCGCCTCGCCGGGGGCGAAGCAGGCCTGGCCGAAGAGGGCCGCCTGCTGATCGCCGGCCATGCCGGCCACCGGGATGCCGTCCGGCAGAATCTCCAGCCCTTTGGTGTGGCCGTAGACCTGGGAGGAGGGGCGGATGTCGGGCAGCAGCGGCCGTGGCACCTCGAACAGGCCGAGCAGTTCGTCGTCCCAGGCGAGGCTGCGCAGGTCCATGAGCAGGGTACGCGAGGCGTTGGAGACGTCGGTGACGTGGCGCACGCCGCCGGTCAGCCGCCAGACGAGGAAGGAGTCGACGGTGCCGAAGGCGAGTTCGCCGGCTTCGGCCCGCCGGCGCAGCTGTGGCTCCTGGCGCAGGCGCCAGGTGAGTTTGGTCCCGGAGAAGTAGGGGTCGAGGACCAGGCCGGTTTTCTCGCGGATGCGCGGCTCGACTCCCTTCTCTTTCAGCTCGCGGCAGATGTCGGCGCTACGCCGGCACTGCCAGACGATGGCGTTGCCGACAGGGCGCCCGGTGGCCCGTTCCCAGAGCAGGGTGGTCTCGCGCTGGTTGGTGATGCCGATGGCAGCGATTTCCGATGTCGGCGCGGCCGTTTCCTGCAGCAGTCGGCGGATTGCCTGCAGCACCGAAAACCAGATCTCCTCAGGGTCGTGTTCCACCCAGCCCGGCTGCGGATAGTGCTGGGGGAAATCGACGGTAACCTTGCCGTGAATGACGAGATCGCGGTCGATGAGCAGGGCGGTGGTGCCGGTGGTCCCCTGGTCGATGGCGAGAATGTAATGCATCATAAGGTCTCCCGTGTCGCGGGTGATTGAGCGGATTTGATAAGTATAGGGGGGCGGAAAGGTGAGTCAAGGCAGTATAATTATTACTTTTTGCTTCCCTCGCCGAAAGAATGTACGCCGGAATCTGTTAAAGTTAAGACAACGTTCATCGTGAACTGAAATCCGCAGGAGGTTTTATGGACAAGAAGAAAGAACAGGAGGTCAAGCTGGAAATCCAGTTGGACGAAGAGATCGCCCAGGGTGCCTATATCAATCTGGCGGTGGTGAATCACAGCGACACCGAGTTTACCCTCGATTTCATTTTCGTCCAGCCTCAGAGCCCTCGGGCCAAGGTGCGCAGCCGCGTGATCACCTCGCCGCGGCACGCCAAGCGCCTGTTGCTGGCGCTGGAGGAGAACATCCGCAAGTACGAAAAAAAGTTCGGCCCCATCGACCCGGGTCCGAAGGGAGCGGAGAATTCAGAGCCGGTGGGGAACTATCACTGATCGGGCGCCTGCCGGGAGTGTCACTGCCATGATTCTGTTTTCCGACGAAAGAGGCACCAGGTGAGAGGAGTTCAGCGCATGCCGTGGCGAGGGGGGCTCAAGATCTTTCTGCTGTTCGCTGGCCTGGCCGTCGCTGTCGCAGCCGGAGCTGCGGAGCGCAGCGTGGTCATCGACGACTTCGAAGATGACCTGCGGCCCGAGTGGGAGGTGAAGGAGTTCAAGGGGCGGACGGTCTATCTCGTGGCCCACGACGATGACGGCAGCCACGTGCTCAAGGCGGAGAGCCGCGACGCGGCGTCGGGCCTTATCTTCAAGATGAAATACTCGCTACGGGACTACCCCATCCTCGCCTGGCGCTGGAAGGTGACCAACATCCTCGACAAGGGGGATGAAACGAAAAAGGAAGGGGACGACTATCCGGCGCGGGTCTACGTCGTCTTCCCCCACTGGTTCTTCCCGAAGACGAAAAGCATCAACTACATCTGGGCCAATAAACTTCCCAAGGGGCAGCATGTACCCAATCCCTTCACCGGCAACGCGGTCATGGTTGCGGTGCAGAGCGGCAGGGAAAATGTCGGCCGCTGGATCAGCGAACGCCGCAACGTCTACGAGGATTACCGGAGGCTTTTCGGCGAGGAGCCGCCGATGGTCGGCGCCATCGCCATCATGACCGATACCGACAACACGGGCGGGTCGGCCACGGCATGGTACGACGATATTCGCATCGAGCGCTGAGGATCCACGGCCCGCCGGGTATACTTGGTAGTGAACGCTCCCTGACGGAAAGGAGGTCGCACAATGGCCATGATTAAAACCTGGTACACCCCGGAGGAAGCCGAGGCGAAGTTCGGTGTCAAGAAGGCCATGATCCTGACCTGGGTGGAGGACGGGCTGGTGCGCTGCGAAAGGGAAGGGGTAAAGGTGGTCCGGGTCAATATCGACGACGTGAAACTTGAGGCCGAGGCAATGGTGCGGGAGCACTGAGATGGCCGACGGCAAGCGTTATGACGTCGCCGTGATCGGTGGCGGCATCGTAGGCGCCGCCACTGCCATGGCCCTGCTCGAAGAAACCCCCGGCCTGTCGCTGGTGCTACTGGAGAAGGAAGCGCGACTGGCCGCGCACCAGACTGGCCACAACAGCGGCGTCATCCACTCCGGACTCTACTACCGTCCCGGCTCGCTCAAGGCGCAGAATTGTACTGACGGCCGGGAGGCGCTCTATGCTTTCTGCGCCGAGCACGCCGTGCCGCATGAGCGTTGCGGCAAGGTGGTGGTCGCCACTCGGGAGGAGGAGTTGCCGCAGCTGGCAGAACTGGAGCGGCGAGGGCGGCAGAACGGACTGGCGGGGCTACGGCGCCTCGATGCCGCGCAATTGCGGGAGTTCGAACCGCAGGTGGCCGGGATTGCCGGCTTGCACGTGCCGCAGACCGGCATCGTCGATTACGTGGCGGTGACCGAAGCCTATGCCGGAGTCGTCCGCCGCCGGGGCGGAGAAATCCGCACTTCGAGCCGGGTGGTGAGCATCCGCCGGACGCCGGACGGCTTTCGACTCGGGACCTCCCGCGGCGAGGTGACGAGCCGCTTCATCGTTAACTGTGCCGGCCTGCAGTGCGACCGGATCGCCCGTCTGGCCGGCAGTGACCCGCAAATCAGGATCGTCCCCTTCCGCGGCGAGTATTACGAACTGGCAGAAGCGCGCCGCAGCCTGGTGCGCAACCTCATCTACCCCGTCCCCGATCCGGCATTTCCCTTCCTCGGCGTCCATTTCACCCGGATGATCGACGGCAGGGTGGAGGCCGGCCCCAACGCCGTTCTGGCGTTCAAGCGCGAAGGCTACCACCGGCTCAGCTTTTCTCTGCACGACACCCTGGAGACCTTCGCCTTCGGCGGGTTCTGGTGGCTGGCCGGTCGCTACTGGCTAACCGGGCTGCAGGAATACTACCGCTCGTTCAGCAAGGGCGCCTTCGTCCGGGACTTGCAGCGGCTGATCCCGACCCTGCGGGAAGAGGATGTGGTGCGCGGCGGGGCGGGGGTACGGGCGCAGGCGGTCGACCCGGCGGGGAAGCTGCTCGACGACTTCCGCATCATCGAGGGAGAGGGGATGATCCACGTGCTCAACGCCCCTTCGCCGGCGGCCACGGCATCGATCGCCATCGGCCGGACGGTCGCCGGGAAGGCGCGGGAGAACTTCGGGTTGGGGTGAAGTATTCAGTGCTGCGGAACTTCACCCCTGCTCTTTGCTTGAGGGGAAAACCGAACCAAAGACCACTTGTCAACCATTGACCATCTATCAGGTTGACAACCCTCCCTCTGCATGCTAGCTTCCGCTCCATGACCCCGGAACTCTTCAGCATCCGCATGCACGCCTCCCGCGGCGGCGCCCATCTCTCCGGCGCCGAGCGCCTGGCGCCGGCCTCCGAGCTGGAACGTCTGGCCGCCGAATTGCTGCGCCGTGCCCTGGAACATCCGCGCGGCGCCGCCGATGCCGTCCGGCTGAGTGTCGAGGCGATCCCGCCGGCAGTGCTGCGCCGGGGGCGGCTGCCCGACCTGCGCACGGTGACCGTGGCCGATTGGCGGCAGGGGCGACAGGCGGCGCTGCACTTTCTCGCCGAGGCCGGCGTCGCTGCGGATGCCGCGCGCCTGGCCATGACGGCGCTGGCGGAGGGCCCGGCGCCGGGCGGCTGCAGCCTGCGCGGGGCGATGCTGGTCGATGCGGCCAGCGGCCAGCGCCTGGAACCGGACCGGGCGCGTGGGGTACGGGCGAGCCGCATGGATCTGACGCCGGCCGCCGAAGGGGAGCTGCGCAAGGGATTGGCCGCGCTGGGGCTGGACAACGCGCATGTGCGCGAAGCGCTGGTGCTCGCCGCCAAGGTACTCTCGGCTCCCGGCATCGTCGCCGAGCTCTGCTGGTCCGACGATCCAGCCTACACCGCCGGTTATGTCGCCGCCCCGGCCCTCGGCTACGTCCGGTTTCCCCACCTCAAGCCGCTGGGGGAGGAGCGGGGAGGGCGGGCCTTTTTCATCTGCAGCGAAGTTCTCGATCTGGCGGCCCTCATCGAATACCTCGAGCGCTCGGTGCTGCTCGTCGATAGTATCGGGGCGCTGCACGGCGCCGCTCCCTGGAAGGAATAACCATGGAAAAATGGCGGCAACAACTGGCGCAGCTCGACGCTGCGGGGATGCGGCGCATCCTGCGCATCCTCGACGGTCTGCAGGGGCCGCACGCCCTGCACGCCGGGCGGGAGGTGCTGCTGCTCTGTTCCAACAACTATCTCGGCCTGGCCGGCCATCCCGCCCTGATCGAGGCGGCCCGAGAGGCGACCGTCCGCTACGGTGCCGGCACCGGCGGCAGCCGGCTGATCTCCGGCTCGATGCCGCCGCATGCCCGCCTCGAGGAGCGCCTGGCCGCCTTCAAGGGAACCGGCGCCGCCCTCCTCTTCAACAGCGGTTACGCGGCCAACACCGGCATTCTCCAGGGTCTTTTCGGCGAGGACGACGTGGTATTCTCCGACGAGCTCAACCACGCATCGATCATCGACGGCTGCCGCCTCTGCCGGGCGCGCACCGTCGTCTATCCGCACTCAGATGCCGTCGCCCTCGAAGAGCTGATGGCGGCCGAGGCGCCGCGCCGCCGTGGCCGCTGGCTGATCGTCACCGACGGGGTCTTCAGCATGGACGGCGACTTGGCGCCGCTGCCCGCCCTGGTCCGCCTCAAGGAGCGTTACGACACCCTGCTGATGGTCGACGACGCCCACGGCACCGGCGTCCTCGGCGCCGGCGGTCGGGGGACCGGCGAGCACCTCGGCTGCCTCGCGGGCATCGACCTGCACATGGGGACCCTCGGCAAGGCCTTGGGCTGCGCCGGCGCCTACCTGGCCGCCGACCGGGTTATTATCGACACACTGATCAACCGTTCGCGCTCCTTCATCTTCTCCACCAGCCTGCCGCCGGCGGTGCCGGCATCGGCGCTGGCCGCCGTCGACCTCGTCGAGAGCCCGGAAGGGGTGGGGCTGCGGCAGGCTCTGGCGGCCAACCGTGAGCTGTTCGCCCGGCGCCTGCAGCAGGGCGGGGTCGACCTGCTCGGCAGCGTCACCCAGATCGTGCCGGTGCTGACCGGCGAGCCCGGACCGACCATGGCCGCGGCCGAACGTCTGCTGGCCGGCGGGGTGCTGCTGCAGGGGATCCGGCCGCCGACGGTGCCGCCGGGGCGCTGCCGGCTGCGGGCGACGGTGATGGCCGTCCACCGCCCGGAGGAGCTGGCGGCGGCGGCCGATTTGATCTTGCAGGCGATGGAGGCTGGGGCATGAAGAAATTGACCCTTGCCGACGGCCGGCAGATCGCCTGGCGGGAGGCCGGCAGCGGTCCCGCCGTGGTTCTGCTGCACGGCTGGTCGATGTCGTCGGCGGTCTTTACCGAGGTCATCGAGGAGCTTTCCGCCGACTTTCGGCTGCTGGCCCCCGACCTGCGCGGGCACGGTGATTCCGATCCGGGAACGGGCTACGGCCTGGCCGACTTCGCCGCCGACCTGGCCGAATGGATTCAGGCCCTCGACCTGCGCGAGGTCGCCCTGGTCGGCTGGTCGCTGGGCGGGCAGGTGGCGCTCGAGCTCTGTCCGGCACTCCGTGAGCGGCTGCGCCGGGTCATTTTGGTCAGCACCACCCCACGCTTCACGGCCGCCGCCGACTGGGCGGCAGGGCTCCCTAACCTCCAGGTACGAGCGATGGCCCGTGACCTCAAGCACAACTACCTCAAGACCATGGGCGACTTCTTCGCCCTGCAGTTCGCAGGTGAAGAACTGCCCCGCGAGCGCTACCGGCGCATCGCCGATTTCGCCGTGCGCGGCGGCCGTCTGCCCGAGCCGGAAGTGGCTCTGGCCGCCCTGGAGACGCTGCGGTTGGGGGACCAGCGTAGCGGACTGGGGGCCATCAACGTCCCCGCCCTCGTGCAGCACGGGGAATTGGACCGCATCACGCTGGCCGGCGCCGCCGACTATCTGGCGGAGCATCTGCCGGCGGCCAAACTGGAGCTGCTGCCGGGCATCGGCCACGCCCCTTTTCTTAGCCAGCCGCAGGAGGTCTGCCGCAGATGGCGGGAATTTCTGTCTTGAGCCGGCCGCCGATCGACATCCGGCAGGTGCGCCGCAACTTCTCCTGTCACGCCGAGGACTATGACCGCTACGCGCGGGTGCAGAAACGGGTGGCAGCGCGTCTGCTCCATCTCGTGCTGCCGCATATCCAGACCGGGACGATGGCGCTGGAGGTGGGGACGGGAACGGGGGAACTGGCACGCCGCCTGCTCCGGCTCTGTCCGGACGCCTCCCTGGTGGTTTCCGACCTCGCCCACGGCATGACCCGGCATGCGGCAGAAACTCTCGGCGGATTGCCGGCGGTGGATGCCGACGCCCAGGCCCTGCCGTTTCGCAGCGGGCGCTTCGAGCTGGTCCTTTCCGCCAGTGTCTTCCAGTGGCTCAACGACCTGCCGGCGGCCCTGGCCGAGGGCGCCCGGGTGCTGCGCCCCGGCGGTCTGCTCGCCTTCGCCATGTACGGCGAGCGCACCCTCTGGGAACTGCGGGAGGCGCATCGATTGGCCGTGCAGGAAGCGGGCGACGAGCATCTCTCCCACGCCCACACCTTTCCCGGCGAAGCCGAAGTGGGGCTGGCCATGGAGGCCGCCGGCCTGGCGACGCTGCAGCTCTTTGCCGAAGACGAACTTGAGCAACATCCTGACGTCGCCGCCCTACTGCGTTCCCTGAAAAAGATCGGCGCCCAGAATGCCAGCTCCGGGCGTCCGGCAGGTCTCGCCTCCCGGCGCGTGATGCACCGCTTGAGCACCCTCTATGCCGAGCGTTTCGGCCACGAGGCGCAAGGGATCCCCGCCACCTACCACGTCATCTACGGAGTGGCCCGCAGAGCTTGACCAACTGCCTGTCGGGAGCCGGTTGAATCCCGGTGTTCACTGGCTATACTGGTAGCTGCCGAAACCACTGGGAAGGAGCGACTGCCATGCCTGTAGTGACCATCAAGACCGTCGAAGGGATCAGCCAGGAGGAGAAGAGTCTGGTCATCGCAAGGATCACCGATGTCATGCGGGAGGTATTGGGAAAAAATCCCGAGACCACCCACGTCATCATTGAGGAAGTTCCGGCGGAGAACTGGGGGCTGCGTGGCAAGACCGTGGCCAACATCCGGGCCGGCAAGTGACCTGCTGATGTTTTTGCCGCTTCGCCGGCAACACAAAAAGGACGGCTCCTGCCGTCCTTTTTGCGTTGCCGTGGCTGGTTCCGTCTCAGGGAAGCTGCAGGACGGCGCACTTGAGGTAGTCGGTTTCGGGGCAGGCGAGCAGGACGGGATGATCGAAGGCCTGGCCGCGCAGTTCCAGCAGACGGGCGTTGCGGCCGGCCTGGGCGGCGGCCTGGCGCAGCAGGTCGAGAAAGATTTCCCGCTGCAGGTGGTGCGAGCAGGAGCAGGTGAAAAGATAGCCGCCGGGGGCGACCAGTTCCATCGCCCGACGGTTGATGGTGAGGTAGCCGCGGATCGCCTCGGGGAGCTTCTTCTTGCTCTTGACGAAGGCGGGCGGGTCGAGAATCACCGTGCCGAAACGTTCCCCGGTGCGTCCCCAGTCGCGCAACAGGTCGAAGACATCGGCCCGGACAAAGGAACAGGCCGACTGCAGGTCGTTGAGCCCGGCGTTCTCTGCTGCCAGCGCGAGCGCCCCGGCGGAGATGTCGACGCCGGTGACTTCTCGGGCGCCGAAGCTGGCGGCATGCACCGACCAGCTTCCCGAGTAGCAGAAAAGGTCGAGGACCCGTTTCCCCTCCACCCGGCCGCGCAAGGCCAGGTGGTTTTCCTTTTGATCGAGAAAGTGCCCCGTCTTCTGGCCGCCGGTGACATCGACCCGGAAGCGCAGACCGTGCTCATCGATGAGCACCTGTGGCGGCAACTCCCCGTAGAGCAGTTCCACCTGCTGCGGCAGTCCCTCCAACTCCCGCACTCCAACGTCATTGCGAGCAACGATGGCGGCGGGCGCGAACAGATCCCGCAGCGCCAGCAGGATCTGTTCGCGCCGTTTTTCCATCCCCAGGGTGAGGAACTGAACCGAGAGTACCTCGCCGTAGCGGTCGACCACCAGGCCGGGCAGGCCATCCCCCTCTCCGTGCACCAGGCGCACGGCGTTCAGGTCGCCGTAGAGGCGGTGGCGATAGTCGAGGGCGGCGGCAAGCCGCTCCCGGAAGAAATCGACGGTGTCGATCGTTTCCTGTTTGCGGGAGAGCAGGCGGGCGGCGATCAGCGAGTGCGGGTTGTAATAGGCAGTACCGAGACAATCGCCGCGGGAGCTGAAAACCAGGACGGCATCCCCGCCGTTGGGGATGCCGTCGATGCGGTCGATCTCGTTGCTGAAGATCCAGGGATGCCCCGCTCGGAGGCGGCGGTCGTGTCCCGGGCGCAAAATAAGTCGGTGCATCAGCACCGGTCCCCGCCAAAGAGGGCGCCGACGATCTGCCGGGCCTCCGCCGAGACCACATGATAGAAGACCTCGACACCTTCGCGCCGCCCTTCGATGATCCTCTTGTTCTTCAGCAGGGCCAGATGCTGGGAGACGGTCGCCTGGGGGAGGCCGAGACATTCCCAGATCTTCTTTACATTGCAGGTCTGGGAAATGAGCCCGGCGACGATCTTCAGGCGTACCGGGTGGCCGAGGACCTTGAGGATTTCCGCCTCGCGATCGTAGCTTTGCATCTTGTCGAATTCCATTTTTTCCATACGGAAGGTCTCCATCCGGGTCCGATTTTTCTGCCATCTGCAAATATATGAATATTTATAAAGTTTCAAGGCCGTTGTCAAGAATTTACCTTTGCCAACCTGTTTCGACGGGATTTTCTCGACTTCCGCCCGGAGTGACATTAGACTTGCCCGGGAAACCAGACCCCGGTGGCGGCGAGTCGCCCATGTTCTGCGGAGGAGCCAGGTGAGAGAACGGTCCATTCTTTTTTTCTGCAGCATTCTGCTCTGCCTGGCGGCGTCGCCGTTGCGCGGCGGCGAACTCCGCTCCGACCATCCGGTGCTGCAGGCGCGTCCCCTGCCGCTGTCGGCCCTGGTCGGGGAATCGCTGGTTTACGATATCTCCTTTCTCTGGTTCGAGCGGCTGGCCGAAGGGCGTCTCGCCTTGGCCGCCGGCGAACGGCCCGGCACCTACCGGGCCGTTCTCGAGGCAAGAACCCTCGGGGTGGCCGCCTGGCTGACCGGCAACCGCATGCAGCGCTACGTTTCCCTCATGGAGGTCGGCCCGGACGGCCGACTGCAGTCGCTTTCCTTCGAATCCCGCATCATCAAGGGGAAGGAGAACGAGCGCAGCAACACCACCCGTCTCTATACCTTCGACCATGACCGGCACCAGGTGCGCTTCCAGCGAGCCCGCAACGACAGGTTTTACAAGGATGAGTTGCTGCCGATGTCTGGCGAGGCGCCGCCGAACGACATCCTGACCGCCCTCTACAACTTCCGGACCGGTCATTTCGGTCCGCTCAAACCTGGCAGCCGCCATACCGTCCCGACCTTCAGCCGCACCGGGAAAGAGGAAATCCGGATCGAAATGTTGACCGACGCGGAACGGCCGGAAGACCCATTTTTCCCTCGTCATGGCCTACTCGGTCGGGCCGTCCTCGATGACGAAATTCTGGATACCCGGAGCGGGACGGTCTACGTCTGGTTCGACGACCTCGGCCGCCCGCAGCGGGGGATCGTGGAAAATGTCATCGGCCTTGGCAATGTGCGCGGCAAGCTGCGTCAGTAGGATTATGCAAAGATCGACAAGGACAGAGAAATCATGAGCAATTCCACCATCTATGTAGTCGGCCACAAAAACCCCGACACCGATTCGATCTGCAGCGCCATTGCCTACGCGCGGTTACGTTGCCGGCAGGGACAGGAAAATGTCCATCCAGCCCGGGCCGGCAACGTCAACCGGCAGACGGAGTTCGTACTCGAAGAGCTGGGCGTATCGCTGCCGACCCTGCTGGTGGACGTCTATCCCCGGGTCCGCGATGTGGTCGGCACCCAGGTCGTCACCATCGATCGGGAGGCGCCGCTGGCGCGGGCTCTGGAGCTTTTTCACCAGCACAGTGTGCGGTTGCTGCCGGTTATCGACCGGAACCTCGAGCCGATGGGGTTGCTGGTCCTCAAGCGGGTGGCGGAGAGATTCCTGATTCCTGGCCGGGAGCAGGATCTGCGCAAGGTGCTCGCCTCTCCCGCCTCCATCCGTGACTGCCTCCGGGCGACTGCGCTGCACCTGGTGGCGGAAGAGCCCGTGGAGGAGCTCGATCTATACGTCGGGGCGATGGCTTCGGCCACCTTCCACCGGAAGATGGAAGGGCTCGATCCACGTCGTATCGTTCTCATTACCGGCGATCGGGAGAACATCCAGCGCAAGGCGGTGGAACTCGGCGTGCGGGTGCTGATCGTCACCGGCAGCCTGCCGGTGGCGGACGAGATTCTGGCCCTGGCCCGGCAGAACGGCGTGACCATACTCTCGACCCCTTTCGACACGGCTAACAGTGCCTGGTTGATACGTCTGGCAACTCCCGTGCATTGCCTGCTGAAGGAGGGTTTCGAGACAGTCGGCCTGCAGGACCGTCTCGACGACCTGCGCCTCAAACTGCTTCACAGCCGGGACCCCGGGGTGATCGTTCTCGATGGCGCCGGCAAGGTGGCGGCCGTGGTGACCAAGAGCAATCTGCTCGCTCCATCGGCGGTCAAGCTGATTCTCGTCGACCATAACGAGCTCTCCCAGGCAGTCGCCGGCGCCGACAAGGTGGAGATCCTCGAGGTCATCGACCATCACCGGCTGGGGAATTTTCACACCGATCATCCCATCCGTTTTATCAACCAGCCGCTGGGCAGCACCTGTACCCTGGTCGCCACCCTCTATCGTCAGGCCGGCATCGAGCCAGACCCGAGCACGGCCGGGCTGATGCTGGCCGGCCTGCTCTCCGACACGGTTATTCTCAAGTCTCCAACCGCCACCCCCATCGACCGGGAGATGGCCGGGTGGCTCGCCGAGCGGGCACGGCTCGATTACCCGGAGTTTGGCCGTCGCATCTTTGCCGCCGGCAGTACGCTGGCCGCCTACCCGAGTGTCCGTGACCTGATTCTTGGCGATTTCAAGGAATATTCCGTCGGCGAGCGAAGCTTCGGCGTGGGGCAGGTAGAGGTGGTGAGCTTTCACGAGTTCCAATCCATGAAGGAGCGCATCGCTGCCAGCCTGGAGGAACTCAGGGAGGAACGTCGCCTCGACGTGGCCGGGTTGCTGGTCACCGATATCGTCCAGGAGACCAGCCTGCTGCTGGTCTTGGGGCTAAAGGAACTTCCCTACCTGATCGGGTACCCCCAAATCGAAGAAAATCTTTTCGAACTCAAGGGGGTACTTTCCCGAAAAAAACAGCTCGTCCCTCACCTGCTGAAGGTGCTCAAGGGGTGAGAGGCACGAGGCAAGAGGTACGAGGTACGAGGTACGAGGTACGAGGTACGAGGTAGGGGCGGGTTTGTAACCTGCCCCTACGGCGTTTTGGTGAGGAGGGCGGCAAGTTCCTCGGGTGCGGTCACCGGCGGCAGGCAGGTTTGGTCCCGGCAGACCCAGGCTGCGGCAATGCCTTCGACGGGGCCTTTTCCCTGGACGATCGGCGCGAGGCTCTCTAGTCGGGTATCCCCGGCCCGGTAAACGATGGCCTGCGTCCGCGGCAGGAAATGCCTTCGCTGTTCGGCGAGCAACTCTTGTGGCGGACTTCCGTCGGCAGCCGGGACCAGGATGACCTCGGTTTTTGGCCCCAGGGCATAATCGAGAGCGATGAGCAGCTGGGCGTAGGCGGCAGGGTAGCGGTTCACCTGGTCGAAACTGGCTGCAAGCAGTTCCTCCCCTTTCGCCTCCATTGCGGAATTGCCGGTGAGGCGCCCCAGCCGCAACAGGTTGAGGGCCGCCACCGAGGTGCCGGAGGGGATGGCGCCGTCCTGCAGGGAGCGACCGCGAATGAGGACTTTTTCGGCATCGGCGCCGGTATCGAAAAGCCCCCCCTGCCCGTCGTCGAAGAGCTCGAGCATGGCATCGGACAACTCCTGGGCCGACTCCAGATAACGGCTGTCGAAGCCGGCCAGGAAGAGTTCCGTCAGCCCCCAGCCGAGAAAAGCATAATCCTCGAGGAAGGCGGGGATGGCCGCTTCGCCCTGTCGCCAGCGGCGCAGCAGTCGCCCCTCCTTGCGGCGCAGATTGGCGAGGACGAAATCTGCTGCCCGGCGCGCTCCTTCGATCAGCTCGGCTTCGTTCAACGCGGCGCCGGCCCGGGCCAGGGCGGCAATCGCCAGTCCGTTCCAGCCGGCGAGAAGCTTGTCGTCGCGGTGGGGGCGCTCGCGCTTTTGGCGGGCCGCAAACAGTTGCCGCCGTCCCTCGGCGAGGAGGTGGGCCAACTGCCCGGGGTCGACGCCGACGCGTTTTGCCAGGGTCCCGATATCCTCTTCCAGGTGCGGAATGCTCTTCCCTTCGAAGTTTCCCGCCGCGCGGATGTCATAGCTGCGGCAGAAGACCGTACCGAGTTCCTTGCCGAGAATCTCCGTGACCTGTGCCGGGGTCCAGAGATAAAAGGTCCCTTCGGCTCCCTCCGAGTCGGCGTCTTCGCCGCAATAGAATCCGCCTTCCGGATGGCTTAGGTCGCGCAGAACGTAACTGAGGATTTCCCGAGCCGCCTGCGCGTAAAAAGTATCCTGCGTGACCAGCCAGGCATCGACGTAGGCGCCGGCGGCCAGCGCCTGATCATAGAGCATTTTCTCGAAGTGCGGCACCAGCCAGCGGGCATCGACTGAGTAGCGGTGCAGGCCAAAACCGATCTGGTCGAAAATTCCGCCCAGGCGCAGGCGCTGCAAGGTCTGCAATGCCATGACCCTGGCTTTCTCCTCCCCGGTCCGCTGCCCGATTCTCAGCAGCAGCGAAAGATTGTGCGGAGCCGGGAACTTGGGGGCATTCCCAAACCCGGCGTTATGCCTGTCGAAGGTCTGCGCGTACTGCTCGAAGGCCTGCCGCAGGGGGGAGTCGGAGAGTGGTCGCCTGATCGTCGCACCCTGCTCGAGCCGAAGCAGTGCCAGTTGGACTTCTTCACCAGTTTGCAGCAGCCGGCCCCGGTCGGTGAGCCAGAGTTCGGCGATTTTCTCCAGGATGGTGGTCAGCCCGGCCATCCCCATGCGTGCGGTTCTGGGGATGTAGGTGGCGGCGAAGAACGGTTTTTTCTCGGGCGTCAGGACGAGGTTGAGTGGCCAGCCGCCGCTGCCGGTCATCATCTGGCAGACGGCCATATAGGTATTGTCGAGGTCCGGGCGTTCCTCCCGGTCGATTTTGATGGCGATGAAGTGACGGTTGATGACCAGGGCGACTTCCTCGTCCTCGAAGGACTCGTGGGCCATGACGTGACACCAGTGGCAGGTGGAGTAGCCGATGGAGATAAAGACGGGTTTGTCCTCGGTCCCGGCTCTGGCGAAGGCCGCCTCTCCCCATGGGTGCCAGTCAATGGGATTTTCGGCATGTTGCAGCAGGTAGGGACTTTTTTCGAAAATAAGGCGGTTGTAACGCTCACCCCCGTCGGGGGGGAGAACGCTCAGGTCAATTCCGGAGAGCCGGGTGACTGGATCTTGCCCGTCGCGAGGAGGATGTTTCATCGAAGCGTCCTTTCCCGGTACGCTTCAACAGTAGCATTCGCGGTCTTTTCAGGCAAGAGGGGCCGGGGAGGGCGGGACTGCTGCGGGGCAAGAATAAAAATTGCCCCGTGAAGGAGGGGTATCACGGGGCGAAAACCCCCTGGCCTTTTTGGGGGAGCCAGGGGAACATGGCGCGATTCTACAAAATAACAGGAGGGCGTGCAATCAAAATAGATGGCAGGCACGGTCGTTTTGCGGCGGCGGGCCGGATCGGTCTGGCGTGCGAGAGGACGGGATTCAAGGTGGGAAGGGATCAAGCAGACATAAAAAGACCCCGTACACGGAGGGGGGGTGTGTACGGGGCCGAACTGTCGATCCGGAAGACCGGACCAACGTTCAATGCACATATTACAGAATGTTCAAGGGGAATTCAAGAAAAATTTTCGCATTCTTCATGGCCCTGATCCCCTGATTTTTACCGGGGCGGAAGGTCATCCAGAGCACCGGGTACCTCGCGGATGTTGGCCAGGACCCGCTCTGCCGAAGAGAAATCCCCGGTACGGGTCAACTTGCCGGGGATGACGAGACAGCCCAGCCCGGCCCGGCACGCCGCGAGCAGGCCCCTTTCCGAATCTTCGATAACCCGGCAATCTTCGGGGCGCAGGCCGCTTTTGTGCAAGGCCGTCAGATATGGTTCGGGATGTGGTTTGGAGCAGACGTAGTCGTCGCGGGTCAAAACGAAATCGAAGTATTTAAGCAATCCTGACCGGTCGTGGATGAGAGCGAAGTGCTCGGGCCGTGAACTGGTCACAATGGCCATACTTACCCTCCCGTGCAGGGCGGCCATGGTTTCCTCGACTCCCGGTATTATCCTCGTTTCCTCCCGCAGCAGTTCGGAATATCGCTCATCTCTGGACCGCCGAGCCGCACCCAGCTCTGCCGTTGTCAGGTTGTCCGCGGCAAGAGAGAAGAGGCTGCTGCCGTCTTTCAGCGAGATGTCGATAAATTGCTGCTGCGTCAACTCGACGCCGAAGCGGGCCAGGACCTCACTGGTGGCGCGGAAGTAGAGGGGCTCCGTGTCTACCAGAATGCCGTCATTGTCCCAGAAGATACCCTTGATCATTGCCCTATGGCGTCATCCTGGCGCTCGCCTTCCCTTGCCGGAGAAGCGTTGCGATAACGGTAGGTTTCACCCTGATAATTCTTCAGCACGACTTCATCGCCCAATTCCTGCAGATAGTCGGGGAGAAGCGGAATCTTGCCTCCCCCGCCAGGGGCGTCGATAACGTAGGCGGGAACCGCCATGCCGGAAGTGTGCCCGCGCAGGGCACGGATAATGCTGAGCCCTTCCTCGACGGTCGTGCGGAAATGATCGGTCCCCTGCACCATGTCTGCCTGGTAGATGTAGTAGGGCTTGACCCGGATGGCGAGCAGCTTCTGCATCAGCCGCTTCATTGTCCCGGGGTCATCGTTCACCCCGCGCAGCAGCACCGACTGGTTTCCCATGGGGATGCCCACATCGACGAGTCGGCCGCAGGCCCGGGCCGAAAGGTCGGTGATCTCGGCCGGATGGTTGAAGTGGGTGTTGATGTAGAGGGGGTGGAAGCGTCGCAGCATTCGCACCAGGGCCGGGGTGATACGCTGCGGCAGGACGACCGGCACCCGGGTACCGATGCGGATGATCTCCACGCTCTGAATAGCCCGCAGTTCCTTGAGTATCCACTCCAGACGCTCATCGGCGAGCAGCAGGGGGTCGCCGCCGGAGAGAATGACGTCCCGGATTTCCGGATGGTTCCGGATGTAGCGAAGGCCCTCCTCGAGAGTTTCGCGGTTGATAACCATGTTCTCTCCGCCCACTTTGCGCTTGCGGGTGCAGAAACGGCAATACATGGCGCATTCGGAACAGACCAGAAAGAGCGCCCGGTCGGGGTAGCGGTGGATCAGGTTGGGGACCGGACTCTGGTTTTCCTCCTCCAGCGGGTCGGCGGGGCAGACGTGGTCGTGCAGTTCGTCCTCGGCAGGGACGGCCTGCCGCCAGATCGGATCGTCAACCGACTGGATGAGGCTGAGATAATAGGGGTTGACGCGCATGGGG
>Ga0256865_1000341_pt1 | contig 16414 bp, 13 predicted proteins | sample RVTome_14_FD_187337 | JGI IMG/M metagenome (GOLD analysis project Ga0256865, IMG submission 187337) | Soil microbial communities from uranium-contaminated site in the Upper Colorado River Basin, Wyoming, United States - RVT145D125 HiSeq ... | reverse complement strand
ACCCTGAAGTTTCTGCAAAGGCTTCCAGGCGACGTTTCACGGCAGAATACAAGCTTGGCATCTTGAAGTCGGCTGATTGCTGCACTGAGCCGGGGAGTCTTGGTGCCCTCCTACGCCGGGAAGGGCTGTATTCATCGAACCTCAACACGTGGAAACGCCAGCGAGATCGAGGTGTCCTTTCCGGTCTGACCCCCAAGAAGCGAGGCCGCAAGGAATCAGGCCGTGATCCGCTCCTGGCAGAGAATAATAAGCTCCGCAAGGAGAATGATCATCTTGCCCGTCGCCTCAGACAGGCCGAGATCATCATTGATGTTCAAAAAAAAGTATCTCAGATCCTGGGGATTCCGCTCTCGACCGCCGAGGAAGGAGAGACCGACTAATGCAAGCCGCAGCCACTCTTTCAAGCGATATCGGGATCAAACCTGCCTGCGAATCGCTGGATATTCCCCGCTCCGGGTTCTACCGCATGAAGGCACGGACCATGGCACCCCCCTTGGAACCCATGAAGCGACCGAGCCCTCCACGCGCATTATCCCCCAATGAACGACAGGAGGTTCTCGACATTCTACACGCCGACCGGTTTGTGGATAAGGCCCCTCAGCAGGTCTATGCGACCCTCCTGGACGAAGGGGACTACCACTGTTCCATCCGCACCATGTACCGCATCCTTGAGGCGAGTATGGAGATCAGAGAGCGCAGGAACCAACTCACTCACCCCATGTATCAGAAACCGGAACTTCTGGCCACGGCCCCGAATCAGGTCTGGTCATGGGACATTACCAAATTGTTGGGTCCTGCAAAATGGAGCTATTTCTACCTCTACGTCATCCTGGATATTTTTAGCCGCTATGTCGTCGGCTGGATGATCGCTCCGGCGGAATCAGCGGCGTTGGCCGAAAAGCTCATCAAAGAAACCTGCGCAAAGCAGAATATCGAGAGAGGTCAACTCACAATTCATGCTGACCGGGGCTCGTCGATGAGATCCAAACCGGTGGCATTGCTCCTGTCCGATCTGGGAGTCACCAAGACCCACAGCAGGCCGTATACGAGCGATGACAACCCGTTTTCCGAGTCTCAGTTCAAAACCCTCAAGTACCGTCCGGATTTCCCCGACCGCTTTGGCTGCATTGAGGACAGCCGGAGCTTCTGCCAGGACTTCTTTCTCTGGTATAACACAGAACATCGGCATTCTGGGATCGGGTTGCTCACCCCGGAAGTTGTTCATTACGGTCTGGCAGAACAGACGCAAAAAGCCAGGGGTGAAGTCCTCAGTGCCGCATATGAGGCACATCCGGAACGGTTTGTAAGAAAACGCCCAGTTCCGCCATCAGTCCCTGTGGCAGTTTGGATCAACAAACCAAAACTGGCCCCTGTGAGCGATGGAAAAGTACACTAAATTCGGACGAGAGGTGTCCCAAAGTCATTGACACGTTCCGACGCCGGAGTCTAGTTTGTCTGGTTTGTTTAGTTTGGTTCGATAAACTCACCACAGGTTGTTCTGGTTGAGCGTTCGACAGAGGACTCACGCCGGAGTCTAGTTTGTCTGGTTTGTTTAGTTTTTCTGGTTCGTCTGATTTCTTTGGTTCCTCATTTTTTTTTCGCCTAACGCCTAACCCCTTACTCCTTACACATTTTCAAACTGCCTATCGCCTCAAACCTCCAACGATCTTTCCCCTTCACGCCTCACGCCTTTTTAAACCTGCCTCCAACCTAAAGCCTCCAACGGTTTTAAGTCCCTTTTACATTTCCCTTTGTTTTGGAGATGGAGGGGCGGACTTTCGGCCGTAGACATCATCAAAACGGACAATATCATCTTCACCCAGATAAGGTCCCTCCTGGACTTCAACGATATGAAGGGGCGCTTCATAAGGGTTTTCTAATCGGTGCCGCGTCTCTTTTGGAATTGAAGTGCTTTGATGGGGCCCCAATTCAAACACCTCTTCTCCACGTGTAACTTTTGCCCGCCCGGAAAGAACCACCCAATGCTCGCTTCGCTTTGAATGCTTTTGAAGGGATAACCGTTGGCCCGCGAGGACCGTAATCCGTTTAACTTTATAATTTTCTCCCTCATCCAAAACCGTATAGGTTCCCCAAGGACGGACAACCGTTTTGTGAACCTGCCGTTCAATGGAGTTTCTTTCCTGAAGTAGGTTGACGATCTTTTTTACATCTTGGGAACGGTCCCGGGGACAAACAAGTGTGGCATCTTCCGTATCCACCACCACAAGGTCTTTCAACCCTATGGTGGCAACCAACCGTTTATCCGCGAAGACTAAACTCCCTTCACTGTCAATATCCACCACATTCCCCCGGGTTACATTTCCTTTGAGATCTTTTTCCGAAACCTCATGATAGGCTTCCCAACTCCCTAAGTCACTCCAACCGATTTGTGCCTTCAGCATAGCCACCCGGTCTGATTTTTCCATCACACCATAGTCAATTGAAATGGATGGTAGGGTTTTGTAAAGGTCTTTAAGGCTTTTGCTTTCCTGCCCGGTTCCCAAATGAGGTTCGAGATTTTTAAATCCATTGAAAATATCGGGAAGATATTTCTGGAATTCCTCAAGAATGGTTTGGGTTTTCCAAACAAAAATTCCGCTATTCCAAAAGTAGTTTCCCGATTGAAGGTATTCTTCCGCAACGATTTTGGTTGGTTTTTCTACAAATCGGGAAACCTTATACAGAGCATGATGGCCCTCTTGAATGATCTCCCCGGATTGAATATATCCATAACCTGTTTCCGGTCGGTTTGGAGGAATTCCCAATGTGATCAGAACCCCCCTTTCCGTTAACCGGGCCCCCTGCTCAATAATTTCTAAAAACCCTTTTTCATCTTTAATTAAATGGTCCGCGGGAAGAACAACCATGACGCTGGAGGGATCTATTTTTTTAAGATAAAGAGCGGCAAAGGCGATTGCGGCAGCGGTATTTTTCCCTTCCGGTTCCACCAGGATATTACTCATGGGAATGGGAGGATGGACATCCCTTCGCGCCGGAGAGTGGGTCAGCTCCTTCACCTGCTGACGAACCTCGTCTTCATGTCGAATACTCGTAACCACAAATGTATTTTCGGTAGAGACAGAGCCCCCTATTAAACGAAGCGTCCCCTGAAGAAGGCTTTCCTCACCCTTGAAACGAAGAAGCTGTTTTGGCCAAGCCTCCCGGCTTAAGGGCCAAAACCGTGTTCCGGTTCCTCCTGCTAATATGACTGCGTAAATGTTTTGGTTTGGTTCGATAAACTCACCACAGGTTGTTCTGGTTGAGCGTTCGACAGAGGACTCACGCCGGAGTCTAGTTTGTCTGGTTCGTTTGGTTTCTTTGGTCTCTCATTTTTTTTTGCCTCACACCTAAACCCTTACCCCTTACACATTTTCAACCTGGCCTAACACCTCCAACCTCCTGGATTCCCGATTAAATCATTCGGGAATGACGGAGGGGTAGCGGGAATGACGGCGAGGGGAGGGAATAGGTGGGGGCCCCCTAGCCCCTTACTCTTCACTCTTTACCCATCACCCCTGACCCTTCACCCCTCACCTGCCTCTCAGCTTGCCGGACCCTACGGATGTACTCTATAAAAAACGCGAAAAAAATTCCAATAAAAAGTGCCAAAACACCGGCAATTAAAACATTGACTCGAAGGCTTGGTTTAAATTTCCTTTCCGGGGGTACCGCGGGATCGATGGTTTGGAAATTAATACTTAAAGAATGGTCATTGAGAAACTTCGCCAAAGCCGAAACCATGGCATTGGCAATATTGGCGGCGATCATCGGGTCTTCATCCAAAACCGATAGAGAAACCCCCCCATGTCGATCGCTTTTGGCGCTTATATTATTTTGAAACTTTTTGATGGTATCCTCAAGAAACGGTTTTTTTTTATCAGGTCTCCAATTGTTTTTTTCAGGATCCCAGGCCTTTTGATGATAGTGGGGTTGAAGTTTAAATTCCTGAATGATCTTTTCTGCCATGGTTCTGCTATTGAGTATAATCAGAACCTGATCGGCTGGGGTATTGATTCCGGCCACTCCCCCTAAGGCACTGGCAAATGGGATCGCTGAAAGAGCGGCACCCAACCCCCCAGATCCTTCGTTTCCCAAAGGCAGTATGGTGGTAGTCGATTTATATATTTTGGGCATTTGATAGGTTACAAACCCGCTGGTCCCTGTGGCAACAATCCCTAAAATGATGATTAACCATTTCCACCGGTAAAGGACCCTCCAGTAATCTAATAAAGAAACCTCTTCTTCATACCCGATATCATTAAATCTCCTCCCGCCTTCTGTTTCAAGGAAAGATGATTTCGAAGGGTCTTCTTGTGTATCCTGTGTCCTCATCTTTTCTTATAATATTGAAGCGATGGCGGCCACCGTTAAAGCAAACTGGCCCACAATCGTTGCAATATCTCTCCATAGTTGAATGGGGCGGTATTTCACCTCCAATTTAGCCGGAACAATCACCGCATCCCCCGGTTCCAGATGGACCAGGTGGCCCAGGGAGGTGGCAGAACCATCGGACCGGAGAACATAAACCCCTTTCTGCTCCGCATCTTCCGTATACCCCCCCGCTTTATTGATATAAAAGTTAACACGCCTTTTCTCTTCAAACAGAAATGAGGTTGGATTTCGAACCGCGCCCAAAATCGCCACCGAAGAGGGCTGAGCCGGGACATAAAGACTATCCTGGTCTTCCAGTTCAAAATCGTTGGGAGAATTCCTGAAATCATCTAAAGAAGACAAATGAATCACCACCCGGCCTAGTTTTACTTGGGAAGCCAGTAGATCCAGCGATTCTTTCCTTTGGGCAAGCTGAAAGGTCTCTGATTGAATTTCTTCTTTATCCAGACCCGACGCGGCTACCGCCGCGGCTTCCGTAGCAAGCCTTTGTTTCTGCTTTGCCAAGAACCGATCCAGATGTTCTTTTTCAAGTTCCTTGACGGTTTGGCGTGTGAAAACAGCTCCGGGAAGATAGGCTTTTTCGGTAAACCCGCCTGCCCTTTCCAAAACGTCGCTCAGCCGTTCTCCTTTTCTAAAAGCATAGACACCAGGGAAGAGGACCTCACCTGAAAGGCTAATGGTCTTGTTCACGAACCATTCAGGGATTTCCCGGATAAAAAGATGGTCATCCGGTTGAAGACTAATATTTTGGCCGGGTCTGTCCTCAAGGGCGCTTTGCAGGTGAACCGGGATCCTTTTCTGCTCGGTTTGATTTCCTAATCTAACCGTCCGGACAAGCTCTGCCTGCTCCATGAAGGCATTTCGGGTCACATTACCTGCTTTAAACAATAAATCCTTGAGGGTCATGTTTTCCATCAACGGATACTTGCCGGGCCGTTGAACATTTCCCGTAATCCTTACAACAGGAGATTCTTCCATTAGAACTTTTTGGAAAATAACCACCCGGTCCCTGGATTGCAAAACAAGGTTTTCTGCCTTATCCCCTTCCAACATTCTTCCAACATCAAAAGAAAGTGTTTCAGGGTGGAGGTCCGGGGGAACCAGGCGGATAATTTCTGCGTGTGGTAAATAAGGTTCCGGTAAAAGGTCTTCAAATGAGGCAACCAGATCATTTACCCTCATTCCCTCTTTTAATTCATAGGTCCCTGGGCGAGTGACATAACCTTCAAGGTAAACCACATTCTCACGAGTATCCAAAATCGAAGAAACTTTAATGAGGTCCATATTCAATACAGGAATTTGAAATTCAGCGGACCTCTTTTTTTCCAAGCCCTCTTTTGAAAGATCAAAATCCGCCACTACCCTTTTTTCATTGGAAACGATCCGCTCCACCTGAACGCGGCTTAAGTAGCCCGTAGGCATCACCCCTCCGGCCAATTTAAAAACGCTTTCCAGTGTTTCCGGTCCCTTCAACTCATAGATGGCCGGGCGCTTCACGTTTCCCGCAAGGCCAACCACCGGACCAATGAGGGGGATAAAAATCGTATCGCCGGTCTGTAGATTTTGATCCTGCTCCCGGTTCCCCTGAAGCAGAAAATCATACAGATCCAGATGGGCAATGACCTTCCCTTCCCGAATCAAACGGATATCTCTTAAAGTCCCGTTTTTTGAAGGACCCCCGGCGGCAAAGAGGGCGTTATAGACCGTAGAGAGGGAACTTAGAATGTAACTCCCAGGGTTTTGAATCTCTCCCACCACATAAACCCGGATGGTTCGAAGATTACTCAAAGAAACATTTAGGTTAAAATCACGATAATATTTCGATAGATTCTGCTGTAAATTTTCCTTTAAGGAACCAAACCTCAATCCCGCCACGGATACCACACCGACCTTGGGGAGAATCACCGTCCCTTCCCGGCTGACTTTTAATTTGTAAATCCCCTCCACCATTCCCCACAGCGTCAATGTCACCTCATCTCCGGGACCGATCACATAATCCGGACCGACGGGCACATCGGAAACCGGGGCAAAAGTGGAAACGGTTTCGCGGAAAATGTCATAACCGAACTGATTGAGCTGAAGAGAAACCTCGGGCGTTAAACGGCTGGTGAGAAGTTTTTCGATGGGGGATGTTTGAATGGGTTCCCGTGAGGGGGTTGCCTTCTCGGAATCTTTTTTAAGGGGTACAACACCTTCACCCACCGCCCCCTGTAATTCTCTTCCTTCTAAAATCCTTCTGGCTTCCTGGGCCTTTTGCGGATCCACCTGCTCCAAAAGCAAAAGCTGCTGTTGCAACTCATCCATGGAGGGAGCGGCACCATAAGCGTTTCCTCCAAAGACCAAAAACCCTAAAAAAGAAATCAGAAAAAGAATGAAACTCCCCCCTCTCTTAATCCCTGCCTCGCCGGCAGGCTGGCCTCCCCCATCGATGGGGGGAGGGAAGGTGGGGGGTGGAAATGTTTTGGGAGATTGCAGGTTAAAAAGAAAACTCCGTGCGACTGATAAAGGTGTGGTTTTTTGCTTTTTCCCCATTGATCCCATTGTAATTTTGGATTGCCTCATATTCATAGGTTAGAATCCATACCGGTTTTAACCAGCCAAACCGGCTTTTTATTTCAAATATAAATTCCCGTTTTCTTTCTTTAACGGGAGAAGAGAGGAAATGCCGCTCCTGATCGAATGAAAACAAAATTGATAAATCTTCAACCAGTTCCTTTGAGAGCTGAAAAAAAATAGAATCCGAATCAATTCCCATCGGGTGCCCCAAGATAACGCCTTTATGGGTATACCCTGATGTATATGTAGAGTGGACATACCACACATTTGGAGTCCCTGGAACATGGTTGTTTGCATATTCCGTCCTGAAATCAAAAGCGGGTTGATTAAACAACCCCGTCAGATAAATACCTGCCAAAAACCCGATGTCTGCGGGAAAAAAACCCGCTTCATCCTCACCGCCGATCTCCCCATAAATATTCCCCCCTTGAATTAATGGAAGGGTTGGTAAATTTATTTTGACATCAACCGAGCCAAGTTCGTTAACCTCAAAATCACCAGCTTTATTGGGTTTTGAAAAATAGAGTTCTAAAAACTCGGTAAAAGATAGGCCGGGGCGTCCTTTTCCCTCCCACATGGTCATCCGGTTTAACCCGATTTCCAAAAAGGAAGAAGGGCTGTAACCAATCCGAAGGCCTAACAATAATGGGTGGGAAATATCCCTATCTTCTTCCAGCCGTGCCAGAAAACCGGTTAACTGCCAAAATCCCAACGGCTCCAAAAAACCGGGAAGTTGGAAGGCTTCTCGACTTCCGGCCCGGATCAAATTCATCGGGGGGGCATTATTAGAAAGGAGCAAGGCACCATTGTAGCCGGGTCCCCACCATAGACTTTCCCGGCCAACCCCTATTTCAAAATTTTTAAACCCGAATTTAAGAAGGCCCTCTTCAATTTCAAGAACCGACCCATCCCGGTTGGTGGTCACTTTCGGAACCACAAACCAGGATATCTGTTTTCCTAAAACCCCCCAGCTTCGGATTTTAATCTGCTGATTAAAACCATCACTGAAATAATCACCCTGGTGGTTTTCGCGAAGCCGGAGCCTATCTTTGGAAAAAGAAGCATACCCAATTTCAATACTGAGAGGATCCGCAAGATGAAAAGAAAAAAAACGCCGAGGAGCGGTTCCTTCTAAATCATCCACCTCTTCTTGAAACTCATTTAAAAGCTTTAGAAGCTCTTCTTGAACGCCGGGCTTAAAAACCGCTTCCGGGAAATCTTCCTGATTGATGCTTGCCAAAAGGTCAACCAGTGGATGGGCTACCGAATACCGGTTGAGCGGTTTGGCATCTAATAGAAGCGGCCTGAAAAGACCCCGGCTTTTTAAACGTTCAATGCCCTCGTAAGCTTCATGATCAATGGGTAAACTGGGGCTCTCATTGGCCCATATTTCCGCAGCACTCAAAAAAAGAATGATTAAAAACCCTATCCATCGAATGACCACAAGTTTTCCAGTTGAAGACCAGGACCCTAGTTTAGGGTTCCAAAATTAATTTCCATTACTCCCTGGATTCCCGATTAAACATTTCGGGAATGACGGAAATGGAGTTTCAAATTACAAAATCTCCCCTAACCCCTCTTTTCCAAAGAGGGGAATTTTTTTGAAACTTTTCCCCTTTAGAAAAAGGGAACCCTCCGTTTCTCTCCCACTTTAGAAAAAGGTGCCCTCCACCTCTCTCCCACTTTAGAAATGGGTGCCCTCCGTTTCTCTCCCCCTTTAGCAAAGGGGGATGAAGGGGGATTTAAGATTACAGAATCTCCCCTAACCCCTCTTTTCCAAAGAGGGGAAACAGCATTTCCCTCATTATTGAAAAAGTATTATTATTCATCCTAACTCGTCACTCCCGGTTCCCTCCGTCATTCCCGCGCAAGCGGGAATCCAGAAATGCAACGGAAAGGGAGTTTTATATTATAAAATCTCCCCTAACCCCTCTTTTACAAAGAGGGGAATTTTTTAGAAACTTTTCCCCTTAGAAAAAGGGAACCCTCCACCTCTCTCCCCCTTTAGCAAAGGGGGATGAAGGGGGATTTGATATTTTAAAATCTCCCCTAACCCCTCTTTTCCAAAGAGGGGAAACAGCATTTCCCTCATTATTGAAAAAGTATTATTATTCATCCTAACTCGTCATTCCCGGTTCCCTCCGTCATTCCCGCGCAAGCGGAAATCCAGAAATGCAACGGAAAGGGAGTTTTATATTATAAAATCTCCCCTAACCCCTCTTTTCCAAAGAGGGGAATTTTCTTAATTCCTGCTAATTAAATACGGCCACCTTAAGGGTGACCACATGATTGATATAATCAAACTGGTTAGAAAACCAGTTAGAGTCTGTATTTGAAAAGGAATAATCAATCCCCGCCACCAACCATGGAAATGGGGTGTAGTCAAAACCTGTTTGAATCCGGTAGGTGTTATCTTTTCTTTTACGCCCCGGGGTCAATGGCGCTTCTCTATAATAACTTTCACGTCCACCCGAAAAAGATACACTCCCCTCTAAAACAGAAAGTATGGGATGAGATACGTCCAGCGCACCTCCTGTGGTAATGTAAAAATCCTGCCCGTCGAGATCCGGCTCTTTAACTTCCCGGCCACCTCTTATACTGATTTTGGTTTTCGTTGGGAGAACATACTCCAGGAAAATAGAAAAGATAGCGGTGTCAAACTCATCTTTTGCTGAATCCTCAAAAGATTTTAGGGCATACCCTGCTGTAACCTTCCCGTGAGAATTTTTGGAAGGGGTCCAGGTCAAACCGGGCGAGACCCGATGGGTACCATTATTTAAATTGCCGGTACTGGATTGGGACTGTTCATTATAGATGGCCTTTGTATAGGAGTATTCAAGCAGAGCAGAAGTCTTTGAAATGATATCCACCGTTGCCCCACCGGAAAAAACAAGATCCGATCGATCTCTAAAATCATTCCGCCCGCCGCCGGAAAAATCCAACAAAAAATGGCCAAAGCCCCCTTGGATGGAAACCCCTTGGAGAGGGGTAAACCCCACCTCCACATCAGCCCGGTTGGAGAAATAAAAATCGATCTCCCTTAGGGGGGTAACCTCCCTGCCGTCATGTCCATCCAAGAAATGGTCTTTCACTGTAATATTCAACTGAGGGGTTAGGTTTCCTTGATATTCACCAGTCACTTCATTGTCATCAAAGTTCTCACTGTCAAAATTGGTGTAATAGGAAAAATCTCCTCGATACTCCAATAAAACATGATGGTTGGGGTCAGGGAGAAGAATCTGAAGGCCGGGAGTGATGAGGGTAAAGAAATCACTTTCTTTTTCACAGGCTTCGCAGCGGAAGACGTTATCCTCAAACCCCTCAGAAATCTGAAGGTAGGGGTGAATCTCAAAGGGACCCAATTTGAGTTCTGCGGCTTTGCTAATTTGAAAACTGAATAATAAGAAAACCGGAAAAAATATTATGGCAAACTGTTTTTTGCTGGGAAACCACCGAGCCTTCTTCATTCATTCCTCCCTCAATTTTTTTACCAAACACCTCCTTTCAAAAATCCTTTTAACCTGTTTACTTCATAACAAACTCCTCTCTACCCAACACCTGGTTCTTAATTTCAATAATATAAATAATGTCATTCCGGCTTTACCGCGGCAGCCAGTGTTTTTTGACTTCTGGATTCCCGCTTGCGCGGGAATGACGAAGGGGGAGCGGGAATGACGGCATCAATTTTTTAAATGTTTTTCCAAGATGCAACACTCGTTTTATAGCCCAAAAAACCTTAATAAAGATCCCCGCAGCAAAACTGCCGTGTATTCAGAGGAAAAACTAAATCCTCAAATCCCCCTTATTCCCCCTTTGCTAAAGGGGGAGAGAAACGGAGGCCCCCATTTTCTAAGGGGAAAATTCCTAAAAAACTCCCCTCTTTGGAAAAGAGGGGTTAGGGGAGATTTTATAATATAAAACTCCCTTTCCGTTGCATTTCTGGATTCCCGCTTGCGCGGGAATAACGGAGCGGGAGCGGGAACGGGAATGACGGCATCAATTTTTTAAATGTTTTTCCAAGATGCAACACTCGTTTTATAGCCCAAAAAACCTTAATAAAGATCCCCGCAGCAAAACTGCCGTGTATTCAGAGGAAAAACTAAATCCTCAAATCCCCCTTATTCCCCCTTTGCTAAAGGGGGAGAGAAACGGAGGCCCCCATTTTCTTAAGTGGGAGAGAAGTGGAGGGTTCCCTTTTTCTAAGGGGAAAATTCCTAAAAAACTCCCCTCTTTGGAAAAGAGGGGTTAGGGGAGATTTTATAATATAAAACTCCCTTTCCGTTGCATTTCTGGATTCCCGCTTGCGCGGGAATGACGAAGGGGGAGCGGGAATAACGGCAAATAGATTCGTGTTCGTCTGGTTGATTTCGTTTGGTTCGATAAACTCACCACAGGTTGTTCTGGTTGAGCGTTCGACAGAGGACTCACGCCGGAGTCTAGTTTGTCTAGTTGTTCTGGTTTATCTGGTTTTTCTCGTGCCTCAGGCCTCTAACCTCCAACGGTCTTTCCCCCTTAACCCCCACTCTTTACCCATAACCCATTCCTCATTACCCGGTTTTTTTTGTTCTACCCTCCCCGCATTCCCTCCAACACTTTTTTCCTCCTACCTTACCCCGCTACCAATGGGTGCCCTTTTATCCCGAAGAATACTAATCGGAGGCTTCACCGATCTTAGGGATTCAGGTTTTTCTTTCCTGATTTGGGAGGGATCTGCACCGGCCTGCCCAAACGCTTTTTCAACCGTCTCAGGGCTAACCCCTGCTTCATCCGCTGCGGTAAAAATAATGGCGATTGGAACCCCTCCCTGATAGCCTGCCTGTAAAACCAAGTTGGGTTCCAGATGACATTCCTTGATGGCATCCCGGAGCATTGTTTTCATGGTGGCATTAAAAAGAGTTTTTTCCTGCTTTTGGTTGGCGGTGATAATGCTGAGGATTCCCTGTTTTAGGGATGAGCCTTTGTCCATTTCATACTGGATCATTGCACAGGTCGGCATCTCAACCTCTAACGCAAAGGAAGGACTCGGATCCCCAAAGACCGGCAACATCACAAGAGACACGATATAAAGGAAAAACCTGGCCCCTTGACTCATGGCCACCCGAATTTTTGAATGAACATCATTATTGTGAGGGTGTAAAATCTTTAAATAAAACGTGTGGTGACGCCACGGTATCAAAAGGGAAGGGGGCTGTCAATGACCTAAGCCGTCTTCCCATGTTTTTATCCGGAAAAACCTCAATCCTCTTCTTCTCTTAGTTTGGCCAGAATGGAATAATCCTCAAGGGTCGTGGTATCTCCCACCGTCTCCTTCCCTGCGGCAATATCCCGAAGGAGCCGCCGCATAATCTTCCCGCTTCGCGTCTTGGGAAGGTTTTCTGTAAAACGGATTTCATCGGGCCGGGCCAGGGCACCAATCTCTTTGGTCACATGCTCCCTCAATTCTTTCTTTAATTCCTCCGATGGTTGGTGGCCTACATCTAAGGAGACAAAGGCAACAATTCCAGTTCCTTTCATTTCATCGGGCCGGCCCACCACCGCTGATTCTGCCACATGGGGGTGACTCACCAAAGCAGATTCAATTTCCATGGTCCCCAGGCGGTGTCCTGAAACATTGATGACATCATCCACTCTGCCCATTACCCAAAAATAGCCATCTTTATCTTTGCGGGCGCCGTCCCCTGTAAAGTAGACCCCCGGGATGGGATCCCAATAGGTTTTTTTGTACCGCTCCGGGTCTCCGTAAACCGTTCGGAGCATAGAGGGCCATGGCCTTTTAATGACCAAATAACCACCGTGGTTTACCCCCACGGGTTTTCCCTCCTTATCCACCACGTCCACCGAAATGCCCGGAAAAGGTTTGGTAGCGGACCCCGGTTTCGTCGGTGTGGCCCCGGGAAGCGGGGTAATCAAAATGGAGCCCGTTTCCGTTTGCCACCAGGTATCCACGATGGGGCATGTTGCTTTACCGATTACCCGGTGGTACCACATCCAGGCTTCGGGGTTGATCGGTTCACCCACGGTACCCAACAAACGAAGACTGCTTAAATCATAACGGTTGGGCCAATGATCACCGTATTTAATTAAAGCACGAACGGCGGTTGGCGCCGTATAGAAGACACTCACCTTATATTTTTCAACAATTTCCCAAAAACGGCCCGGATTGGGGTGGGTGGGAGCACCTTCATACATGATGCTTGTGGTTCCGTTGGCTAAAATTCCATACACAATATAGCTATGTCCCGTAACCCAGCCAATATCCGCGGTACACCAATAGGTGTCCTCTTCCTTGAGATCAAAAACCCATTTACTGGTGAGATAGGCCCCCAACAGATACCCTCCAGTGGAATGAACCACTCCCTTAGGTTTTCCCGTTGTTCCGCTGGTATAAAGGATAAATAGGGGGTGTTCTGCATCCAAAGCCTCCGGGGGACATACCGCAGAAGCATCCTGCATCATCTCATGCCACCAATGATCTCTTTGGGGATCCATCTGAACCGGACTTCCTGTCCTACGGCAGACCACGACCTTTTCAACCCCCGGTGCATCTTTAAGTGCCATATCCACATTTTCTTTTAATGGGACCACCGCCCCCTTTCGGTATCCCCCGTCCGCGGTCACCACAACCTTTGCTTTTGCATCGTTAATCCGGTCCTTTAATGCCTCGGCGCTAAACCCTCCAAAGACGACGCTGTGGGGGGCCCCGATCCGGGAACAGGCCAGCATGGCAATGGGAAGCTCCGGAATCATGGGCATATAAAGCGCCACCCGGTCACCTTTTCGAACGCCTAATTTCTTGAGAACATTGGAGAAACGGCATACCTCCCGGTGAAGATCCTGGAAGGTCAGCATCCGGTGATCCCCAGGTTCACCCTCCCAAATAATGGCCGCTTTATTTTTCCGCCATCCCTTTAAATGTCTGTCGATGCAGTTAAAGGAGACATTAATCCTGCCTCCGACGAACCATTTTGCAAAGGGGAATTTCCACTCCAATACCTTTTTCCAGGTTTTAAACCAATCCAATTCTTTTGCCATTTTCGCCCAAAAAGCCTTCGGGTCCTTTTCCGCCTTTTTGGCCATCCGTTCATATTGGCGAAGGCTTTTTACGTGGGCTTGATTACTAAAAATGGGTTTGGGTTTGAAAACCCGGCGTTCCTTTAAAACGGAAGTAATATCTTCTTCAGAAGCCATGAGAATTCCTCTTGCGGGTTATTGATGATTAGGCCATCGCCCCAGGAAAACAACGATGGTAAATAGAATAGAATGGCCTGATTTTAGGGAAACGAAAATAGGTTGTCAATAGGGGTAAATAGGAGAAAAAAAAGGGCTTGATTAATTTTGACTATTGCCGGACCCTGGTGATTTTAAGCCAAGGAAAACCCGCTGGTCATGGTTGGTTTGCACAAGGACGTTCCCGGGGGCGGGATTTCCAACCTACATGGGGTATGTCATCCCCATTATCGGCCATCTTTATCAGGATTGAGTTTAATTAAGCCCTTTCGAAGGGCGTGAAAAGCGGCTTGGGTCCGGTCATAAACATGAAGCTTATGAAATATATTTCGTACATGGTTTTTAATGGTTTTCTCGCTGAGGTTTAAATCGGAGGCGATCTCTTTATTGGTTTTTCCCTCAGCCACCTGCTGAAGGATCCCGATTTCCCGGGCCGTTAAATCATCCTTGGCTTTAGCCGTCCGTTTCCCTTTTTCTCCCGAGAGTTGTGAGAATTCTGCCAGAATCTTTGTGGCAATAGCCGGGTGGATTAAGGATTCCCCTTGGGAAATGGCACGGATGGCTTTCACAATCTGCGCGGAGTCTGAGTCTTTCAGCAGGTATCCCGTTGCGCCTGCTTTGACCACATCAAAAATAAACTCTTCTTCTTCATGCATTGTCAAAACCACCACACCAATATCTGGATGTTCGGTCCGGATAATACGGGTGGCTTCTATACCGTCCATCACGGGCATACTGATATCCATCAGAACCACATTCGGTTTCAACTCTCTGGCCTTTTCCACGGCCTCTTGACCGTTTCGGACCTCCCCCACCACTTGAACGTCCTCTTTGGTCCGAAGAACAGCGCTTAAACCTTCACGCACTACCTGGTGATCATCGGCGATAAGAACCTTAATTTTCTTCAAAGAGCTTAGACCTCCTATCATCCAACGGAATCTGAACCAAAATGCGGGTCCCTTCACCCAAGGAACTCTCAACTTGGGAGGTTCCCCCTAAAAGCTTTGCCCGCTCCGTAATCCCTTTTAATCCAAAGGAATTCCATTTCTCCGGATCCTCCGCTACCCGATGGGGGTCAAACCCAACACCATCATCGGAAATAGCAACGCGAAGTACTTTCCGGTCCACTTTAAGGCTGATTTTCACCTGTTTTGCTTTTGAATGTTTTTGAATGTTAGACAGTGCCTCTTGAATGATACGAAAAATAACAATTTTTGATTTGGGAAAAATCTTCTTTTCACTTCCGAGCGTTTGAAGAGAGGTTTTTATTTTATATTGGTGCTCATAGGATCGAAGGTAATTTTTCAATGCAGGAAGCAATTCCATGTGGTCAAAGGATAAGGGCTTTAAATTAAAAATGACCTGCCGTGCTTCCTGAATGGCCCCTCTTAAGTGCCTTCGTCCCTCTTCCAGCTGTTTCTTGCTTTGGGTCGGATCCGTTTCCAAAAGCTCCTGGCAATGGTCCATCTTAAAGGTTAATCCCACCAAAGTCTGAACCAACCCATCATGAATTTCCCAGGCAATCTGGGCCCGCTCCTCCAACACGGCAAGGCTCACCTCTTTCACATAGAGCCGATAGAGTGCTTGATATTCGGAAAGATGCCGCTCAATGGCTTCTTTACTGCGAATTCTTTCTTCAATCAGTTGCCACATGAATTTGGCGCTTGGACCCCCTATCACGGCAACCCCCGGACGCCTTAATTCCAATAAAACCCGTTCCACCTCAAGGTCTCCGGTTACATCAATTAATAAATCAACACGTTTGGACTTTAATAGCTTCCGGTAATCGGAAGTGATGGGAATTTTCAGTTGGCGGGCAAGTTTTAACCCGGGGGCCTTTGAATTGACCTCCGCAATACCGATAATCTTTACCAAAGGGTCATTACGGAAGATTTCAATTAAGGAGGTTCCCCCTTGCCCCGCCCCCAATATGATTACATTGGTTACAACACCCATATCAATGATCCCTCAAAGGGAAAAGATCCACGCATATTTTTTTCTAGATGGGTGTTGAAAAAGTATAAATCTTCATCTTCTCTCCCCTTAAGAAAATGGGGGCCTCCGTTTCTTTCCCACTTTAGAAAAAGGTGCCCTCCATTTCTCTCCTACTTTAGAAAAGGGGGGCCTCCACCTCTCTCCCCCTTTAGCAAAGGGGGATGAAGGGGGATTTAAGATTACAAAATCTCCCCTGACCCCTCTTTTCCAAAGAGGGGAAATAGCATTTCCCTCATTATTGAAA
>Ga0256865_1000340_pt1 | contig 16439 bp, 17 predicted proteins | sample RVTome_14_FD_187337 | JGI IMG/M metagenome (GOLD analysis project Ga0256865, IMG submission 187337) | Soil microbial communities from uranium-contaminated site in the Upper Colorado River Basin, Wyoming, United States - RVT145D125 HiSeq ... | reverse complement strand
CGCCGGCAATTCGGCGCCGATCTCGAGCACCGTCTCGGCGCCGGCGGTGACCAGCGTCACCCGGGCGCGGGGCGCGTCGAGGCCGGCCTCGGCGCGGTCGACGCCCACCTCGGTGCGCTCCTTTTCGAGAGCGGTGAGGTCGCGCAGCAGGTCGTCCACGAGATTGCGGTCGGCGCGCGCCCGCCGCGGCGCCACCAGGTTCCATTCGGGCTGCGGCCTGGCGAAAAACGCGTCGTCCTCCTCGCCTTCCCCCTCCTCTTCGGCGGCCGGCGGGTCCTCCCGCTCGAGGCGCACGGTCTCCTCGTCCCACGCGATCTCGACGGCCGTCACGTCGTCCTGCTCGAGGCTCAGGACTTTCTTCTCCTGCTCGCGGCGTTCGTCGGTCGTCGGCAGGTCTCTCTCGACGAAGTAGATGAAAGCGCCGAGCACCGCGGCCAGGACCGTCAGGACGAGAAGCGTTCGCGCGTTCATGGCCGTCTACCTCCTCCGGCGCAGGAAGACCGTCACGCCGGCGGCCACGGCGAGGCCCGGCATGACGAGCAAGATGAGGAAATAAATCGTCGACAGCTCCGAGGCAGCGAGATCCAGCCGGGTCTCCTCGGGCTTGCGCGCCTCGATCGAGATCAACTGCTCGCGCTGCACCAGCCAGTTGAACGTATTCAGCAGCAGGTTCCCGTTGGCGGCCTGAACGATCTGCGAGTCCGCCGCGAAATCGAGATCGCCATAGACCACGAGCCGCGCCTCCGGCTCCCGTTCTTCATCTTCATCTTCATCTTCATCTATTCTTGCTTCTTCTGCTTCCGCGGCCCCTTCCGGCGCGGTTTCGTCGACTTCGTCCTCGCCGGAGCCGACCCTCGCCACCGCGAAGGTCACGGCGACTCCCAGCGCCAGGGCGCCTTGAACCTCGCCCTCGTCGGCCCGCAGGTTCTCGAGGTCGGCGAGATCGGTCTCGCCCCAGGCCGCGCTCGAGGTCTTGACGAGCTCGTCGACGGTGAACCTCGCGGGCGCGTCGTCGGCCTTCTTCACTGTGCGCGCGACGCGGAAGAGCACCCGGCTCTTGGTCTGGTCGAGGTCCTCGACGATGGGATGGAAACCGTAGGAATCGGTGTAGACGCTCTCGGGACCGTAGAAGAGGAGCTGGGTCTCGGGATCGATCACGACGTTGGCGCCGATCTCGACGCCGTAGCGCGCCAGCCACGCGCCGAGGCCGGCGTCGGAGACCTCGGCGCCGTCGATGATCGGATCGATCAGCGCCAGCACGCGCCCGCCGCCGTCGAGATAGCGCGAGATGGTCTCGAGCTCGGGCGCGAAGAAATTCGTCTGCGGGCCGGCGATCACCAGCAGGTCGGCGTCGGCGGGCACCTCGATCTCGCGGGCGGAGTCCCAGGCTTCGAGCTCGAAGTTGTCGCGGCCGAGGAGCCGGCGGGCCTCGCTGAGGGAGCGCGGGTCGCCGCCGCCGTCGAGCGAGCTCTCGCCGTGGCCGGTGGTGAAGAGGATCTTCGGCTTTTCCGCTTCGACCAGCTCGAGGACGGCGCTGGTGATGAGCTGCTCGCCCTTGAATCCCTTCAGGCTCGGGCTCTGGCCGAGCTGGACGCCGGAGTAGTCGTATTCCGCGAGGTCGACCTCGTCGATCACCCGGCGATCGTCGCCGGCGGCGAGCACGATCACGTTGTTGCGCTCGATATTGTAGCGATCGACCAGTTGCTGGGCCTGGAGACGGCTCTTGACCGGGTCGACGACCCGCTTGCTGAAGAAGGCGGGGCTGGCCGCCTCGTAGCGCGAGAGCAGCTCGTCGACCTGGGAGTAGAGCTCCGAGGACGGATCGGCGAAGAAGAGCACGGCGTCGATCTCGCGGTCGAGGCCTGCGAGCACCGCGAGGCTCTTGTCCGAGAGCGAATAGAGCCGACTCGAGGTCCAGTCGAAGCGCGCGTAGTGCCGGGTGGCGAGATAGTTGAACATGCCGTAGAGCAGCAGCGCCATCACCACCCCGAGGCTCAAGGTGCCGCCCTCGATCAGGACGCGTTGCGATTCGGATCTCTCAGCGGCCATGGATCACCTCCACTTCTTGTTCTCGAGGGCGCGGGCGGACAGAAAGAGGAAGAGCGCCACGGTCGTCAGGTAGTAGACGAGCCGCCGGGTGTCGACGACGCCCTTGCCGAACTCGTCCATGTGGTTGAGCAGGTTCACGTAGGAGAGGACGTTCTGCCAGGTCTCGTCTTGCGTCAGCGACTCGACGAAGACGATGGCGAAGAAGAAGATCAGCATCGCGAAGGTGACGATGGCGGCGACGATCTGGTTCTTGGTGAAGCTCGAGCCGAAGACGCCGACCGCCATGAACACGGCGCCGATGGCGAAGACGCCGAGGTAACCGGAGGCGATGGGGCCCCAGTCGACGGACGAGCCGCGCGCGACGATCGCCACGTAGACGAGCGTGGGCAGCCACAGGAAGACGAAGAAGAGGAGAGCCGCCAGGTACTTGCCGAGCACCACCTGGAGCTCGGTGACCGGCGCCGTCATCAGCGACTCGATGGTGCCGCTGCGGCGCTCTTCGGCCAGGAGCCGCATGGTGAGCACCGGGGTGACGAAGATCAGCACGATCCAGAAGAAGAAAGTGTCGCCGAAGAAGAGCTTGAGCGGCGTCGTGCTGCCGCTCGAGCGCGGATCGCTGAGGAAGCTCACGATGAGCGCGAAGACGTAGCCGTTGACCAGCAGGAAGAACGTCAGGACGACGTAGGCCAGCGGGGAGTAGAAATAGGCGAAGAGCTCGCGGCGCAGGGTGGCCAGTATCCCGTTCACGGCGTCACCCCCTCGTCGTCCTTCCGGGGTTCATCTTCATCTTCATCTTCATCTTCATCTTCATCTTCATCTTCATCTCTCTTCGCCTCCGGCGCCGCAGCGGCCAGCGCGTCCTCCGGCGGCACGGCCGGCGCCCCGTCCTGTGCCGTCAAGCGCACGAAGACGTCCTCCAGCGACGCCTTCTCCTCGCGCAGCCCGAGCAGCGTCCAGCCCTTGGCCACGGCGGCCCTGAACACCGCCTCGCGCAGGTCGACGCCTTGGCGGCACTCCAGGGCGAGTCGCGTCTCGCCGTTGGCGGGCTCGGCCCGCACGGCCGCGACGCCGTCGACGCCGCCGAGCACGTCGGCGGCGTCGGCCGGCGCGTCCTTGAGCGTCACCTGCAGCACGGCGTGACCCTGGGCCTGGTCGCGCAGCTCCTGCGGCGTGCCCTCGGCCACCAGGCGTCCGCGGTCGACGATGAAGACGCGGTGGCAGAGCTGCTCGACCTCGGGCAGGATGTGGGTCGAGAGCAGCAGGGTACGTTCCTGGCCGAGCTCGCGGATGAGCTCGCGGATGGCGATGATCTGCTTGGGGTCGAGGCCCACGGTGGGCTCGTCGAGCACCAGCACGCGCGGCCCGTGGAGAATGGCGGCGGCGAGCCCCACGCGCTGGCGGTAGCCCTTGGACAGGGTGCCGATGATCTGCCGTTCGACCTCTTCGAGCAGGCACCGGCGCACCGCGTTTTCGATGGCCTGGCGGGCGTCGGCGCGCTTCATGCCCTCGAGCTGGGCGCGGTAGCCGAGGTACTCGCGGACCCGCATCTCGCCGTAGAGGGCCACGTTCTCGGGCAGGTAGCCGAGCTCGCGGCGCGCCTTCTTGGGCTCGCTGAGCAGGTCGTGCCCGGCCACCGTGACCCGCCCGGCGGAGGGCGGCAGGAAGCCGGTGATCATGCGCAGCGTGGTCGTCTTGCCGGCCCCGTTGGGGCCGAGCATGCCGACGATCTCGCCGTCGGCGACGGTGAACGAGACGTCGTGGACGGCCGTGAAGGGACCGTAACGTCGGGTCAAGCCGTGGGCTTCGATCATCGCGTGGGATGCCTCCTCAATCGGGGTTCAGCGTAGGCATGATGGCCCGGGGACGTCTGGTAAGCAAGACGGATGCCGACGCGCGAGCCCGGCAGGACCGCGTCGGACGGTCCCTGGGGCGTCTCGGAAGCGCCGGAGCGCGTCAGAATGGCGCGTCCGGGTGGCAAGGTCAAGCCCAAGCACCAGCGGCCGAATGCGACGGATGGACGCTGTAGCGTCCCAGGGCAGGCACGGGGGCCTGCCCCTACGCCGGGCGGCGCGCGGCTGAAGTTGCGTTGTAGAGTAGCGAGAGACGTCCACTTGGAGACACCCCGGTCCATGAAACGCGCCACCACGCTCGCCGAGATCAAGCGCTCGCTCAACCCCAAGCCGCTCAAGCTCGAGGAGCTCGACGAGTTCTTCGTCGAGACCTCGGACGTCCGAGACCCCCAGCTCTCCCGCCGCGACGCCATCTACGACCGTCTCGACGTGGAGCCCAACGCCAAGGTGCTCCTCGCCGGCCATGCCGGCAGCGGCAAGTCGACCGAGCTGGTGAAGTTCCAGGCCGAGCACGCCGACCGCTACGTCTTCGTCCGGCTCTCGATGATCGAGGACGGCGAGGCGGGCAATGCCAGCGTCGAGGCGCTCCTGGTGCTGATCGTCGAGGCGGTCCTGCGGGAAATGGGGGCGCGCGACGTCCGGCTGAGCGAGAAGACTCTGACGTCGATCCACGGCTGGTTCGACGAGACCTTCCAGGTCAAGCAGGAGGAGCTCGAGTACACGGGCAGCGTCGGCGGTGGCATCGACTCCGCGAGCGGCTTCTGGGGCAAGCTCCTCGGCGTGACGGCTTATCTCAAGGCCGACATCAAGACCGGATCGGGGCTCCTGAGCAAGACGATCACGCGCGAGAACAAGAGGCTGCCCCAACTCGCCCACCAGTGCGGCCTCCTGATCAAGGAGGCGCAGCTTGCCTTGCGCCAGGGCAGCCAGGAGCTCCTGCTCATCCTCGAGGACCTCGACAAGGTCACGGTCGGCGAGGCCGACGACATCTTCATCGAGAATCCGGCGGCCCTGGCCAATCTGCCCGCGAAGGCGATCTTCACGGCCCCCATCTCCCTCTTCTGCAATCCGCGGGCTGCGGTGCTCGATCCTCACTTCGTGGTGGAAACGTTGCCGATGATCAAGGTCGACGACCAGCAGGGCAAGCCCTACAAAGCCGGACGATCGGTGATCGAGCACATCCTCAGCCAGCGCGTCGACCTCGAGGCCGCCGTCGAACGCCGTGCGCTGGTGCTCGCAATCGAGAAAACCGGGGGCGTCCTGCGTCACCTGTTCCTTGTGCTCCAACAGGCTGCCGCGGCTGCCAGCCAGGCAATAAGGCGGGGAAAGCGCGAGAAGGAACGGATCACCGAGGCGGACGTCCGCTACGGGTTGAACCGCCTCAAGAGCGATCTGCTCCGCCGCATCGGCGTAATGGGCCTTCCCAAGGAATTCGAAGGGATCAGCACCGACGACCTCTACCAGCGGCTCAAGGAGCTGGTCGGCAAGCCGCAGCGCGTCCCCGCGGACAACGTGAACCTGTTGCTCCTCCAGTCGCACGCCCTCGTCGAGTACAACGGCGAGCAATGGCACCGGGTCCATCCATTGGTCGCCGAGCACATCGAGATGTTGACCGGCTCATGATTCCGTTCGACGCCGCCGAGCTCGAAGGACTGGTCGACCTTCTGCGCGACTGCCCCGGACGGATCTCCGCCGTGGTCGTCCCTGGTCAGGAAACGGGCACGGCGTTGCTCGAGCTTCTCGTCAAAGCGCTGCCGGAATTGACGTTCGAGGTCATGGAAGAATCGGCGACTCCGGGCGAGATCGGGCGCCGGGCGCAGGAGCTGGGGAGCTCGCAAGGCAACGTCCTGGTGCTGCGGCTCGATCGACGGCTCCGACCGGAGTCCGAGGATCACGAGGAAGGATTCTGGCGCCGGCTCAACTATCAGCGCGAACGGTTGGCGTCCGGCGATGTTCGGAGCTGCCTCTTCATGGACGGCGTGGGCAATGACAGGCTTGCCCTCCTGGCGGACGACCTCTATGAATGGGTGATGTTTTTCCGTTTCCCTGCGCCGGCGGCCCGTAGCGGCCCCCGGATGTCCGAGTCTCCCCTCCGGATGTCGGATCGGCTGGTCGATGGGACACCGGCGGATCTCGACGTCCTTCGCGATCAATGGCGGCGGGCACGGGAGGCGGGATTGCCCGAGCAGGAGCTTGTCTGGGACTATACGCGGCCGCTTTTCGCCGCGTTGGTGCGATCGCCGCGCATCGACGAAGCATCGCGGCTCTGGAAGAACGAGCTTCGTGACGGTGACGCGCTCGAAGCATTGCCCGACGAACAGCGCCTGGGGCTGCTTCTGGATGCTTGCTTGCTGGCTCGGTACGAGGACCGCGAACGGTTTACTAGTCGTGCGCGAGAGTACGTGGCTACGGCAGAGAAGGTGTTGACGCGAGAGAGAAGCCGAGATTCGGGCCACGCGTCAACATCTATCGCCCGGTCTCTCTTCAACATCGGCTATATGCAAAGCGATCTCGGCGAGCGCGAGGCGGCGCAGAAATCCTACCATGAGGCGCTCGAAGTCTATCGGCGACTGGCCGCCCAGCACCCCGCCGCTTTCGAACCCGACGTCGCGACCACGCTCAACAACCTCGGCACTGTGCAAAGCGATCTCGGCGAGCGCGAGGCGGCGCGAAAATCCTACCATGAGGCGCTCGAAATTAGAAGGCGACTGGCCGCCCAGCACCCTGCCGCTTTCGAACCCGACGTCGCCGGCACGCTCAACAACCTCGGCGCCGTGCAACGCGGTCTCGGCGAGCGCGAGGCGGCGCAAAAATCCTACCATGAGGCGCTCGAAATCTATCGGCGACTGGCCGCCCAGCACCCCGCCGCTTTCGAACCCGACGTCGCGATGACGCTCAACAACCTCGCCATTTTGCAACGCGATCTCGGCGAGCGCGAGGCGGCGCAAAAATCCTTCCATGACTCGCTCGAAATCTATCGGCGACTGGCCGCCCAGCACCCCGCCGTTTTCGAACCCAACGTCGCTGGCACGCTCAACAACCTTGGCACTGTGCAACGCGATCTCGGCGAGCGCGAGGCGGCGCGCGAGTGCTATGCCGACGCTCTCGGTATCTACGCTCCGCTGGCGGAGAAGTATCCCCGAGCCTTCGCCCATAAACTCGAGATGGCCTTGAGAGGGTACGCGTCTGTAACTCCCGAGTCCGAGGACGATCCCTGGTGGCGGCTTTGGCGGGAGCTCACCCGTCAGCCTGAGGACGCCCCGACCTGAACGGCACGCCGGCAGCGGCAGGCAGTGCCTGCCCTACAAGAAAGCCCGAATTCAATCGGCCAACCCGACCCTACCACGGCGATCGCAAATCGAAGATTGAACTGTCGATCCTTGGGCGATATCGTCAGCTCATGAACGTTGAACGCGCCTTGACGATCTTGCTCCTAGCCCTCGCCGCGCCCGCCGCGGCGCAGGAGGGAAGCGTCCGGATCAACGACGACCTGCAGGTGGAGGACCTCGGCGATCGCCGCGAATAAGGCCACGGGCCGTGTGCAGCCCCGCGGACGTGAGCGGGTCGGTCAGCCGATCCCGGAGCCTGTGCGCAATGTCCGGGTGGAAGATGCAGTAGTGTCCGCGCGTGTCGAGCAGCGCCAAGAAGGAATCGTCCAGCGCCACCCACTTCCCGTGAGCCCAATCCGGCGGGTGGCGCAGCCACTCGAACTCCCGGCTCCGATCCGGTTGCCGGGGTCCCCCTGGACGAACCACTGCTTTGCCGCGGGGATCGAAGACGCCGGCGATCTTTCGCACCCTGGCGTGATCGGGAAAGCGTCGCGCCGCCTCGCGAGCCAGGCGTCTGGCGGTGAGGTATTCGTCCTTGCCGAGGAAGGCGAGAATCTGTTCGACTGCGGCCTCCGGCCCGATGCCCGGCGGCAGCGTCGCTTCGTCCGAGCCTGTCGACATGGACGGCCCTACGTCGCTGGAGCCGTGCGAGATGGGGCCTTTGGCAAAAACGGGGTAGTGGCTCATTGTGGCTCTCCGAGCGCAGTCTCTCCTCAGAGTATAGCCGGAAGGCTCAAGAAGATGTATAGCCGAAAGGCCCAAGAGTCCCCCAAGGGTCGGCCAGGAGGCGGCTTTGCGTCGTCTAAACGTCCCACATATGTCTGAATCCACTCGTTCGACGGCGTCGGATGGGTCGATTGAGACTCATTTCGCTCATTCGACGGCGTCGGATGGGCCGATTGAGACTCATTTCACTCATTCGACGGCGTCGGATGGGCCGATTGAGACTCATTTCGCTCATTCGACGGCGTCGGATGGGCCGATTGAGACTCATTTCACTCATTCGACGCCGTCAAATGGACCAAATGAGTGAGATGGACCCGGTTTTCGACGTCGTGATGGCATGCACGGGCCTGAAGGCCCGTGCTCCTCCGTTTGGTGGGGGCGGGCAGCTTGCGCGCCGACGCCCGAGGGTGTAGATCTCACAGCCGATGGCTCTCCATGGTGGACGCTGGCTCGTCGCGTTCCTCGCCGCCCTCTTGACGGCGGCCGCGGCCGACGCCCAGCGCCTCTCGAGGACGACGCGCGCGGCGAGCCGCGCTTCCGCTCCGTGCGTCCAACGAAGACGCCGCCGGCGCGGCTCCTGGAAGCGATCCGCGAGGCGGCCGGGGGCCCGTCGGGCGCCGTGCGTTGCTTCCAGCGGCTGCTGGCGCTGGAGGGCGGCGCCAAGGCGAAGACCTTCGACAGCTTCTTCGCCAGCCACCCGCCCACGGACAAGCGCATCAAGGCGGCGGAGAAGCAGATCGCCGGCCTCGGCAAGAAGGGCAGCGAGACCAACGTGGCCGGGTACGGCGCCGCCACCAAGGCGCTCGGCTGAAGGGAACCCTCACCCCCAACCCCCTCTCCCAGGGGGAGCGGGGGCTCGATTCCGGACGTCTTACTCCCCTCTCCCCCTGGGAGAGGGGCCGGGGGTGAGGGTTCCGCGGTCCCCGGTGCTATGCTCCTCTCATGGGCAAGGACAAAGCATCCGGCATGAAATCCGCGTACGAGCTGGCGCTCGAGCGGCTCGAAGAGCAGGGCATCGAGCGTCCGCGCGAGGACGTCAGCGAGGAACTGCGCAACGAGATCGCCGAGGTGCGCCGCCGCGCCGAGGCCAAGCTCGCCGAGCTCGAGATCCTGTACAAGGACAAGCGCCAGCACGCCTTCGACCCCGCGGCGGATGAAGAGTACGTCCGCGAGCGCCGCCGCATCGAGGACGACCAGGAGCGCAAGATCGAGAAGCTGCGTCAGGGAGGTCCATGACGTCGCCGGCCCTGAAGCCCGTCTCGGTCGACGACTTCCTCGACTGGGAAAGCGAGGACCTCGCCGTCACCTGCCGGGAGCACGACACGCCAGGCGGCCCCGCGCTCCGCGACGGCCGGGCCGTGGGCCGGCTACGCTACAGCGATCCGGAGCTGACCGAAGCGCTGAACCTCGCCGATGGTCTGGCGCGTTCGCCGGCGTCGATCGCCAGCTTCCTGGAGGCGGCCGGCGCGGCGGCGCTGGAGCAGGCCGGCAAGATCCTGGTACGGCGGACCTGAGGCGTCACCCCTCTGATCCGAGGTCTGGCTTCGGGCGGGCGGCCTGTCCGATCCATCCCTGCATGAATTCCGTTCGGTCCACCACTGCACACGAGGATTTAGACGGCGTCTCTTTGGAGGGCTTTGCTTTCAAGGCGACGGAACTCAGCGTCCAAGTTTTCGCCAGTAAGACCCAGCCTGTGGAAAAGGGAGAGTGTTACAGTGTCAAGCAGCCTGTCAGTAGCCTGAAGGTGCTCCGCAATCGATCGAAGCTCGGCAATCATCTCGCGCCGGCCTGCTTCAGATATAAAGTCTTCGAAGTGAACCGCGAAGAAGTGGTGAGAGAGATGATTGCGTTGCTTCAAGGCTAACTGCAGCTGTTGTTCTAGAGTAGCAGGAATGTCTACTACTTGACGGGCGAGCCGGAGGATCTGGCCCAAGGTCTTGTGATCCAAGTAGCTAAGGAGCTCATCAAAAGTCGGATGCTTAATAGGAAGACGGCCCGACAAATGTAGCCCGAGAGCGAGATTGACCAGGCCCTTCTCAAGCACCTGTGCGTTGTATGCAGTCAGGCCAAAGAAGGCGAATACCTCCTTGGGGTCGTAACCATCGGATTCTGGGATATCGCGTTCGAGGTAAATCATAGTTGTCACCCGCTCCGCGCTAGTCATTAATTGGCATCGAAGTATTCCTCATCGACTCTCGGCAAGCGAAACGAACGATAGTGAGAAACGCCCACACCGTGTTCGATCATCAACTGCGTGAGTCGACGACCATCAATTAGAACTATACTTTCTGAGACTTGACCCGCGAACGCTTGGGCGTCGCGAGTGAAAGTGGAAGTGGTAATGAGGACACCTTTTCTTGCCCGACGGCCAGCCAGTGCTCCGTAGAAGGCCTGAACTTCTGGGCGTCCAACAGATCCCTGCCAGCGTTTCGCTTGGACGCAGACCTTCTCAAATCCGAGCTTGTCGAGAGAAATGACCCCATCGATCCCGCTGTCTCCCGTTTTACCAGATCTTTCGAGGTCCTCTTCGCTCGTGCCGTAACCCAGCGCGTACAGTAAGTCCAGCACGAGCCGTTCAAAAAACGACGGCGGCGCTTCGGCGATCTTCTCAAGCAGTTCCTTGGCTACCGTATGTCGAATCTCTTCCAGTGCAGAATCGATTCGCTCGTCGGGTGATTGCTGCGGCTCGGTCTCTATGGCGCCAACATGACCACTCCCACCGGAATCTTGGATCTCTCTGCGGCCTTCTCGAATCAACCGCCGACCGGTTTCCTCATCAAAGCCGTCGGGATACTGCGCCAGTAACTCCCTACCTCGGTCCGTGATACACCAAACGCCCGGGTTTGGATTGTCCGCGTAGCCTCCTGCCTTCAGCATACTGAGCGCCCAGCCACTGCGATGCCGGTACCGAAGGTGAGGGAGATTTGCGAGGCGCTCCGCGCGTTGAGCCTCGGTAAGGCCCATTAGGTCAGGGATGGCTTCGTGGATGTCCTGCCGGCGATCACCGTTTGGTTTCCCAGCAAGATGTCGCAAGACAGCGTGATGAAAGGCGGCCTGAGGCGGTAGCGTTGTCTTTGTGGCTGATCTTGTCATTCTCCCTCCCTCACGATGGTCCGTCCAGAGAGAAATTAAACTCGTATTCTTCGAGCCTTTGCCCCGTTGACCCCGGGCATTACGTGATTTGCGTGAGTGGCTTCGAGGAGCTCCGGGATCATGACCCGGGGCTTCTTGGTGAGCGACTCGATCGTGGCGGCCTCGGTGGCGAGCCCCGGTACGTCGTCGCTGGTCGTACACCAGACTCCGGCTTCCGGATCCCAGTCAGCTTGTATGCGGTAAGTGGATTGCACGCGTTCTCCTCGTCCTACGTGACTCTCGGAGGATAGCACAGCTCAGGAGGATCCAGTCAGGTCAGCGCCACTCGCCGAGCGAGCCCGCCTCGTTGGTCAGCGCCACGAGCACCGCGAAAGATGGTGGCCGCGGCCTGCGGCGGGCACACCCGCACCGCCAAGTCGAGCTGCACCATCGACGCCGCCACCCAAGCTGTGGCCTTTCTATACAGAAAGTGCTAATCTGGCCATATGAGGGACTTCCGCACAGCTCTCGGCGCAGGACCGCCCACCGGCACGCTCCAGGTCACTGTCTTCATCCCCAGCGTCGACCGCGACGAGCGCCCCATCGCCCAGGAACGCTGGACGGAGGAGTGCCTGAAGGTCTTGGGACGGCTCTTCCGAGGAGCGACAGCGTTTCCGCCGGGCCGCGGCGTTTGGAGAGACGACGCTCAGGGCGGCGCGCTGGTCTTCGACGATACGGTCCTGGTGACGTCCTACGTCGATCCGGAGATGTTGACCTCCGAGACGCTCGCCGAGCTGCGGCGGTTCTTTCACAGGATGGGACGAGAGGCAAACCAAGGCGAGATCGGCGTCGTCATCGGCGGCGAGTACTATGGGATCGACAGCTACGATCCGCCCGAGTTGGTCTGAGGAGGTGCGCGATGGCCAGAGAAAAACGTCGTTCGATCCAAGAGATCCAGGAAGCGCTGGGCGCCCGCCGCGTCGTCAGGCTGGATCAACTGCCGAGCCAGGGGCCCCTGGATCTCCTGCAACTCCGGGCCGAGCTCCAGCGGCGTCTGCGTTCGTCAGGAGGGCGGCCTACCGATCCCGACTGGTCGATCCGACGGGTTGTCCCGTTCAAGGAGGACCACTGGCGGGAGCTTGAAGAGCTGGCAGCGGCGTGCGAAAGCGGGGGGCAGAACGTCAGTCCCGGTCAGCTTGCGGCCGTGTTGGTCGAAACCGGACTTCGAGAGCTCAGAAGGAAGGGGCTCTTGAAGGCGAAGGTGAGGTAGCATTCTGCCGAAGTGAGACGATCAGGCCGGCTGGCCCCCAGCCTGCTTCTTCAAACGGAGGAGGAAATCTTGACGCCTGCGCGCGTGACGCACGCGGCTTTCCGACTCCGATAGCGCGCGCTCATCGACAGGATCCCTTCTCGAGCGCCCGCAACCGACGCCCTCGCGCCGCCAGCACCTCCCCCCGCTGCTCCAGCGCCTCCGCCAGACGCCCATGGTCGTCCGTCCGGATTCCCGCCTCCGCCGCGAGACGCGCCTCCAGCGTCTCCAGCCGCTCGACCTCCGGCCCCAGCTCGGCCACCCGGTCCGCCGCGCGCACCGGCTTGCCGCTGGGGATGGCGCGCGGGTTGATCTCCTCCGCCCGCTCGAAGGCGCCCAAGGCGCGACGCAGCAGGCCGTTGCGGCGATAGATCAGCCCCAGGTTGTAGAAGAGCACGTCGTTGTCGGGCGCCGCCGCCGTCGCGCGGCGGAATTCCGTCTCGGCGCGCGGCCAGTCGCGGCTCTCGAACGTGACGCCGAGCATGAAGTGGAAATGACCGATCAGGTTCTGCGTCAGGTAGTCCTTGGGCACCCGCGGGTCCCAGGCGCCGGCGAGCTCGGTCTTGGGAATCGCGACTGCGGGCGGCGAGCCCGGACGCGCGGTACGGTACACGAGCCCGATCGGCGCCACCTCGAGCCCGGGGACGTCCCAGTTCGGGTGATGGGTGAAGAAGAGCGGATCCGTGTCCGGGTCGAAACGCAGGGGCGGCAGGTCGGCGGCGCCCACCCCCTGCAGCACCAGGTCGACGTCGGGGCGCACGCCCTCGACGAGGTGCAGGTAGATGAGCACGAAGAGGACGTTGTCGTCCGACGCCGCGAGGTGGGCTCCCGGCGGCAGCGACGCCAGCAGCGTCCGGCTGAAGTCGTCGGCGATCCGGTAGTCGTGACGGTCGAAGCGCGGCCAGCCGACGACGAGGAGCGCCAGCGGCACGGCGAGCGCCGCCGTTGCCCGTCGTCCCCATCTCTCGACGGCCGCCTGACATCCGTAGCCCGCCAGGAGCGCCGCCATCGCGTAGGACGGGACGTAGTAGCGATGCCAGATGAAGAGGTCGCTGCGCGAGCCGTGGAGCGCCATCGCCGCCACGTTCGCCGCCATCACCAGCAGCGGCAGCGTCACCGGCCAGCGACGCCGGAATCCCACGACCGCGCCGGCGAGCGCCAGCGCCGTACCCAGCCACAGCAGCTCTTCGCCGAGGCTGGCGAGGTAGTCGCCGGCGATCACCGGCAGGTCGAGCGGCGACTGGAGCCAGGCGCGCTCCCAGAAGTCGCGGCGCAGCACCACGGCGAGGAAACGGTCGAGCGTCTCGGGGTCGCCCCAGTCGAGCCGCGGCTCCTGACGCGAGCGCCAGGGCAGGTAGACGTAGGGCAACAGCCCGGCGACGGCGGCGCCGACGGCCGCCAGCACCCGCGCCGGTCGCCGCAGGAGCGCCGGCTCGCTCGCGACGGCGAAGACGCCCGCCGCCAGGCCCACGAGGGCCATCACCGTATGGTTCGTCGCCCCGAGCCCGGCCAGGAACGCCGCCGACGCCAGCCAGCCGAAACGCCGCCCGTCTTGCCGGCGACCATGGTGCCATTCGAGCACGGCGCCGACCACCGCGACGACGAAGAAGGCGTTCAGGCTGTAGACGCGTTGGACGTTGGCCTGCGACCAGAAGCTCGGGCTGAACGCCAGCAGCAGCGCCGCCGTGAGCCCGGCGACGGCCGACAGCGACTGCCGCCGCGCGACGAAGTAGAGGAGTCCGCAGGCCGCGCCGGCCCAGAACGCCGAGAACAGGCTCATGCGCAAAGCCACCGAGCCCACCGGGACGAGGAGCGTCCACAGCTTGCCGAGCAGCACGTACAGCGGATAGCCGCTCGGGTGCGGGATCCCCAGGGTGGCGGCGGCCGTCGCCAGCTCGCCGCTGTCGCCGACGTAGATCGTGCGGCAGGCGCCCGCGGCGTAGACGGCGAACGTGACGACGGCGACGGCTATCGCGTGGCGCCCGGGTGCCATCTCAGGCGGCGAGCAGGACGAGCAGGATTCGCGTCGTCGACCTCATGGCGGCTTTCTAGCATAGCTGAGCCGGCGCAGATTCGGCATGGAGAGCACGCTGCGGCCCGTAGCTCGAAGGAGATGGTACCGGTTCCGGCGGCGGGCACAGGGTCTCTTGAAGGCGAAGGTGAAGTAGCATCCTGCCGAAGCGAGACGCCCGAAGGCCGCATCGGCAAGGCGGCGGACATCGACCATCTTGGCGTAGAGCGCCGCCGCCAACCGCTGCTTGAGCCGCCGCGGCTTGACGTCGTTGTCGAGCTCGTCGATATGAGCGCGGTCGAGCTCCAACAGGGCCTGGAACCGGCTGACGATCAGCCGCCCGACGACCGCGACCGCCGGGTGGTCGTCGCCCAGCGCGGGTCCGCAAGGCTCCGCCCGTGGACGCGGGTTCAAGGCGTGTCGTAATCGGCTCCGGCGGCGTCCCCTGCGAGGCGCGCCCGAGTCTCGGCCTCGCGCTGAGGCCGGCCCCAGGCGGCGTAGAGTGCCATCAGCAGCTCGAGGGCATTTCGGGTCCGCGGGTGCGCGTCGCCGAGGCTCCGCCGGAGGGTCGAATACGCGGTCTCGAGCTCGGCCTCGGCCTCGGCGAAGTCGCCGCTCTGAGTCAGGGAGTAGCCGCGGCGGCTGTGCGCCACACCCAACCGCCAGTGGTCCGGCCCCAGGGTGGCCTCGATCATGGCCATGGCCTCCCGGTGCAACGGCCGGGCCGCCTCGTGCTTCCCCTGCCGGTCGAGGATATGAGCGAGCGAGCCGAGCGCGTACGCGATTCCCGGGTGAGGCCCGGGTAAGCGCCGCCGGACGAGGTCCAGGGACCGGCGTTCGAGGGCCTCGGCCTCGGCGAGCCGGCCCTGGCGCACGAGCACGCCGGCCAGGTTGTGGAGGGTCTTGGCGACCATCTCGTGCTGGTCGCCGAAGTGTTCCAGGCGCAGCTCGAGCGCCTCGCGGAAGAGCGGCTCGGCTTCCGCGAGCCGGCCCTGATCGAAGAGGGAGACGGCCAGGTTGTCCGCGACCCAGGCGAGCTCCTCGCGCCCGGAACCGGTTTGACGGCGCAAGGCCAGCGCCCGCCGCAACAGCGGTTCTGCTCGGCGGTAGTCTCCCATCTCCTCGAAGACCTGTCCGAGGTTGCAGATGGCGTCCACGGTGTCCGGATGCTCTTCGCCGACCGACTGTTCCAGCAGGCTGCGCGCTCGCCGGAGCTGAGCTTCCGCTTCCGCGAGGCGGCCGAGCACCCGATAGGCGTTGCCGATCACGTTGCGCACCATGCCCTCCACCTCGGGTTGCTCGGCAAAGTGATCGTCGATCCGATCGAGACCCGCGGCGAGGGCGGCGGCGATCGTCGGGTCCGGACCCAGCTCGCCCTCGGGGTCGCCGGCGTTGAGGATCTCTTCCAGGTACTGAGCCACCGCCGCCGATTTGGCCGCCTCCCGGCGGGCCTCGGCTTCGGCCTGCCGGGCGCGCAGCAGCCCGACCGTGCTGAGCGCCGAGGCGGTGGCCAGGGAGAGGGTGACGATGGCGGCGATCGACGCGGCGAGCCGGTGGCGGCGGACGAATCGACGGATCCGGTAGGTCGTGCTCATGGCCCTTGCCCGCACCGGCTCGCTCCTGAGATAACGCACCACGTCGTCGCCCAGCTCGGCCGCCCGGCCGTAACGACGGGCCGGCTCCTTGGCCAGCGCGCGCTGGACGATCCACTCGAGGTCCCGGTGGAGCAGCCTGCGCAGGGTGCGCACGTCGGTCCGCCGCCTGGCGGCCACGCCCTCGGCCTCGGCGCCCAGCTCGGCGAGCCGTGTCGTCAGCGAAGCCGGCTCCTGCTCCCGGATGCGCCGCCGGATTACCTCCGGATCGATCGCACCGGCGCGGCCGGCCACGCCGCCGAAAAGCGGCGGCATGCCGACGAGAAGCTCGTGCAGAAGGGCGCCGAGGGAGTAGACGTCGCTTCGCCGATCGACCGCTAACCGGCTGAAGTGGGTCTGTTCAGGGCTCATGTAGGGCGGCGTGCCGACCATCTGCCCGATCTCGGTGAGCCCCGTTCGCAGGCTCAGGCGTTGGTCGCTCGCCTTGGCCACGCCGAAATC
>Ga0256865_1000332_pt1 | contig 16499 bp, 11 predicted proteins | sample RVTome_14_FD_187337 | JGI IMG/M metagenome (GOLD analysis project Ga0256865, IMG submission 187337) | Soil microbial communities from uranium-contaminated site in the Upper Colorado River Basin, Wyoming, United States - RVT145D125 HiSeq ... | reverse complement strand
TGATGTCCGTGCCGCCCCAGGACGGCTTGGCCCAGAGGTATCGCCCCTCGGCTCCCAGGAAGACGGTCGGCGTAATGTTGAAGTTCACCCCGGCCCCGGCATGAAGCCCGAAGACGCTTTCCGTGGAACCGCTGAAGCTGGAGGGTGTTCCGGATACATCGGCGTCGGCGAAGTAACCGCCGATCCCGAACTCGCCGTACGGCTCGATCGGCCCGATCGGAAAGAGAACCTTTCCGGTCAGGGTCACGGGGACGACCTTGAACTTCGTTTCACCGACCGGTGCCGCGGCCTTGCTCTCGAAGTATCCGGCTCCCAGTTCCAGGGCGAACATGGGCATGAAGTAACGCCCGTACGCGATCTCCGCGACGAACCCGTCGTCCTGGTTGAAGTGCTGTCCGTCGAGGTCGAAATCTTCGCTGGGCGAGTAGAGCCCCCCCTTGAGCACCAGGTAGTTCGACGGGTTCTCCGCCTGGGAGACCGAGGGTGCGATGCCGATCAGTGCGACAGCGAGAACCAGGAAGAGTGCAAAGACGGTTTTCATCATTTTTCCCTCCGATTCACATGGTGAGGTTGATTTCCAAAGTACCGATCCCCTGAAACCTGTGGAATGACCGCAGGCCGATTCCTCGATGTCCCCCTGGCGCTCCTTTCTCCTTTCTCCGCATCGACGGGGATGGTGGGACCGGCGCGTTATAGGTGCCACTCGAAACTACCTCGCCGCGCAGTCCCTGGTCCGCTCCGGGAATATCCGCCGGACCTGACTGGCATCGATAACGATGTTGGCGGCGTCCTCCGTATCCGACGCGAAGAGCCTCCGTGCCAGCAGCAACATGTCCTGGTAGTTGTGCAGCCGTTCCGTTTCTCGCCTATCCAGGACAACACCAATGGGAAGTTTGGTCTTCCTGGCATAATCCACGCGATAGACTGTTACCACTCGCATCGTTGTCTCCTGTTTCCCTCGTCCTTCAACCGGTAGGCGCACACATTCCTCGGATTACTTACACGGTAATCCTGCCCGCCCGCTTGCGGTATCGGCTTCCGTCCGAAATGAGAGTCGCCGTTTGTCTGATTCCCGGCCCGGTGTTTGTCCTATGGTCGGAGGAGGTTTACGGAGGCAAATAAAAAAGGCAGGGGGATTGTGTCCCCCTGCCCGCGCGTCCCGGAACCCTTGTGAGGCCGGACCGCTTCCCGGCAGGACCGGTTACTTCTTCTCCGCCGGCGTCGCCTCGGGCTTCACGGCGTCCCCGACCTTCTCCGCCGCCTTCTTGGTCGTCTTCTTCACCGCCCGGCCCGTCGCCTTCACGCCCTTCACGGACGACGCGGTCCCGTCGGCATACTTCACGTAGACCTTGTCACCGACCTTGATGGTATCCAGTTTCACATTCTCGCCGGCCTTCAGGTCCACGTTCCCCGTCTTCCCCTTGACCGTGAAGGTGCCGGCCGCCATATCGAGAGCCTCGACCGTGCCGCTGACCTTCTGGACCGCCGACTTCTTCGCCGACTTCTTCGCCTCCTTGGCCGACTTCTCCGCGGAAGCAGCCGACTTCTCCGCCGACGCGGCCGACTTCTCCGCCGAAGTGGCCGCCTTCTCCGCCGCCTTCATCGGCTTCACGGCGTTGTCGGCCGCGACCGCAAAGCCCGCTACCGAGAACGCAAACGCAACTGCCATCACTACCGTGAATAATTTCTTCATCTCGTTTCCCCTTTCCGAGGGAGTATTTGAGGTTCCTGCTCGCGGATACCGCATTTAAAGTGCCAACTCGCCTGCCTGGAATGAATCGATGATAGACAACGGTTTTTCATAATTCCCGCTCCCACCTCCCACCACCCGGCTTCCCCAAATGAGACGCCGCTTCCTTATATGGGGATTCTCCTCTTCGAAACTACCCCGCCGTGCACTCCCTGGTCCGCTCAGGAAGGAACGGGTCCCGGGCATGCCTCACGTCGATGACGATATGGAGGGCGTCCGCCGTATCCGACGCGAAGAGTCTCCGCGCCAGCCGCAACAGGTCGTGGTAGTTGTGCGCCCGTTCCGTTTTTCGCTTCTCCAGGACGGTACCGATGGGGTCCTTGGTCTTCCTGCCGTAATCCACGCGATAGACCGTTACCGCTCGCATCGTTGCCTCCTTTTTCCCTCGTCCTTCAACGCCGTTATCAGGGGGGCGGGCACCCACTGCCAAGCTAATACCGTCCGCCGGCCGTCGGTATCGGCCTTTGTCCGAAACGCACGTCGCTGTTTGTCCTTATTTCGTACCGGTGTTTGTCCTACGGCAGGCAAGGGGATCTACGACGTGGATGCGATGGCGCGGACGGTCTACGAAATCGATGTCCTGCGACATTCGCCGGGAAAAGCGAGACGAGCGTGACCATCGATGGGATTCCGCAACCGGACGGGGCGATTTCCCTTGTCGATGACCACCGGAACCGTTCGGTCGAGGTGGTGATCCGCACGGACCGCGGCGACAGCCAGGCTCGCGGTGTCGACTAGCCCGCATTTCTCACCAGGGTTCGTAGCGAGGGGGTGGAGATGGGCGTGGATACAAGGCGCGCGACCGAGGGCCCCGGAGACGTAGTTTACACTACGTCGAGGAGCCCGACCGAGCGCAACGCAGTAGACATGCCCGTATCCGCCGCCGTAGCAGAAGCCTGGTGAGAAATGCGGGCTAGGCCCGCAGCGCCTGGTCGAGATCCGCCGTGATGTCGTCCACGTGCTCGAGTCCCACCGAGAGACGGACGAAGTCGTCCGTGACGCCGGTGGCCAGCCGTTCCTCCGGCGTGAGCTGCTGGTGCGTGGTGGACGCCGGGTGGATCACCAGGCTCTTCGCGTCGCCGATGTTCGCCAGGTGGGAGAACAGCTTGACGTGGTCGATGAACTTCTTCCCCGCCTCCATCCCGCCCTTGATGCCGAACCCCAGGATCGCGCCGTACAGGCCGCGGTGGTGGTATTTCTTCGCCAGGGCGTGCGAGGGGTGGGTCGTCAACCCGGGGTAGTTGACCCATGAGACGTTGGGGTGTTTCTCGAGGAAGCGGGCCACGGCGAGGGTGTTCTCGCTGTGCCGCTCCATCCGCAGGTGGAGCGTTTCGAGCCCCTGGAGGAACTGGAAGGCGTTGAAGGGGGACATCGCCGGCCCCAGGTCCCGCAGCAACTGCACCCGCAGCTTGATGATGAACGCGACATTCCCCAGGCCCGGAAAATTCCCGAACACCTCCCAGAACTTGAGGCCGTGGTACGACGGGTCGGGCTCGGTGAAGTCGGGGAAGTTCCCGTTCCCCCAGTCGAATTTCCCGGAGTCCACGACGACGCCGCCGATGGAGGTCCCGTGCCCGCCGATGAACTTCGTGGTCGAGTGGATGATCACGTCCGCGCCGTGGTCGAAGGGACGCATCAGAAAGGGGGTGGGCATCGTGTTGTCCACCACCAGCGGGACCCCCGCGCCGTGGGCGATCTTCGAGACGGCCGCGAAATCGAGGGTGTCGAGCTTGGGGTTCCCCACCGTCTCGGCGAAGATCGCCTTCGTCTTCTTCGTGAGAGCCTTCCGGAAGTTCGCCGGCTCGTTCGGGTCGACGAACTTCACATCGATCCCCAGCTTGGGGAACGTGTAATGGAAGAGGTTGTACGTGCCTCCGTAGAGGGACGCCGAGGAGATGATCTCGTCCCCCGCGCGTGCGATGTTCAACAGGGCGAGCGTCTCCGCCGCCTGGCCCGACGCGACCGCCACGGCCCCCGACCCGCCTTCCAGCTGCGCCACCCGCTGCTCGAGAACGTCCGTCGTCGGGTTCATGATCCGGGTGTAGATGTTTCCGAACTCCTGCAGGCCGAACAGCCTCGCGGCGTGCGCGGCGTCGTTGAACACGTACGACGTGGTCTGGTAGATCGGCACCGCCCGGGCGTTGGTCGACGGGTCGGGTTTCTGCCCTCCGTGAAGGGCGATCGTTTCCGGCTTGTACGTAGAGGACATCGTCCGTCTCCTTTCCCCCCCGGTTGATACCGGAGCGTGAGCGTAATGACTATATAAATTATAGGATATATAGATTATACGGGCAACAGAATGATGTCAACCGCAATTGTGGGTTGTGGGCAGGGGACACACCTTCCCGCAATGGGAGGACACTCCTTCCCTCCACCCGGGGTTGAACCAGGAATGTCCCCCCCTGGCAGGTATGTCCCCTGAAAGCGCCTGCACCTCATGTGACCCTCTCCTGTCAGGGGGGACACTCTTGGTCTGTTAGGGGATCAGGGGAAGAGTGTCCCCCACTGCAGACCCCTCTGTGGCTGGTAACGGGTGGGCTACGCCCGTTCGAAAAGCCCCGCGGCGCCCATCCCGCCGCCGATGCACATCGAGACGAGGCCGAGGGTCGCGCTGCGGCGCTTCATCTCGTGGAGAAGCGTGGCGGTGAGCTTGGCCCCGGTGCACCCGAGCGGGTGGCCGAGGGCGATCGCGCCGCCGTTCACGTTCACCTTGTCGGGGTCGAGCGACAGCTCCCGGATCACGGGAAGGGCCTGCGCGGCGAACGCCTCGTTCAGCTCGACCAGGTCGACGCGGTTGAGCTTCATCCGCAGCCGCTTCATGAGCTTCGGGATCGCAGCGATCGGGCCGATCCCCATCACCTCGGGGGCCACGCCGGCGACGGCGAACCCGAGGAAGCGCGCCATCGGCTCCGCGCCGAGCTCCTTCAGGGCCTTTTCCGAGACGACGATCGCGACGGCCGCGCCGTCGCTCATCTGGGAGGAGTTCCCCGCCGTCACCGTCCCCGAAGCAAAGAAGGCGGGCTTGAGCATCGCCAGCGCCTCGATCGTCGTGTCGGCGCGCGGACCGTCATCCGTGTCGTAGACGATCTCCTTGCGCAGGAGCGCGCCGCCGTCCGCCTGCCGGAACAGCACCGTGCTCACCGGGACGATCTCCTCCCGGAACTTGCCGTCCCGGATCGCCGCGAGCGCCTTGCGGTGGCTGTGGTAGGCGAACTGGTCCTGGTCCTCCCGCGTCACCTTGTACCGGCGGGCCACCTCCTCGGCGGTCAGCCCCATCGGCAGGTAGACCTCGGGCCGGTTGTCGATCAGCTCCGGGTTGAAGGAAGGCTTGTTGCCGCCCATGGGGACCATCGTCATCGACTCGGTGCCGCCGGCCACGACCACGTCGGCGGACCCCGCGAGGATCATCGAAGCCGCGATCGCGATCGACTGCAGCCCCGAGGAGCAGAACCGGTTGATCGTCATCGCCGGGACGCCGTCGGGCACCCCCGCCTTCAGGGCGCAGATGCGGGCGACGTTCATCCCCTGCTCCCCCTCGGGCATCGCGCAGCCCATGATCACGTCGTCGATGCGCGCCGGGTCGAGGCCCGGCACCCGGTCCAGCGCCGCGCGGATCGCCGCCGCGCCGAGATCGTCCGGGCGGGTGTCCTTCAGGCTTCCCTTGTACGACTTGCCGACCGCCGTGCGCACCGACGCGATGATATACGCCTTCGCCATCGTCGTTCCCCCTCGTTTCCTAATTGCGGAGCGGCTTCCCCTTCATCAGCATGAACTGGATGCGCGCCTGGGTCTTCTCCTCGCCGCACAGCGACAGGAACGCCTCGCGCTCCAGGTCGAGCAGCTCCTGTTCGGTCCGCTTCGTCCCCGGGGGGACGTCCCCGCCCGTCAGCACGGAGGCGATCATCCGGCCGATCTTCTCGTCGTGCTCGCTGATCTGCCCCGCCGCCTTCATCGTGTACAGCCCGTAAACGAACGTCGGAAAGGCCGACCGCCCGGGCAGGGCGACGCTGCGCGCCTCCGGCATCCCGTACCCTTCCCGGTTCATCGCGAGCACCGTGTTCTTCGCGTCCTGGATCAGGAAGTCGCGCTGGATCGTGATCCGGTCCGTGGACCGCAGGAAGCCCAGCTCCCGTGCCTCATTCGCCGACGTGGAGACTTTCGCCATCCCGACCGTTTCGAACGCCTTGCGCAGGAACGGGAGCGGGTCCGCCGCGACCCCCTCCGGGATCCCCTCGAGGTGGCGGATCGCCATCTCCTTCAACCCCCCGCCGGCGGGCAGCAGCCCCACGCCCACCTCGACCAGTCCCATGTACGTCTCGGCCGTCGCGCGGATCCGGTCGGCGGCAAGGCAAATCTCGGTGCCGCCGCCCAGCGTCATCCCCGCGGGCGCCGCGACGACCGGCCGTGCCGAGTACCGGAGCCGCATGCAGGCGTCCTGGAACCCCTTGACCATCGCTTCGATCTTGTCGAACTGCCTGTTCTGCGCCTCGAGGAAGACGAGCATCAGGTTCGCCCCGGCGCAGAAGTGGTCCGCGTGGTTCGCGATGACGAGCCCCGCGAACTCCTTCTCGGCGAGATCGACGCCCTCCATCAGCATGGCGGTAATGTCGGCGTCGATGGTGTTCATCTTCGTGTGGAACTCGACGCACAGCACGCCGTCGCCGATGTCGTAGAGGGACGCCCCCGCGTTCCTTCGCACAACCTTTTCCCGGTCCGCCAGGGAGGGGAGGAGGATCACGTTCGGCGAGATGGGAGCGGGGAGATACCCGCCGGTGGCGAAATCGAAGAACTCGAGCGCGCCGTCCCGGCGGCGATAGAAGGAGGACGCCCCCGAGGCGAGCATCTCCTCGACGTTCGCCGGGATCGCCTTCCCCTCGCCCTTCATCCTGGTCACCGAGCCGGACAACCCGATCGCGTCCCACGTCTCGAAAGGGCCGAGGCTCCAGTTGAATCCCCACTTCATCGCGTTGTCGACGTTGACCACGTCGTCCGCGATCTCCGGGATCCGCTTCGCGGAGTAGAGCAGCGTGTCGGAGAGCACCTTCCAGGCGTACTTCGCCGCCTTGTCGTCCCCGGAGATCACTTTCCCGATCCGCTCCCCCGTCTCCTCCTCGCTCTTCGCCGCGTCGAGGGACGGGAAGGAGACCTTCTCCGCCGGGCGGTACTCCAGCGCGTTATAGTCGAGGACGTACTTTCGCTTCGTGTCCCCCTTCCCCTCCATCTTGAAGAACCCGGAGCCGGTCTTTCGGCCCAGGAGGCCGCGCTTCGCCATCTCCTTCACGAAGGGGGGGGGGAGGAACCGCTCGCGGTCGGGATCGCCCGTGAGATTCGCGTACACGTTGTCGGAGACGTGGAGGAGCGTGTCGATACCCACGAGGTCGGCCGTGCCGAAGGCGGCCGATTTGGGGCGCCCCATCGCCGGTCCGAGGATCTTGTCCACCTCCTCGATGGTCAGCCCGTCCTCGATCATCGAGCGCATCGCGTGCATCATCGCGAAGACGCCGACCCGGTTCCCGACGAAATTCGGGGTGTCCTTCCCGAAGACGATTCCCTTCCCGAGGACCCGTTCGCCGAAGTCGGCCATCCCCGAGAAGATCGCGGGGTCGGTGTCTTTCCCCGCGACCATCTCGAGCAGTTTCATGTATCGGACCGGGTTGAAGAAGTGGGTGACGAGGAAGTTGCGGCGGAACTCCTTTCCGCGCCCTTCCATCATCTGCGCGATCGAGATTCCCGAGGTGTTGGAGGAGACGACGGCTCCCGGATTCCGGAGCCCCTCGATCTTCGCATAGAGCGCCCGTTTGATCGCCAGGTTTTCCGTCACCACCTCGACGATCCAGTCGCACTCCGCGATTTTCGCGAAGTCGTCGTCGAAATTGCCGATCGCGATCCGGGCAAGGTCCTTCTTCGAATAGATCAGGGACGGACGGCTCTTCCGGATCGCCTCCAGCCCCTTCAGGGCGAAGCGGTTCCGGAAGGCGGGGCTCTCCTCCGTCACCCCCTTCTTCTTATCCTCGTCGAAGAGCGCCGGCGGGACGATGTCGAGCATCAGGCAGGAGATCCCGGCGTTGGCCAGGTGCGCCGCGATCCCGGAACCCATCACCCCGGCCCCGAGCACGGCCACCTTGCGGATTTTCGGAAGCATCGGTTCCTACCTCCTGTCGGGTCGGTGTCGGACGGAACGCGAAAGTGAATGATGGTTCACTTCGCGCGGCGTGTCAAGACTGCGGCCGCCCGTCTCGGTCGCTACTCCGCAAAGAGCGATCCCTTTGGCTGCGCCGCCACACGCGACACAAGCCACAGATGGATCTTTTCAGCGTATGGTGCGGCAGGAGAAGGTCCCTGAAAGGCGCAGGCGCTTTCGGGGGACATACCTGCCAGGGGGGGACATTCCTGGCAGTGGGGGACACTCCTGATTCGCTCGACGAGAAAACCAGGAGTGTCCCCCCTCATGGGGAGGAGTGTCCTCCCACTGCGGGAAGGTGTGTCCCCTGCCCACAACCCACAATCATGGTTCTGACCCGGGTCGAAGGGGAGGAGTGTCCTCCCACTGCGGGAAGGTGTGTCCCCTGCCCACGAATTGGGAGAGAATTGTGTCATGCGCGGGATCTACGTACACGTTCCGTTCTGCGTCCGCAAGTGCGGGTATTGCGACTTCTATTCCGTGGCCGGCGGGGAGGAGGAGCATGACCGGTTTCCCGGGCTCGTGGAGCGGGAGATGGACCTCCTGCTGCGGAAGTTCCCCGGCGAAGCGAGCACCCCGGCGGACACCGTGTATTTCGGCGGCGGGACGCCCACGGTTCTCGGGCCGGGCCGGCTCAACCGGCTCCTCGCCGCGATCCGGTCGCGCTTTCCCGTGGCGGATGACGCCGAGATCACGGCAGAGGCAAACCCGGGAACGGTGACCGGCGACGATTTCGCCCGATTGCGGGAGGGCGGCTTCAACCGGGTGAGCCTCGGGGTCCAGTCGTTCCGGCCGGAGACCCTCGCCGCCCTCGGGAGAATCCACTCCGTGGAGGAGATCCGCACGGCATACCGGGACGCCCGCAGGGCGGGGTTCTCCTCCGTGGGGATCGACCTCCTCTTCGGAAACCCCGCCCAGGGCGAGGCGGAATGGCAAGAGGACCTCGATCTCGCCGTGACGTTCCTGCCCGACCACGTGTCGGCCTACGCGTTGACGCCGGAACCCGGAACGCCTCTCCACGCGGCGATCGGAGGCGGCGGGATCGCCTTGCCCGACGACGACTCCGTCGCACGGATGTACGCGGCGGCGCGGGAAACCTTGAGGGCTGCGGGGTATCGCCACTACGAGATCTCCAACTTCGCCCGCCCGGGGAAGAAGTGCCGCCACAATCTGAAATATTGGCGCAGGGACGGATACCTCGGGCTCGGTCCTTCGGCCCACGGGCTGCTGTTTCCCGGGGGATCCGCCCCGTTCGGCTTGCGGACGGCGAACCCGCCTTCGCTGCCCGACTATGAACGGGCACTGGAAGAAGGACGGCCGCCGTGGGGGTCGACCCGCGCGTGCGGCCGGGACGACGCGTGGAAGGAGTCGCTCCTCTTCGGGCTGCGGATGTCGGAAGGGGTGTCCCCGCTCTCACTCGAAAAAAGGAACGGCCCCCCGCCCGACGAGGCGCGGGAGGCCGTGGAAAACCTGATCGGATCCGGCTTGCTGCTACGGGAGGGGGATCGGCTGCGGCTCCCGGAAAGGTACTGGTTCGTGTCGAACGAGGTGCTTCAGCGACTGGCCTGACAGGGTAGGGACCACCAAGCCGTCACCGGCCGCGCCTGTCGCGATCCCCGCCGCGGCCGCCGCCACGGCCATCATCGCGGTCGCCATGCCTGTCATCCCTCCCATGTTCCTTTCTGCCCCTCTTCCACTCCCTCTCGCGCTCCTTCTCCCATCGTTTATGCGACTTCCGGTTCTGCCGGTCCCAGCGGCCGTGGTCTCTCTTCCAATGGCCGTACGGGACATGCCGCTCCCGCGCGTACCTTGTCCTGTAGTCCCTCGGCATGTAAACCACCGCCCTGGGCACGCGGCCCCGCTCGATCACGCCCCATGGCCCGTTGTAGGCCCTCGACCGGTACCACCTTTCGCCGCGCGGCGACCACCAGTACCCCCCGTAGAAAAAGACGTCGATCTGGGGGTCCGGGACGAAATAGACCTGGGAGTTCGGGATCACCACAAGCGCCGGAGGCTCGGCGACCACGATGGGCGGCGGCCCGAGGTGGATGTCCACGCTTACCTGCGCCCGCGCGGGCTCCGAAAATCCCATTGCGGCGGCGACCGCCGTCCCCGCCAGCAGGCACCGGAAACCTCTTCCTGAATTCGTCATACGCCACCTCCCTTCCTGTCGTCGTGGATAAGACCGTCCCGCGATCCGATTTATTCAATTGCGATGATATTGATTCCCGATCCGATTCAAGCCTCGTATAATATATGTTTGTTATGGATATCGAGGAAAAAAGGTCCGGACCGGCGGGATTCGAGCGGCGGGTCGGGGTGGGAATCCGCTGGAAACTGTTCGGGTTCCTGCTCTCTCTCGTCTTCCTCCTGATCGCCTCGGCGACCTGGATGGCCACCGAGGTCACCCAGGCCACGCTGCGCCGCGACCTGATCCAGCGGGGCGCCGCGGTATCCCGCGTGGTTGCCCTCTCCGCGGGGCATTCCCTGCTGGCGAATGATCCTCTGGGGCTGGACAGACTGGTATCGGAAACCAAAGCGAACGATCCCGACATCGCCTTCGTCGCCATCCGGGACGAATCCGACGTCGTGGCGGCCCACGACCGGGTGAAGGAGAGGGGAAAACCGTACCGTCCCGTCCCACCCTTGCTTCCGCTGGGAACCTTCGGCGACACGCGGGCGGATGAGGTGGTGCGCGACGGGCGGCGGCTCATCGAATACACCACCCCGATCTCCTTCGCGGGGCGTCGCCTGGGGATCGCCTCCCTCGGGCTCTCCATGCAGGGTCTCGCTACGGCGCAGCGGTCGATCCGGCAGCGGATCTTATTGGCGGCGGCGGTCACCCTGGTGGTCGCCTTCTTCGGGACCCTGGTGCTCTCGTCAATCATCACCACCCCGGTAAAGCAGCTCCACCGGGGGGTTCTCTCCCTCGCGGGCAGCGAGACGTTCCAACCCGTGCCGGTGCGCTCCTCCGACGAACTGGGCGCTCTCACGCGGAACTTCAACCGGATCGCGGAGACGATCCTCGCCCAGAGGACCACCCTGCAGAACCAGAAGACCAACCTGGAGAAGAAGCAGCTTCAACTGGAAGAAGCCTACGTCAGCCTGGAGAAGAAGCAGCTTCAACTGGAGGAAGCCTACGTCAGCGTGATCCACGTCATCGCCGCATCGCTGGACGCGAGGGACCCGTACACGATAAGGCACTCCGACCGGGTGGCGCAGATGTCGCGCGCGCTGGGTCGCCGCCTCGGGATGGACGAGGAGGAGCTTTCCCACCTCGAGAAGGCGGCGATCTTCCATGACATCGGAAAGATCAAGGCCACCGACGACGTCCTAAAGGGGGCGGAGCGCCTGTCGAGCGCCAATGAAGAGCACAAAAGCCATCCCGTCGACGGAACGGAGATTCTCCGGATGGCCCCGTCCCTCCACCGCTACATCCCCGTGGTGCGCGCCCACCACGAGTGGTACAACGGGGAGGGGTACCCGGACGGATTAAAGGGGGACGAGATCCCGCTCCACGCCCGGATCATCGCGCTGGCCGACGCCTACGACGCGATGACCACCGACCGGCCGTATCGGGAGGCGTTATCGCCCGAGGAGGCGATCGACGAGATCCTGCAGTTCCGCGAGACGCAGTTCTCCCCCGAGCTTGCGGACGCCTTCGCGAAGATGGTCCGGGAGATGCCGCCGATGGACGATACCATCTTGAAGAGCATGGCGCTTTGAGAAGAGGGGCCCTTCCGAGAGCACTCCTCCTCCTGGCACTCTCGGCATCCACTCTCCAAGGATGCGCGGAGCTTTCCGTATCCTTGCAGGGGACTCCAACCGAAGAGGTGCCGCGCGCCGTTGCGCCCGAAGCGCCCGCCGCGCCCGCCGCACCTGCCGCACCTGCCGCACCTGCCGCACCTGCCGCGCCTGCTGCGCCTGCTGCGCCTGCTGCGCCTGCTGTGCCCGCAGCGAAGCCGCCCCCGATCGCCGTGGCGGACAAGCTGTTCGCCGAGGGGATGACGGCGCTCCAGGAAGGCGGGATTGAGCGGGCTCTGGAGCTCTTCTCCGGGGCCTGGAAGGAGAAGCCGGGGCACGCGGGAGTCGCCCGGGAGTTCGACGGCGCGGTGCTCGCCCTCAAGAAGAACGGAGACGCGGCATACACCTTGGGGAAATGGGAAGACGCGGGAAAGCGATGGATGGGGGCGCTGCGGTTCATCAACCACCCCGCGGCGAACTCGCGGGGCTACCCCTTCCCACGGAGAGAGCTGCGGGCGCAGGTAGACCGCCTCACAGCGGCACTGACGGAGAAGGCGCTGACGGAGTACCGCCGGGGGGAGGTTTCAGCGGCGATCGCCGACTGGAAGACGATACTTTCCTACGACCCCGGGAACGAGGAAGCGGCCCGCTCGCTCGAGACCGCCACGAAACAGCTCGAGACGCTGAAGAAGATGCCGCCAGGGAAGTAACGAGGGAGGCACCTTCCCGCAGTGGGGGACACTCCTTCCCGCAGTGGGAGGACACACCTTTCCTGCATCCCGGGTTTACACCAGGTATGTCCCCCCCTGACCAGGAATGTCCCCCCTGGGCCCGGGGTCCGGCTGCGCCGGACCCTTCCCTACGCCTTCCCTGGTCGTCGGCTCTCGCTCATGAAGTAGAGGATGGGGACGGTCATCCGGGACAAGAGGAGCGACGCCACCTCCCCCGCCATCAGGGAGATCGCCAGCCCCTGGAAGATCGGGTCGAACAGGATCACCGAGGCGCCGACGATCACCGCCGCCGCAGTCAGGAGCATCGGCCGGAACCGGACCGCCCCCGCGTCGATGACGGCCTGGTCCAGCGGCATCCCCTGAGCGAGGCGCAGTTCCACGAAATCCACCAGGATGATCGAGTTGCGCACCACGATCCCGGCCCCCGCGATGAACCCGATCATCGATGTGGCGGTGAAGAAGGCCCCCATCAGCGCGTGGGCCGGAAGGATCCCCACGAGGGAGAAGGGGATCGCGGCCATGATCGTGACCGGCGTGCGGAACGACTGGAACCACCCGACCACCAGGATGTAGATCAGCACGAGCACCGCGGCGAACGCGAGGCCCAGGTCGCGGAACACCTCGTAGGTGATGTGCCACTCCCCGTCCCACTTCATCGCGATCTTCCGGTCGGTCCCCGGCTGGGCGGCCACGTGCCGCTCGAGCTTGTACCCGCCGGGGACCGTCAACTTGTCGAGCTCCTTCTCGATCGACAGGATCGCGTACACGGGGCTTTCCACCTTCCCCGCGATGTCGGCGGTCACGTATACCACGGGCATCAGGTTCTTGTGGTAGATGCTCTTTTCCGCGGTCTCCGGCACGATCCGCACGAGCTCGCCCAGGGGGACGAGGTTCCCCTGGCGGCCCATCACGCGGACCGCCTTCAGGCTGTCCGGCGTCGACCGCACTTCCCGCGGAAGGCGCAGGATGATCGGCACGTCCTCCTTCTCCCCGGCCCGGTGGAGCAGCCCCGCGCTCGTACCATCTATGGCGAGACGGAGCGTTTCCGCCACCTGTTCCGTGGAAACGCCGTTCAACGCCGCCTTGGACTGATCGACCTCGAAGCGGTACCGGGGCTGGTCGTCCTCCACGTACCAGTCGATATCGACCACCCCCTCGGTCTTCGACAGGATCTCCTTGACCTTTCGGGCAACCTCGATCTGCCCGGGATAATCGGGCCCGTACACCTCGGCCACCAGCGTCTGGAGAACCGGCGGTCCGGGGGGGACCTCGGACACCTTCACGTTCGCGCCGTACCGCACGGCCGCCGCCTGGATCGCCGGTCGGACCCTCTTCGCGATGTCGTGGCTCTGGGCCTTCCGATCCCCCTTGGGAACCAGGTTCACCTGGAGGTCGGCGACGTTCGCCCCCCGCCGCAGGAAGTAGTGCCGCACCAGTCCGTTGAAGTTGTAGGGAGAGGAGGTTCCGATGTACATCTGGTAATTCAACACTTCCGGCACGGCGGCGACGACGTCGCCGATCTCCCGGGTCGCCGCCGCGGTCTGCTCGAGGGTCGACCCTTCCGGCATGTCGACCACCACCTGGAACTCGCTCTTGTTGTCGAACGGGAGCATCTTCACCTGCACCGCACGGAACGCGACGAGCGACGCAGAACCGAGCAGCAGGAGGACGACCATCGCAAGGAAGCCGTAGCGCCAGGCGGGCCGGTGGAGGAGACGCCCCATCGCCTCCCGGTAGAGACGCGTGGTCCACCCCTCGACGGCGTGATCCTCACCCCCGACTTCCTTCCGGAGCAGCCGGACCCCGGTCCATGGAGTGACGACGAAGGCGACGAGGAGCGAGAAAAGCATCGCCGCCGTGGCGCCCACCGGGATCGGCCGCATGTACGGCCCCATCAGGCCCCGGACGAACGCCATCGGAAGGATCGCGGCGATGACGGCGAACGTGGCGAGGATCGTGGGGTTGCCGACCTCGTCCACCGCCTCGACGGCGATGTCGCTCACGGAGCGCCCCCGGTTTTCCGGGAGCCGGTAGTGACGGACGATGTTTTCGACCACGACGATCGCGTCGTCCACGAGAATCCCGATGGAGAAGATGAGCGCGAAGAGCGTCACACGGTTCAGCGTGTACCCGGTGAGGTAGAAGACGGTGAGGGTCAGCGCCAGCGTCACGGGGATCGCGGTGGCCACGATCCCCGCCTCCCGGAACCCGAGGGTGAACCAGATGAGGACCGACACCGAGATGACGGCGATCAGCATGTGCAGCAGGAGTTCGTTCGACTTCTCCGCGGCCGTCTCCCCGTAGTTCCGCGTGACCGTCATCGTGACGTCGCCCGGGACGAAGATCCCTTTCAGCGCCTCGATCTTCTCGAGAACCTTGTCCGCCACCACGATCGCGTTGGTCCCTTTGCGCTTGGAGACGGAGAGGGTCACCGCGGGGTGCGCCGCGGGGTCGGTCGCGCGCGCCGCCGCCCCCGGCCCGAAGAGGACGTAGTCGGCCGCCTCCTCCGGTCCGTCCAGAATCTGCGCCACGTCCCGAAGATAGACGGGTCGCCCCCCCGCGACGCCCGCCACCACCTGGCCCACGTCCTCGGCCGTGCGCAGGAACCCGCCTGTCTCGACGAGGAACTCCCGGTTCCCGGCGACGATGCTTCCCGAGGGAAGCAGGCGGTTCGCCTGCCGCAGAATTCCGACGAGGGAGCCCGGGGCGACGCCGCGCGACGCCATCCGGGCCGGGTCGAGAAGCACCCGCACCTGGCGCCGCCGGCCGCCGATGATCTTGACCTCGGAGACGTCGGGGACCGATTTCACCTGGTCGTGGAGCTGCTGCGCGATCCGCCGCAGTTGAAACGGGTCGTGACGGGCGGAAGAGAGAGTGACCGCGAGGATCGGGACGTCGTCGATCGAACGCGGCTTGACGAGGGGAGGAGTCGCGCCGGGCGGGATCAGGTCGAAGTTGGCGGACATCTTCTGGTTCAGGCGGACGATGCTCTTCTCCTCGTCCTCGCCCACCCTGAACCGGACGATCGCCATCGAATGCCCGGGCGACGTCGTGGAGTAGACGTACTCCACCCCCGGGATCTCCCACAGGAGCTTCTCCATCGGCCGGGTGACCCGATTCTCCACCTCGGCCGCCGAGGACCCGGGCATCCGCACGAAGACGTCGACCATCGGCACCACGATCTGCGGCTCCTCCTCCCGCGGGAGAAGAAGAACGGCGCCCACGCCGAGCAGGACCGACGCAATGACGACCAGGGGGGTGAGGCGGGACCCGATGAAGACGGCGGCGATCCGCCCGGCGATCCCGCGACGACCGGGCGGCACCGGAGCGTTCACCGGCGGACCTCCACCCGCGCCCCGTCGGCGAGCTTGTCGATCGGCGACAGGGCGACCTGCGCCCCGTCTTCGATGCCGGAGAGGACTTCCACCCGGCCGTCGAACTCCGCGCCGAGGGTGACCATCGTGAGGCGCGCCACGTTGTCCAGGGCGCCGACCGTGAACACGCCGTCAACGCTGCCCGCGCGGGTGATGGCCCGTTTCGGGATCGCGAGGACCGTCCCCTTTCCCGCCGCGAAGCGCACCTTGCCGGACTGGCCCGACCGGGCCCGGCCCGCCGGAAGATCCGCCTTCACCGTGAAGGTGCGGCTCGCAGGGTCGATCGCGGGATCGATCTCCGTGACGACGGCCGAAAACGGCTTCCCGGGATCGGCGTCCAGGATCCCCTGGACCGCGGTTCCCTTCTTCAGAAACGGGAGGTAGGTCTCGGAGACGAACGCCTCGATGCGGTGGCGTCGCGGATCCTCAAGGACGAAGAGAGGAACGCCGGGGATGGCCATCGACCCCGCGTCGGCCCGCTTCTCGACGATCACTCCCGCGAAGGGGGCGGTCACCCGGGTCCAGGCGAGCATCGCCTTCGCCGCGGCGGCCTGGCCTCTCGCCTGGTCGATCTTCGCGCTCACCTGCACCCTCTTCTGCTGCGTCCGCTCCAGTTCCTTCACCGCCACGGTGCGCCGCATCTCGACCTCGTCGAACTCCTGCTGCGTGACCACCCTCTCCTCGAGCAGCTTCCGGAACCGTTCGAACGACTTCTCCGC
>Ga0256865_1000331_pt1 | contig 16525 bp, 17 predicted proteins | sample RVTome_14_FD_187337 | JGI IMG/M metagenome (GOLD analysis project Ga0256865, IMG submission 187337) | Soil microbial communities from uranium-contaminated site in the Upper Colorado River Basin, Wyoming, United States - RVT145D125 HiSeq ... | reverse complement strand
TCCTCCAAGTGAATTTAGCTCCTGTGCAAGTGGTTTATTACCTGCTTCGCCAGTTGTAACGTACAACTTACCATCAGGACCAAATTTTATTCTTCCACCATCATGAATTGGACCACCTGGAATCTTATCCAACAATACTTTTTCATCTGAAAGCTTATTGTCAGATTCCGTAAATCGTGAAAGTTTGTTAAATGTTGAAAGAAAATCATTGTAACTGTAGTATAGATAGATGTAATGGTTTTCATCAAAGTTAGGATCTAATGCAATTCCTAATAATCCTCCTTCAAATCCAGCAACACTGAAAGACTTGATAGGTTCCGGATTTAGCACTCCATTTTCAATTACGCGAAGCTGGCCGACTCTTTCAGTAACAAAAATTCTTCCATCAGGTGCAAATGCAATTGCCCAAGGAACTTCCAAGTTTTCTGCAACTGTTTCAACTTGATAATTTTGAGCAGATACACTTGTAACAGAAAAACAAAGAATCACAATGGTTGCCAAAATAATCTTAAACAAGAGGTCGGTTTCCTTCAGTTGGGTTTTCAATAACAGTTTCTTCACCATCCATGATTCTCTGAAATACTTCAAGCGAAGCATGCTTGTGCAAATATTCATTATTATTGCCACACCTATAGGAAAATGTGCATCGTGGGCAACCCGCTTCGTTGTTACATGGACATTCTTTTATGATGTACATACTGCGCTCTAATGCTCTCTCAAATCTATCATATAGTACCTTACTTGCGCCATTCCCGCCAATAGCACCATCATAGATGAAAATCAAGCCCGATGTTCCAAGTGATATCCCCCCCAAGTCTTGTGAAACCCCGCCTGTTATCATATTGCTTCCCTCTATCATAACATGCTCTGTTGCATGATAACCACTTGCTTCAACATATTCCTCGTCTTCAGATTTTTTGATTTCATTTAGTGGTCTTGGTGCATGAAACACAATTCCTTTCGTTACAAAATCATATTCAAGTGGTTTTTCAAGCAAAACTCTTTTTCCTTGAGTAACTTCTTGACCAATCTCCATGTTTGCATATCCATAAACAGATTTTTGAATATGTAATTTACAAAATGCAATTTCAAGACCAAAAGCCTTTCTTTTCTCGTATACAATTTCAATTGAAGGCCATTCTTCAGTTAGTGCTTTGGTATAGTATGGATAGTCTTTTGGGATTCGTTCAAGTTTGACATAATTTTTTTTAGGATAATCAAACTGCTTGACTTTGTATCTTGTTCCTGCAAGAAAATAAATTGCATCTCTGTGCAATTCCTCTAATGCAATTGGAAGAATCCTATCGGCAACCTTTCTTTTATCAAGTAATATGTCAATTGATTTTCCAATTCCTCGTATAGAATATTCTTCAAGCATTGATTTGACTTTGTCTAGGTTTGGAATATAGCGATTTTCTTGTAAAACTAGAAAACCGTCTTTAACATGTCGTTCAATAACTTTTTGGTGTTCTTTTAGCTCATGTTTTGAGATGGGTTTATCACACGCCATTGCAAGTACATGAAATTCTTCCACAAAGGGATTTTTTGGGTCAATGTATGTTCTTTCAATATCATCAAAATAATCATCTGGATGATTTTTGTAGTATTGAGAAATGGGATCATTTCCTAGAGCCAAAAACGCGTATCCTCTCTGACCTTTTCTTGCCGCACGTCCTATTCTTTGAATTAGTCTGTTCACTGGAACGGTTGCAGAAATTACTCCATCTACATCTCCTACATCTATGCCCAATTCAAGTGTAGGAGTACAAGAAATTGCAGAAAGTGAATTTTCTTTGAAATCTCTTTCTACAGATTTTCTATAGTTTGCCATCAAGCCTGCGCGATGAACCTTAATGTCTATCTTTTGTTTTTTTGCTTGTATTGCTAAAAGTTCTGAATTTAGATGTGAATTACTAAACGCCATTGTTTTGTGATTTTTTTCTGTTAATTTTTTTATCAAATCAACCATTAGTGCTCGTTGTGTTCTTAGTGATGGAAATAGCATCACAAAATCTGTATCACTTTTGTTTCCAGATCCTTGTATAAGCTTCATTGGAACACCAAACAGCTTTTCACAGAACTCTACTGCATTATCTAGCGTTGCAGATGCTGCAACAAACTGGATTTTATTTGATAATCTCTTTAATCGCTTTATGATATAGTGAACATTAGAGCCAAATATTCCAGAATATACATGGGCTTCATCTGTTACCAAAAATTTTACACCTCTAAGCAATGACGCAAATTTTGTTTGATACATCATATGATAGTGCAAAACATCAAAATTTGTTACAATTATGTGAGGTGGCTCTTCCAAAACTTTGGCTCGTTCTGTTTGTTTAGTATCGCCATCAAACACAGCAACATTAATTCCAATTTTTTCTGCAAATGCAAGAATTTTGGGATACTGATCTCTTGCTAGGGATTTTGTAGGATATACAAATAATGCTGAAACTCTACCAGACAGGTTTTCGTTTTTTATTTTTTGAATTATTGGGACAAGAAATGCCTCTGTTTTGCCAGATGCAGTTGGCGCCTCTATAACTATATTGTTTCCATAGAAGATTTCTTTTATTGTCTCTTCTTGAAACTTGTAAAATTTAGTGATTCCAATTTTTTTAAGGTGTAACGAAATCTCTTTTCCAAGACCAACATCATCAACTTTTGAACCCATAATGGGGTCTGGTTTTTTGATTGTTCTATAGTGAGAAACATAATCCTTTTTTGAAAATAGAACATTTTTTGTAAGAGGATCAGGTTCATTTTTGCCAATCATAGCCTCGATTTCTGCTTTCTGCCTAATGATACCCTTTAGCATTAATCCGTCTTTCATCTGAGTCTCATCAGGAAGTTTTCCTTTATCAAATCGGTTTAGAAATTCAAGATATACTTCATCAGGATTTTTTATGTATTCTAAAATATCTTGAATCCCACAATTTGTACACGATATTACAATTTTTTTATTAAACGTCTTTTGTACATCAAGATTAGATTTACATTTTGGGCAGGGATATTTCATGTTCTTCTAAGCAAGATTTTGAATTTATTGTTTGATATGAAAACGATCTTGATCAAGGCGATCAAACAGCTGTAGCCCCCCATACCCCCGTCATTCAGCACACAAACAAAGTTTATCTATTAATTAGTATTCGAAGAACTCATGGCAGAATCTAGTTATACAAAAGCTGTGGCAGCAAGTCATAGAAGATTTCAAACAGCGTTAAAGAGAGCAAAAACAAGGCAATCAGTAATGAACACTTATTGGAAGCACAAAAAAGAGCACGAAAGAATGCTGGCAAAGCACCTCAAAGAAGAAATGGGTCTAGTAAACCGAGTTAAAAGTAAAATTCCCCACCGATAGCCACACAAAAAATTTCATTAGAAAACAAGGACATTATTAAACAAGTAGATATTAGAAAAGCTAAATTTGAAAAAAATTCAAACTAACAAAATTTACAATAGTGATTGCATACTCGGAATGATTGAACTTCCTCCAAAAACAATTGATCTTATCATTACCGATCCTCCATTTGCAATTAATTTCAAAGCATCAAAAGCAAACTACAATAGAACTGCATCTAGAGTAATCAAAGGTTATAACGAAATCAGAGCTGAAGATTACTATGATTTTACATATAGCTGGATGTCTGAGGCTTTTAGAATTTTAAAGGACTTTGGAAGCATGTATGTCTTTTCTGGATGGAATAATCTCAAAGACATTCTTATGGCATTAGATGATGTTGGGTTTGTTACTATAAATCACATTATTTGGAAGTACCAGTTTGGAGTAGTTACAAAAAAGAAGTTTGTCACCTCACACTATCACTGTGTTTATGTTTGTAAAAATCCAAGGAAAAGAAAGTTTTATCCATTTTCTAGATTCAAAAAAACATCAAAAACAAAGGAAGGACGAAGTCTTCACTATAAAGATAAAGAAGATGTTTGGGATATCAAAAGAGAATATTGGACTGGAGATGAGAAAACACCAACAAAGTTACCTGCTGAACTTATTGAAAAAATCATCCAATATTCTAGTAAGAAAAATGACACTATACTGGATCCATTTTTGGGTTCTGGCCAGGTAGCAGTTATCAGCAAATACATGAAAAGAAACTATATTGGATTTGAAATTGTAAAAAAATATTACAACTTTGCAAAAAAAAGACTGGACAAAAATGTATATCGTCTTAAAAAATAATTTTTGTCTTAATCTTATTCTAACTTAAAGTCTTTTTCTAGTTCTTTTCTTAGTTCGTGAACCATTCGTCCTGAAATTTTTAGAACATGTGAAACTTCTTCTTCATCAAGTTCATTACGTCCTTCTTTTACTGCATTCTTTACCAGTGAATCGATTTCACTAAACAAAGGAACTAGTGCTGTCCCATACTTTGTTAATATCGCCCGTGATTGCATATTTTTTAAAATTCTTTTCAATAAATAAAGTTGATTAATCGTCATATCATTTTGTTACATCTTTCAGCCATAATCTAGTGTTAATTTCCATTTTTGGCAAATTAATTTTTTGATGTTGTGCCTTCTGGTTTTCCTAATTTTGATGAAATTAAATTTCGAAGCTCTTCATCCGTCTTATTTTTTGGATCAATACCTACGTTTTTGGCAATCATCTCTAGCTTTTGGTGTTCATTCTCAACAGGGCCACTAACTTTCAAATTTTCACTTGTATAGTCTTTCATTTGTTCTTGTATTCCATTTTTTGCCTTGTTGTATTCATTTACAGCTTTCCCAAGCTTTTTTGCAGCTTCTGGAAGCTTGTTTGTGCCTAAAATCAGAACCAGTGCAACAAAAATTATGATTATCCATTCGCTTCCAGCAACATTTAGGGTATAATCAAACACAGATTACTTTGAGCTAGATCTAAAATTAAAGGTTTCAGCATACTAGACAGTTCGTTTTGGCTCCAAAGATTTTCTTTTAGATATGGATATGGTTGCAACGAAAAGTCCTATAATGAAGAATACAAAATACGGAGCACCGATTCCTGAGAATTGAGAAATAAAACCTGCAGCAATTGGTCCTATTGCCCATCCTATTCCAAATGTTGTTTCATATGCACCAATAAGTGTATGATGAATCTCATTTTTTGTTTTTGATAAGATAATTTCTAATGTAAGTGGGAAAAATATACTAAAACCAAATCCCATCATTAATAATGCAATGGCAAACTCAATAATCGAATTTGAGTAAAATGCAATTATCAAACCAAATGCTATTGCAAAAGTTGCTCCAATCAATGTTAGACTAGTTCTTTTAGCAAATTTCTCTCCCAAAGCTAATGTAGCAAGTCTCGAAATTCCAAAAATAAAGTACAGTATCAGGATATCATTTCCAGTCATTGATCGGTCGTTTAAAAATGCAGGAAACACAGTAAGGATCATGCCAAATGATGCTGTACAATAAATCAACATCACTATAACTTCAGGAAATTTTATCATCTGTTTTAATGATGAAAAAGAAAACACATCATCTTCATTTCTAACTCTGCCTCTTGATGCTAGTATTGAAAACAAGAGAGCTGAAATCAAAACATAAGACGCAATCTGAAATAGAAACCTATACGATGCTTCAAGATCATCTAGTATGACTGTTCCAACAAGTGGTCCAATCATAAATCCTGTAACAAAAAATCCTGTAAACCAAGAAATGTTTCTGACTCTACTTGGTCCTGAACTTGCTTGTGAAATTATTGATTCGCTAGGTGGCCAAAAAAAAGCATGAGCTATTCCAGTCATTATTCTAAAACCAACTATTTCTGGAACAGATTGAGCAATTGATAAAAGGAAAATTGATGCTGAATTGATTATTACTCCAATAGAAAGAAGATATCCACTATTGAATCTGTGCAACAAAAATCCAACAAATAACGGAATGAGCATGTAAGGAATAAAGTTAGCAAACCCAATCAGTCCAAGTTCTGCATATGATGCGTCAATTACATTTTTTGCAAATACCGGAAGAATCGGTCCATGCATTCCATAGGAAACACCTATGAGTAAACCAACAAGATTAACAAAAATTAGAATTTTTTTCATTTATACGCTGCAACAATTATTGCTCCACCCATAAGATCTTTCTCAAATTCTATTTTAGAAAATTTCTCACGTAACATTGATTCTAGTTTTTTGTTTTGTGGCCAGCGTTTGTAAGTTCCATAGAGCGTTGCAAACTTTAAACCAAGTTTTCCACCTGCTGCAAATGCAATAATTGGTAAAATTAATCTGAGATAAAACGAAACTCCAAATCTCACAATTGTAGAATCTGGTTTACCAAGGTCAACTATGACAAATCTACCTCTTTTTTTCAAAACTCTATGAATTTCTGAAATTGCAATTCTAAGATTTATCGCATCTCGAAGGGAATAACCACATAAAACTGCATCAAATTGTTCATCCTTGAATGGAATGTGCTCAAAAACACCTGATAACAAGTCAGGGGTTTTTTCAAACAACCTACTAGTGTTTTTTAGCATAGGAACAAGTGGGTCATACAATGTTATTGAAACATTTCCTCCACAAAGGTTTGATGCAGTCTTTGACATATTTCCAAATCCTGAACCTGCATCAAGAATTTTATTTCCAGGTAAAACTCTACCACTAATTCCTTTCTTTCTATGCTCGACATCCTTTCCAAATGATATTGCAGAATTTACCTTATCATAAACTGGAATAATATCTCGCAAAACATCAAGGACTTCTCCCCAATAGCTCCCTAGGCCCATGTGATACACTTTGTAAATTGATGATTAATTTGTATTTGCCAAAACATTCGAAATAATGATACAGAATCAGCCTTTCTTGAATTTCTGGCCAGCAATCTGAGAATATTTTTCTAAATCACTATCTGGGATTTTTTCTAGAATTTTTTTATCAGTTGTGATTTTTGCCATCTTTATGTTTTTAGCTCCGTCTTTTGTTTCGGCTTTAAGATTAATTGCAGCAACTGCAAGTGCGGCAGAATCATCTAAACTCATATCCTTTTTGTAATTTTTTTCTAAAAAGTCATTAACTTCATCCGCTCCTGCACCAATAGCAATCGCAGCATATGAAACAAAAGTTCCACTTGGATCAGTAATGTAAATTGATTCGCCTTTTTGATCAACTCCAGCAATAATTAGTGCAACACCATAAGGCCTCACCCCAGAATATTGGGTAAACTGATGACAATTATCGGCCAAGTGTTTTGCAACAGTTTCAACTTCCACAGGCTCATCATAGTTTAGCTTGTTCCCTTGAGAGAAAAATCTAGCATTTTCAACCTGAACTCTAGCATCTGGAATGTAGCCTGCAGCAGCAACACCAATGTGTTGATCGACTTGAAAAATTTTCTGAGTAACATTAGCGGTTTGTAATGAACGTGGTTTTTCTTCAACAGCCATAATGACACCTTGCTTGCTCCTTATGCCTATTGCAAGTGTTCCTCGTTTGACCGTTTCAATCGCATACTCTACTTGGTAAATTCTTCCATCAGGAGAATACATTGTAGGTGTCATATCGTAACCACGTGATGCCATCATTTCACATCGAATCCTTTTTCAGTTAATTTAAGGGTAATTATTAACACAGCCTCACATCTGTAACTGATCTGGAAAAGATCTGGAAATAGTGTTTTAAGTGAATTTGAAAAACCTTTAGTAAGAAATCAAAAATGACTTCATCTCAATTACTCGAATTTAAGGAAATGATAAAGGCACAATCCCAAGAACATCAGCCAGATCGACAAACAAAAAGACTGTTACTTTACTTGTTTACAGGAACCCGAGGCGGATATACAAGACTAAGAGTTGTCATGCTTCTTTTGAAAAGACCCTACAACACCCACCAACTTGCTCAAGTACTAGATTTAGATTACAAAGCGGTTCAACATCACATGAAGATTTTAGAAAAAAATAATCTTGTAACGAAAATTGGTGAAAAATATGGCGCCATATTTCATCTATCCAACTTTCTAGAGTATAACATAAGAGCACTTGATGAGGCAATTGACAAGCTAGACAGAAAAATGAATTCAAAAAAAGTCTATCTTTGAAGAAATTTTATCTCAGAAATTACATTCTGCAATCCCTTTTTGTAATTTGGGTACCTAAAAGGACAAATTCCTATAATTTTTTTATTTGATGTTTTTATTGAGGTAGTTAACAACTTTACAGCGTCTCCACCAAGAGCCGCTTTTACCAACATGGTTGGAACATTCCCTGGATGTTTTAACTCTAACAATTCACAAACATAATAAATAAAATCTTTGAACATTGTTGGTTCAGAGTCTGTTACAATAAATGATTCATCAAATGCATCTCTTTCACCAATGGCAATTAATGATTCATCAAATGCATCTCTTTCACCAATGGCAATTAATGCACTCACAACATCATCAACATGAACAAAGTTTCTATAATATTCTCCCTTCCCAGGCAATTTGAATTTGCCTTTTTGTAATCTATCAATTATTATGGATGTAAACCATCCTCCATTCCCATACACTTCTCCCAAATAAGCCACAGAAAATGGAATAGAATTTTCTTTACAATGAGATTCCAGATATTCTTGTGCATCAAGGCGAATTTTTGCATAGTCAGTATGAGGTTTCAAAGCAGCAGATTCATCAATTATATCTTCTTTTGGTTCCCCAAAAACTCCCAAACCTGAAATATAAATAAAAAATTTTGTTCGCTTTTTTATTTTTTCAAAAAAATTTACTGTACCATCATAGTTGATTTTTTTTAAAACCTTCTTGTTTTTTTCTAGTGGATTTACTGCAGCTAGATGATAAACAACATCGTAAATCTCATTTGGAAATGAAAGTTCATCATCAGTAATGTCTCCATTGATGTTTTTTATCGATGTATCATCAAGCTCATTTTCATGAATTAACGCTGTTACATCATGACCTTCCTTTGAAAGTGATTTTGCAAGTCTAGAACCAATGAATCCTGATGCTCCAGTTACCAGAACTTTCAATTCGGTTTACCTAAAGTATTTTGAGGATTTAACTTTTAGAACCAAATTTTGGTTTTGAATGGTTGAAAAAATTTGAAAAAGTAGGCCGAAACTTAAATATTGTTGCCACTTATGATCCCGGTATCTTGGCAAAGGCAGATCCATTTGAAAGTGCAACAAAACAAGTCTATGATGCCTGTGATGTTTTAGGAATTAAAGATAAAGGAATGCGCGATTATTTGGCAATTCCAAACAGAATTCTTAGATTAAAACTTCCAGTAAAAATGGATGATGGAAAGATTAGAATTTTTGTTGGTTTTAGAAGTCAACACAACAACGATAGAGGTCCATACAAAGGTGGAATCAGATACTTTGATCCAGAAGGTGGTTCACAGTACATGGAACGTGAAGTGATGGCACTATCATCATGGATGACATGGAAGTGTGCAGTTGTTGATGTTCCACTTGGTGGTGGAAAAGGTGGAATTTACATTAATCCTAAAAAAGAAAAACTTAGCGATGGTGAGTTAGAAAGACTCACAAGAAGATTTGCTTTTCAAATTTCAGAAGTAATTGGTCCAGAAAAAGACATTCCGGCTCCTGATGTTTACACTACAGGAAAAGAAATGACACAAATCATGGACACCTTTAGCAAACTGCAAGGAAATCGCTATCTACCTGGCGTCATTACAGGAAAACCAATTTCTATGGGCGGTTCACTTGCACGAAATGTTGCAACAGGATTGGGTAATGCTTATTGTATAAGAGAAGCTGCCAAAGCAATGAAAATAAAACTAAAAGGAGCCAAAGTCGTTTTACAAGGATTTGGAAATGCGTCCACCTTTTCAGGTGAATACCTTGAAAAAATGGGCGCTAAAGTAATTGCAGCAAGCGATTCTAAGGGTTCTATAATAGTGCCAAAAGGATTCAAAACTATAAAGCTAATTGAATGGAAAGAAAAGAAAGGAACCGTTGTTGGATTCCCAGGTTCCAAAAAGATTTCCACAGAACAACTTCTTACTACAAAATGTGATATTCTTGTCCCAGGTGCTCTAGAGAACCAAATTGATGCAAAGATTGCAAAGAAATTACAATGTAAAATAATTGGAGAAGCAGCAAATGGTCCAACTTTGCCTGAAGCAGATCCAATAATTTACAAAAAGAAAATTATGGTAATCCCAGATATTCTTGCAAACTCTGGTGGTGTATGTATCTCATATCTAGAATGGGTACAAAATAACATGGGATACTATTGGAGCTTTGACGAAGTTGCAAGTAAAATGGAAGATCACATTGTTAGAGGTTTCAAAGACACTCTTGCAATCTCAAAGAAATACAAGATTGATATGAGAAAAGCAGCAATGGTTTTGGCAATAAGCCGAGTCGTTGAAGCATTCAATCAAAAAGGAATCTGGCCTTAAACTTAACTGAAAAAATGTTCGTAACATACAAGTTGTTCAATGAATCTAATTTTTCCTTTAGTAATTGAAACAAGTTTCTTCTTGAATGATAAATCAACTTTAGTTCTATGTTGTAACTGTTCAATAATTTTTCCAGTAAGATATCTTCCCTTTCTGTCTCCATCAAGTAGTACAATCAATCTCTCATACCTTGCAACATGATCAACAAATTTTATCATTCCACCAAACCTATGTAATTCTAAAACTGTGCCTGAGAATCCTAGCTTTTTCAAGGCTGCAGAATCACGCTTTCCCTCTACGATTACTACACAATTTTTCTGAGAATTGAGGGAAAAAATGAAATTTCTAACATCCTGAACTTCTTGTTCAGTTACTTGCACAATTTACAATTCAATTTGACATATTAAACACTTTATGAAAACATAGATGAATGACAGATGTATTAGTTGTTCAGAACACAAGAATTGAAGATTCTGGAATTTTAGGTAAACTTTTAGAAAATGATGGATTTAAGATAAGACAAGTATTTGCTAAAACTGATAAATTACCACGAAATGACGCCTCTTTTCTAATAATTTTAGGAGGGCCTGAGAGTGCAAACGATGATCTTTCTTATCTTAGAGCTGAAGAACAACTAATTCGTGAATTTGTTTCAAAAGAAAAACCCGTTCTTGGAATTTGCTTAGGTTCTCAACTGATTGCTAAAGCATTTGGTGCAACTGTACGTCCCAGCGTTAAAAAAGAAATTGGTTTTTATCACGACCTTATCAAAGATGATACAAACTCAAAATTATTTTTAGGATTTGAAAACCCATTTACGGTTTTTCATTGGCATAACGATACATTTGATCTTCCAAGAAATGCTGTTAGACTTGCACATTCTAATGATTATGAAAATCAAGCATTCCAATTACAAACTGCTGTAGGAATTCAATTTCATCTAGAAGTAGATGAAAGCATGATAAATTTGTGGCTTGATAAGACAGAAGAAAAATTAGAAAAAATTCCATACATCAAACCTGAAAAAATTCGACAAGACATTGATGCAAATATTTCAACAGTTAAGAAAAATATGGATACTTTTTACAAAAATTTCAAATCAACTTTCAACTTGTGACCAAAGTTTAATATACTGAATTAAGATCTCATCGATCTAATTATGGCTTTAGTGAAACAAGTATTTGATGAAACCATAACGACTGATCACAAAGTCATCACTGAAGAAGACTCAAAATCAATTCTAAAATCATACGGAATCTCAGTCCCACCTTATGCTCTTGTAAAATCAGAAGACGAAGCAGCAAGAGCAGCAAAAAAGGTTGGATTTCCACTTGTGATGAAGGTAGTATCTCCACAAATTCTTCATAAAACAGATGTTGGTGGAGTTAAAGTTGGAATTGACAATGTCAATGATGTAAAGAAAACCTTCAAGGACATGTATGGGCGTCTTTCAAAGAAAAAGGGCGTTCACGTAAAAGGTATTTTACTTGAAAAGATGGTTCCAAAAGGTGTTGAACTAATTGTAGGTTTGCAAAACGATCCGCAATTTGGTCCTGTAATTATGGTTGGTATGGGTGGAATTTTAACAGAAGTAATGAGAGATGTTGCTTTTAGAATGCTTCCAATAACAACTTCTGACGCAAAATCAATGTTAGAAGAACTAAAGGGCTCTAAACTTCTCAAAGGATTTCGTGGAAGTAAACCAATTGATATGAATATGCTCACAAAGGCATTAGTAAAAATTGGAAAACTAGGCGTTGATAATGCAACTCACTTTAACAGCGTTGACTTTAACCCTGTTGTAGTTTACCCAAAGTCGTATGCAGTAGTTGACGCAAAAATAATTTTGAATAAATCAGTAAATAAGAACGCAATATCAAAAGTAAAACCAAATTCTACATCGATGGAAATGTTCTTCACTCCAAAATCTGTAGCGCTAGTGGGTGCTTCGGCAACTCCAGGCAAAATTGGAAACTCTGTTCTTGAAAGCATGGCAAAATACGATTACAAAGGTACAGTTTACCCAATCAATCCCAAACAAAAAGAAATTCTTGGAATCAAGTGTCATCCATCACTTTCTGAAATTCCGGGAAAAGTAGATCTTGTTATTGTATGTGTTGATCTCTCAGTAACTCCACCAGTTCTAGAAGAATGTGCAAAGAAAGGAATTCACAGCGTTGTTATTGTCTCAGGGGGTGGAAAAGAACTTGGTGGCAAAAGAGCAGAATATGAAGCTGAGGTAAAAAGATTATCTGAAAAACATAAAATCAGAATTATTGGTCCAAACTGCATTGGTATGTTTAATGCTGCCAATCGTCTTGACTGTGCTTTTCAGGGACAAGCAAGAATGGTTAGAGCACGATTAGGACCCGTTGCATTTTTGTCTCAAAGCGGAACTATGGGAATTAGCTTTTTAGAAACTGCTGACTCATTCGGTCTTTCAAAAATGGTGAGTTATGGAAATAGATCAGATGTTGATGAAGCAGATATGATTTGGTACCTTGCAAATGATCCTCAGACCAAAGTAATTGCATTATATGTTGAAGGATTTGGTGATGGTAGAAAATTCATCAATACTGCTAAAAAAGTAATGAAAGAAAAGAAAAAACCCATTGTAATTTGGAAGAGTGGACGTTCAGCAGCAGGTGCAAAACAAGCTGCATCTCATACTGGTTCACTCGGTGGCTCAAATGCAATCATTATGGGTGCATTCAAACAAGCAGGAATTATTTCAGTAGATAGTTATCAAGAACTTGCAGCAGTAACAAAAGGTCTTGCATGGCAGCCAGCAGCTAGAGGAAACCGATGTGCTTTGTGCAGTAACGGTGCAGGTCCAATGATTGGGGCAATTGATCATTTTGAAAGACTAGAATTATCTCTTGCCAAAGTTACTGACAAAACACGAAAAAAAATGGTTGATCACTTTCCACCAACATATGTTGTTGGTAATGGAAACCCTGCAGACGTTACTGGCGGTGCAAGTGCAGATGATTATAGATTTACAATCCAATCCTTTATGGATGATCCAAACGTTGACATCATAATGCCATGGTTTGTATTCCAAGATGACCCATTAGAAGAAACTATAATTGATCATCTTGCTGAATTTTCTAAACAACGTAAGAAACCAATTCTGGTTGGTGGAAATGGTGGGCCATACACACAAAAAATTTCAGCTCTCATTGAAAAGAAAGGAGTACCTGTCTATGACGATATCAGATCATGGGTAGCTGTAGCTTCTGCATTATCTCAATGGGGAAAAATCAACAAAAAATAGATAACATTTAAAGTCTGCATAAATTCGCATCTTATCAATGTCTCTAATAACAACTTCAAAATCTGATGGTGTATGCACTGTCAAAATAAACCGCCCTGACAAACTAAACGCAATGAACACAGATGTTGCTAAAGAATTAATCAAAACTTTTGAATCTCTTGGAAAGGATGATGATGTTAAAGTTATCATTCTTACTGGAGAAGGTGATAAAGCATTTTCTGCAGGGGCAGACATTGAATACATGTCAAAAATTTCTCCAGACGAATCTGTAGAATATGCAAAACTTGGTCAACTATTAACTTCAACTGTTGAACTCGTAAAACAACCAACAATTGCAGCAGTAAATGGTTTTGCATTGGGCGGTGGTTGTGAGCTTGCAATGTCTTGTGATATTAGAATTGCAGCTGACACCGCAAAGTTGGGTCAACCAGAAGTAACCATTGGAATACCTCCAGGTTGGGGTGGAACTCAACGATTAATGAGAATTGTAGGAATAGCTAAAGCAAAAGAGCTTGTTTACACTGGAAGAATGGTAAAAGCCGATGAAGCGAAGGAAATTGGTTTGGTAAATCACGTTTTTCCATTAGCATCATTACAAGAGGAAGCAAAAAAAATGGCACTAGCAATTGCTGCAAATTCAACAATTGGAGTACAAATGTCAAAAACAGCTATTAACAAAGGTAGAAACGCTGATCTTGACACTGGCTTAGCTGTTGAACTATTAGCATGGAGAAATTGCTTTACTCATTCAGATCGTGAAGAACGAATGACAGCATTCGTAAACAAATCAAAAAAATAAGCTAATCCTAATTTTTCTTCTTATTTTATTGGATTAATAGTAGGTTGAGGGGGAAAAGCTTATTATAATTTGAACCGAGTTTTTGACTCATGGCAACCGAACAATCACAAACTCAGATTACCGTCACTCCAAAAGCTGCAGAAAAAATTAAAGAATTCATGAATGAAGAGGCTGAAAAACCAGAATACCTTAGAGTTTATGTTCAAGGTGGAGGCTGTTCTGGCCTTTCATATGGAATGGGCTTTGAAAAGAAAGCAGAGGAAGATGATATCGTCATTGAGGAAAATGGAGTAAAGCTTTTGATAGATAGTTACAGTGTTGACCACCTAAAAGGTGCTAGCGTTGACTACATCGAAAGTCTGATGGGCTCTGGATTTAAAATCAATAATCCAAATGTCACAAAATCATGTTCTTGTGGTCATTCATTCAGTACTGAGTAAGGCTCAAACCCTTTTTTCCATTTTTAGATTTTACGAGTAAATTTTGGAGATACGCACATATACCCAAAACTGAGAATAAATTCTATGTTATTTAAGGAGATGATAATGTATTGCCTCAATCAGGAATTGTCAAATATCATGTTAAACTTTCCTACCAAGTTGATGGACTCGTTGAAAGAGCAGATATAATCGGCGCTATTTTTGGACAAACAGAAGGATTGCTTGGTCCAGAGATGAATCTAAATGAACTTCAACGTGTTTCTAAAGTTGGTAGAATCGAAGTAACAACTACAACAACTACTAACACAACATCTGGTGAAGCATTAATTCCAATGAGTACTGACATTGACACTTGCGCATTAATTGCTGCTGCAATTGAAAGCATCGATAAAGTAGGTCCATTTGATTGTAGTTTTAAATTAGATGCAATAGATGATGTAAGAGCTGCCAAAAAAGATGATATTGTAAGACGCGCAAAAGAAATCAAGCAGAAATGGGCAACAAAGACTGTTAGTGAGGGAGACACAATGTTAAGAAATGTGCATGAAGGCACAGCTGGAGATGTCACAACTTACGGTCCATCAAAATTACCTTGTAGTTCAGGAGTATTTGATTCGAATTGGATTATTCTAGTTGAAGGAAGAGCTGACATAATCAATCTCTTGCGTGCTGGATATAACAATGCACTTGCAATAGAAGGAGCACGAATTGATGAATCAATAAAGGAACTTTGTAGTTCAAAGGACAAAATAGTAGCATTTCTTGATGGTGATAGAGCAGGAGGCTTTATTCTCAAAGAGTTAAAATCTGTTGTACCAATAGATTTTGAACTTAGAGCAGATGAAGGAGTGGAAGTTGAAGAGCTTACTCCACAAAGAATTGATGAAATCTTAAGACCTGTTAAAGAAAGCATAACAGGAAAAACTTCAGTAGCTCCTAAAATGCAAAGTGAAAATGACAAACCAATAGCTGATCTCGTATCAAAAATATATCCAAATCTAAATGAAACACTTGAAGCAGTAGCTCTTGATAGTGAACAAAAAGAAATTTTCAAAGTACCAATTAGTGAACTAGTCAGCAAGCTTTCAACACAATCAGGAATTAAGTACCTTGTATTGGACGGAATTATCACACAACGACTTCTTGAAGGGGCCAAAAATGCTGGAATCGAGTGTCTTATTGGACACAGAGTTGCAAAGCTTTCAAATCCAAACGGTTTGACACTCAAAACATTTTCAGAACTCGGCCTAGCATAGAATTCTTAATGACTGACCTAAAGGTACAACATATTCTAACATTATCTTATCTTTTATCTAAAGGAGCAAAACATAATTTTGTTCCAATTACAACATCATCCCTAGGAAACAATATCAACAAATCACAACAAGCTGCATCAAAGCATCTTTTAGAATTGGAACATGATGGATTCATAGATAGAATAATGACTGGAAGAAATGTTTCTGTGAAAATTACCCCAAAAGGATTTACAGAAATTTTAAAACTCTTTACCGCTCTTCAAACTGGATTAGATTCACTTCCATCATATGTAGAATTGAAAGGGATTTTAGTTTCAGGAATGGGAGAGGGTGCTTATTACATGTCTTTGAAAGGATACACAAAGCAATTCAAGAAAAAAA
>Ga0256865_1000328_pt1 | contig 16603 bp, 18 predicted proteins | sample RVTome_14_FD_187337 | JGI IMG/M metagenome (GOLD analysis project Ga0256865, IMG submission 187337) | Soil microbial communities from uranium-contaminated site in the Upper Colorado River Basin, Wyoming, United States - RVT145D125 HiSeq ... | reverse complement strand
TTATCGAAGGGGAGGTGCACGAATGTTCACCGGCCTGATTGAAGATCTGGGAACGGTACGGGAGCTGCGCCGGGAAAGCAATCTGGTGCGCCTGACCGTTGGGACGGCCATCCCGGCGACGGAACTCCATCTTGGCGACAGCGTCGCCGTCAACGGTATCTGCCTGACGGTGGTCGCCATCGGCAATGGCAGTTTCACGGCCGATGTTTCCCCCGAAACCCTTGAGCGTTCGACCCTGGGCGAGCTCGCCGCCGGCAGCCGGGTCAACCTTGAGCGCGCCCTGCGTCTCAGCGATCGCCTCGGTGGCCACCTGGTCAGCGGACATGTCGACGCGATCGCCACCATCAGCGAGCGCCTCCAGGACCGCAACGCCATCCGTTTCACCTTCCGCCTGCCCGCTGCGGTCAATCGTTTTGTTGCGGAAAAGGGTTCGGTCGCCATCGACGGCATCAGCCTGACGGTCAATGCCGTGACGGACGAGACCTTTGCTGTGGCCGTCATCCCGCATACGCTGGCGATGACGACGCTGCAGGAGAAGAAAAGCGGTGATCGCGTGAATATCGAGACCGATCTCATCGCCCGCTACATCGCTCGTCTCCTCGGCGTAGCGGAGACGCAGCCGACGGGTGCCCTCAGCCTCGATTTTCTTGCCAAGCACGGTTTTCTGTGACATAGTTGCAGGCCTTAAAAAGGACGAATCTGATGCCGATAGCCAAGATAGAAGCCGCCATTGAAGACATCCGCCAAGGGAAAATGGTGATCCTGGTCGATGATGAGGACCGGGAAAACGAAGGGGACCTGGCCATGGCCGCCGAAATGGTGACCCCGGAAGCCATCAACTTCATGGCCAAGGAAGGGCGGGGGCTGATCTGCCTCTCCCTCACCGAGGAGCGGGCCGATTACCTCGAACTGCCGCTGATGGTGCGTGAGAATACCTCTTCCTTCGGTACCGCGTTTACCGTCTCCATCGAGGCTCGCCGGGGAGTCTCGACCGGCATTTCCGCCGCCGACCGGGCACAGACGATTCAGGTGGCCATTGCCGACGAAACCACGGCAATGGATCTGGCTCGTCCCGGCCATGTTTTCCCGCTGCGCGCCAAGAAGGGCGGGGTGCTGGTGCGCGCCGGCCAGACCGAAGGTTCGGTTGATCTGGCCCGCCTGGCGGGTCTGAAACCGGCCGGCGTCATCTGCGAGATCATGAACGATGACGGCACCATGGCGCGGCTGCCGCAGCTCCAGGAGTTTGCCCGGAAACACGATCTGAAGGTGGTCACCATCGCCGATCTGGTCGCCTACCGGATGCGCAAGGAGTTGCTGGTACGGCGTGCCGCCGAGACGACCCTGCCGACCCCTTTCGGCGGCGACTTTCAGGCCATTGCCTATGAAAACGATGTCGACCGCGCTCAGCATCTGGCGCTGGTCAAGGGCGAGATCGATCCCGAGCAGCCGGTACTGGTGCGGGTGCACTCCGAGTGTCTGACCGGCGACGTCTTCGGCTCCCAGCGCTGCGACTGCGGTGACCAGCTTCATGCCGCCATGGCGCAGATTGCCAGCGAGGGGTGTGGGGTTATCCTGTACATGCGTCAGGAGGGGCGCGGCATCGGCCTGATCAACAAACTCAAGGCCTATGCCCTGCAGGACAAGGGGCATGATACGGTGGAGGCCAACGAGGTCCTCGGCTTCAAGGCGGATCTGCGCGATTACGGCATCGGTGCCCAGATTCTGACCGAAATCGGCGTGCGCAAGATCCGCCTGATGACCAACAATCCCAAGAAGATCGTTGGCCTCGAAGGGTATGGCCTGGAGATCGTCGAGCGGGTGCCGATCCAGGTGGCGGCCACCGGCGCCAACATCAAGTATCTCAAGACCAAGCGCGAAAAAATGGGGCATCTGCTGGAAAACCTTTGAGGGTCCGGGTCTCCTGCCCTTGTTTTCCGCAGTCATGAACGAAGAATAGTGCAAGGGGGTTTGAAATGACCAAGATCATCGAAGGGAAGCTCGATGCCAAGGGGTTCAGGTTCGGCATCGTCGTGAGCCGCTTCAACAGTTTTATTTCCGACCGTCTGGTCGAAGGCGCCATTGACGCCCTGGTGCGGCATGGAGCCGAGGCCGACGGCGTGCAGATCGTCCGCGTCCCCGGCGCCTACGAAATCCCCATGACGGCAAAGAAGATGGTCGAGACCGCCCGTTACGATGCCGTCATCTGCCTGGGTGCCGTGATTCGCGGCGCTACGCCGCATTTCGATTACGTCAGCGCCGAGGTCTCCAAGGGGATTGCGGCCGTCAGTCTCGATTCGGGTGTCCCGGTCACCTTTGGCGTGCTGACCACCGACAATCTCGAGCAGGCTATCGAGAGGGCCGGGAGCAAGGCCGGCAATAAGGGTTTTGATGCTGCCGTCAGCGCCATCGAGATGGTCAACCTGTTCAAGGCGCTCTGATTTCCATGACCAAGGGAATCCGTCGGCAGGGGCGCGAGTTCGCACTCAAGATCATTTACAGTCTGCAGGACCAGGAGGAGCCAGTCGAGGTGATCCTTGCCGATTTCTGGCAGAATTTCCGTTTCCAGAATGACATTCTCGGCGAACCTATCGAGGTGGCGGAAGGCCCTCTGCCGGTCGAGGTGCGCCGGTTTGCCGAAGAGCTGATTCTGGGGGTGGCCGAACACCTGGAAAAGATCGACCAGGTCATCGAAGAGCACTCCACCAACTGGGCACTCGATCGCATGGCCCGCGTAGATTTGTCGCTGTTGCGCATGGCCACCTACGAGTTGCTGTTCAGCCCGGAGACCCCGACCAGCGTCGTCATCAATGAGGCGATCGAAATCGGCAAGCGTTTCGGCACCAAGGAAACGCCGGCCTTCGTCAACGGCATTCTCGACAAGATCTCTCGCGTTTACAGGCAAGTCCCCTGATGATGCGATTGCACCTCCCCGACAAGCCGGTAGACCGTATTGAGGGGGAGGTGGCGGTGGTACCGTTTTTTCTCGACGAACACCCCCCGTCTGGCCCTGCGGCCCTTCTCGACTGGCGGTTGAACGGGCGATTGACCGAACTGTTGCTGCAGGGGAAGGTTTCCGGTTGTGCCGGTGAACACCTGTTGGTGCGCAGCAACGGCAAAATCGCCGCCGACTGGGCCCTCTTCGTCGGCGGCGGCAGACACCGTGGGCTGGGGGAGAAGGACTGTCGCGAGCTGCTGCGTCATCTTCTGGCGACCTGTTGCCGGGCCGGGTTTTCCCGTATCGCCATGGGTCTGGAGATGCCTGCCGGGATAAACGCCGTCGGGCTGCAGAAAATAGTTCGCGATATCCTGGACGAGATGGCGCCGGGAGATCTCGTTTGTCGGCTCAATATTGTCGATGATACCGTACGCCTTGTTTAGGCGGTTCGCTTTTCGGCGCGACCCACCAGGGTGCGGCCTGAACTTATGCAAGGGGATGCCATGAACGAAATCAAAGTAGGTCTGATTGGCTTCGGTACCATCGGTACCGGCGTGGTCAAGGTTTTCCAGCACAACGCCAGGGTGATCGAGGAGAGGCTCGGTGCCCGTCTGCAGCTCGCAAAGATCGCCGATCTGGACATCACGACCGACCGGGGCGTCTGTCTCGAAGGCGGGGTTCTCACCGCGGACGTCAATGAAATTCTCAATTCCCCCGAGATCAAGGTCGTCGTCGAGTTGATCGGCGGTTATGAGCCGGCCCGCACCTTCGTCCTGAAAGCGATCGAGAGCGGCAAGCATGTGGTGACGGCCAACAAGGCCCTGCTGGCCCTGCACGGTGAAGAGATACTGGCTGCCGCGGCCGCAAAGGGAGTTTCCGTCATGTTCGAGGCGGCGGTGGGGGGCGGCATCCCCATCATCTCCGCCATTAAGGAGAACCTCTGTGCGAACAACTTCCGCAGTGTCTTCGGCATCCTGAACGGCACCTGCAACTACATCCTCACCAGGATGACCAACGAGGGGCATGACTTCGCCGAAGTCCTCCGGGACGCCCAGGCGCACGGCTATGCCGAGGCCGACCCGACTTTCGACGTCGAGGGGATCGACACCGCTCACAAACTGGCCATTCTCATCTCCCTCTGCTTCGGCACCCGGGTGAAGTTCGACGACATCCATACCGAAGGCATCAGCGGTATTTCCGCCCTGGATATCCAGTTTGCCCGGCAGTTCGGCTACAAGATCAAGCTGCTGGCGATCAGCAAAGAGGCCGGCGGCCGCGTGGAGGCCCGTGTCCACCCCACCATGATCCCGATCAACTACCCGTTGGCCGACGTCGATGGCGTCTTCAATGCGGTGCGTCTGGTGGGGGATTTCGTCGGCCCGGTGATGCTCTACGGGCGGGGTGCCGGCATGGATGCCACCGCCAGTGCCGTCATGGGCGATGTAATGGCGATCGCCCGCAACCTGCTCGCCGGGGCCGGCGCCCGTACCCCGGCCATGGCGTATCTCCCTGAATGTGTAAAAGATCTGCCGATCAAGGCGATGGACGATATCGTCAGCCAGTATTACCTGCGTTTTGCGACGGTCGACCAGCCGGGGGTCCTCGCCCAGATCGCCGGCAGCCTCGGCAAGTACGATATCAGCATCGCCTCGATGATTCAGCCGGAACGACAGGTCGGTGGTGCCGTGCCGATCGTCATCATGACGCACGAAGCCAGGGAAGCCGACATCCGGCGGGCGTTGGAGGAGATCGACAATCTCGCCGTGGTGCGGGAAAAGAGCCGCTTAATTCGCATTGAGAGCGAGCTTGAATAGTCGCAAGTCAGGCCGATTGAAGAGGCGCCCGCAAGCAGGCGCCTCTTTTTTTTAGCAGGAAGTCGATGGAACGGAATTTTACCGAAACCCTGCGTACCGTCTTCGGCTACAGCGCCTTTCGCCCCCACCAGGAGGAAGTCGTTGCGACCCTGGTCCGTGGCGAGGATGCCTTTGTCCTGATGCCGACCGGAGGAGGCAAGTCGCTCTGTTACCAGATACCGGCGCTGCACCGGCCAGGCACGGCGATCGTCGTTTCGCCGCTCATCTCGCTGATGAAGGACCAAGTCGATGCGCTCCGCGCCAACGGGGTGCGCGCAGCCTGCTACAACTCCTCGCTGGGAGCCGCCGAGTCGAGGGGGGTGCTGGCGGCCTTGCACCGAGGCGAGCTCGACCTGCTCTACATCGCTCCGGAACGTCTGCTGGGCGAGGATTTTCTGGCCCGGTTGGCGGCGCTGCCCGTCGCCCTCTTCGCCGTCGATGAGGCGCACTGCGTCTCCCAGTGGGGACACGACTTCCGGCCGGAGTACGTCCAACTCGGCCGCCTGCGGCAGCTCTTTCCGAAGGTGCCGATGATTGCCCTCACGGCCACCGCCGATCCGCAGACGCGCGACGACATCCGCGCCCGGCTCGGCCTGACGCGCGCCCGTTCCTTCATCGCCGGATTCGACCGGCCGAACATCCGCTACACGGTCGTTGACAAGCAGAAGCCTTTTGCCCAGCTCAGCGCTTTTCTTGCCGGCCATGCCAATGAAGCGGGAATCGTCTACGCCCTCTCGCGCAAGCGGGTCGAAGAGGTGGCGGCGCGCCTGGCCACCGCCGGGGTCGCCGCCGCTCCCTATCACGCCGGCCTCCCCGATGCCGAGCGCCGCCGGGTTCAGGAGGCCTTCCAGCGTGACGATCTCCAGGTGGTGGTGGCGACCGTGGCCTTCGGCATGGGGATCGACAAACCCAACGTGCGCTTCGTGGTTCACTACGACCTGCCCAAAAACATCGAGAGCTACTACCAGGAGACCGGCCGGGCCGGCCGCGACGGCCTGGCGGCGGAGGCGCTGCTGCTTTTCGGTTATGGCGACATCGCCATCGTCCGCGGCCTGATCACGCAGGGGGGAAACCCCGAGCAGAATCGCATCGAGTTGCACAAGCTGCAGGCGATCATCGGGTTCGCCGAGCCCTTGACCTGCCGTCGGCGCGTGCTGCTCGGCTACTTCGGCGAGAAACTCGAGGAGGACTGCGGCAACTGCGACATCTGCCTCAATCCGCCACAGACCTACGACGCCACGGAAGCCGCGCAGAAAGCCCTATCCTGCGTCTTCCGGGTCGGCCAGCGCTTCGGCATGGGGCATGTCATCGACGTGCTGCGAGGAGTCGACAACGAGCGCATCCATCAACTGGGCCACGAACGGCTTTCCACTTACGGCATCGGCGCCGGGCAGAGTGCGGAGGCCTGGGGGAGTCTCATCCGGCAACTGGTGCATCGCGGCTACCTTGAGCAGGATGTGGCCAGCTATTCGGTGTTGCGCCTGACCCCCGCGGCCCGGCCGCTGCTGCGCGGCGAAGAACGTCTTACCCTGGCCCGGCCGCGGGTCAAGGCGAAGCCGCTGAAGAAGGCGGCGCGAAGGCGACCTGGACAGCACGACTACGACGAGGAATTGTTCCAGTCTCTGCGAATTCTGCGCAAGCGTCTCGCCGACGCGGCAGGCGTGCCCCCCTTCGTGGTCTTCGGCGATGCCACGCTGGCCGAGATGGCCGCCTGCCAGCCCACCTGCGAGGAAGCGCTGCTGCAGATCAACGGGGTCGGCCGGCATAAATTCGAGCGTTACGGAGCGGACTTCCTTGCCGAAATCCGTCGGCACCGCGGCGATTAAAAGTGGGGGCAGAGGCGGGCTGTTGCGACAAAAAATACAAAGCCCCACAAATGTTCTTGACATCACTTGGGGTCTTTTGGTAAAAGTTGTCGGCGTTTCGGATGTAGGCACGTAGCTCAGTGGGAGAGCACTACCTTGACACGGTAGGGGTCGGCGGTTCAATCCCGCCCGTGCCTACCAATTTACAACCGACATCCGCTCGTACCGATCGAGGCATCTCCGGATGCCTCTTTTCATTCGCGGAGATGGCCATGACTCAGATTCGCGTAGAACTGCCAGACGGCTCAATCAAAGAACTCCCTGCGGGGAGTACGCCGCTCGACGTGGCCCGCAGCATCAGCGAGGGCCTGGCGCGGCAGTCGGTGGCCGCCCGCGTCGACGGGCAGCTGGTCGACCTCAGTCACCGGCTGGATGCGGATGCCCGGCTCGAACTCGTGACTTCGGCGACCAGGGACGGGCTGGAGATCCTGCGTCACTCCGCTGCCCACCTGATGGCGCATGCGGTCAAGAGCCTCTACGGCCAGGATGTGCAGGTGACCATCGGTCCGGCCATCGAGAACGGCTTCTACTACGACTTCTACAGCGAAAAGCACACCTTCACGCCGGAGGAGTTCGATGTCATCGAGGCGAAGATGACCGAACTCGCTGCGGCCAATCTCCCCATCGTCCGTGAAGAGCTGAGCCGCGACAGCGCGATCCAGCTTTTTCGGGAGATGGGCGAGACCTACAAGGTGCAGCTCATCGAGTCGTTGCCCAACGAGACGGTGTCGCTCTACCGACAGGGGGATTTCGTCGATCTCTGCCGCGGCCCGCATCTCCCCTCGACCGGCCCTCTCAAGGCCTTCAAGTTGACCAGCGTGGCCGGCGCCTACTGGCGTGGCGATGAAAAAAACGCCATGCTGCAGCGTATCTATGCGACGGCTTTTGCGGACCGCAAAGAGCTCAAGAGCTATCTGCTTAAGCTGGAAGAGGCGAAAAAGCGCGACCACCGCAAGCTGGGAAGAGAGCTCGACCTCTTCTCCTTCAGCGAGGAAGCCGGCGCCGGACTCGTCATCTGGCACCCCAAAGGGGCCATGCTGCGTACCCTTCTGGAGGATTTCGAGCGCCGCGAGCACCTCAAACGCGGCTACGATATCGTCATGGGGCCGCAGATTCTGCGCACCGACCTCTGGAAGATCTCAGGGCACTACGACAATTACCGCGACAACATGTACTTTACCGAGGTCGAGGGGCAGAGCTACGGCATCAAGCCGATGAACTGTCTCGCCCACATGCTGATCTACAAGTCGAAGATGCGCTCCTACCGCGATCTGCCCCTGCGTTTTTTCGAGCTCGGCACGGTGCATCGCCACGAGAAGTCCGGCGTGCTGCACGGTCTGCTGCGGGTGCGCGGCTTCACCCAGGACGATGCTCACATTCTCTGCGCGCCGGAACAGCTCGACGGCGAGATCAAGGGCGTGCTCAAATTCGTCCAGGACGTTATGGCGATCTTCGGTTTCGAATATGAGATGGAGATCTCTACTCGCCCGGAGAAGTCGATCGGCAGCGACGAGGACTGGGAGCGAGCGACCAGCGCTCTGATGAGCGCCCTGCGTGATTCCGGTGTCCCCTTCGAGATCAATGAGGGAGATGGGGCCTTCTACGGGCCGAAGATCGATATCAAGCTCAAGGACGCCCTTGACAGGCGTTGGCAGTGTGCTACAATCCAGTGCGATTTTACGCTCCCCGAGCGGTTTGATCTCACCTATGTGGGAAGTGACGGCGAGAAACACCGTCCGGTCATGGTGCACCGGGTCATCCTCGGAGCCATCGAGCGCTTCATCGGTGTTCTGATCGAGCATTTTGCCGGTAACTTCCCTCTCTGGATTTCTCCGGTTCAGGCCGTTGTCCTCAATGTGACCGACAATCAGGCCGATTATGCCGAGCAGGTCTTCCAGACCCTTCGGGCCGAGGGGATTCGTGTCCAGAAGGACTTGCGGAACGAGAAGCTCGGCTTCAAGATCCGTGAAGCCCAGATGGAAAAGGTTCCCTATATGCTTGTCATCGGGGACCGGGAGATGGAAAGCGGAACAGTTGCACCGCGCCACCGTTCCGGCAAAAACCTTGACTCGATGAGTCCCGCCGACTTCGTCCGTTTCGTTCAGGACGAGTGCCGGCAATTCCATTAGGAGGTGGCACCATAGCTAAGCAAGAAACCAACATCAATCGCGCCATTCGGGCCCGGGAAGTTCGCGTCGTTGACGATGAAGGGACGCAGCTCGGAGTCCTGAGTCTTAGCGATGCCTTGGCCGCAGCCGAACAACGCGGCCTCGACCTCGTTGAAGTTTCGCCCAATGCCGATCCTCCGGTTTGCCGGATCATGGATTACGGCAAGTACAAATACCAGCAGAGCAAGCGGGCGGCCGAGGCGAAAAAGAAAACGGCAAAGGTCGAACTCAAGGAAGTCAAAATGCGTCCCAAGACCGAGGAGCACGACTTCCAGGTCAAGGTCCGGAACGCCAGGCGCTTTCTGGAAGAGGGGAACAAGGTCAAGGTGACCGTCATGTTCCGCGGGCGTGAGGTGACGCATCCCGAGTTTGGCCGCAGGCTACTGGTAAAGATCACCGAAGAGTTGAAAGATATCGCACAGGCCGAATCGTTTCCGACAATGGCCGGGCGGTTTATGACCATGGTCATTGCGCCGTTGAAAAAATAATCAGTTTGATTCAAAACTAAGTCATAAGGAGATGGGGCATGCCCAAGATTAAAACCAATCGCGGCGCCGCCAAGCGTTTTCGCAAAACCGGCACCGGCAAAGTTCGCCGCAACAAGGCTTTTACCAGCCACATCCTGACCAAGAAGACCACCAAGCGCAAGCGTGAACTGCGTCAGTCCACCTTGGTGGCCGCGGTCGATGCAAAGAACATCAGCCGTCTGATCCCCTATCTTTAAGGGAGCAGTGGCTCGGCCTAAGTCCGTGAACTGAGGGGAAATGTCTCCCCCTTCAGATCCGGCGGCGGGATTTCCCGCCCATTACCAGCAAGAAGGAGTTACCCATGCCGAGAGTAAAAAGAGGATTCAAAGCGAGACGTAGAAGAAACAAGGTACTGAAACTGGCCAAAGGCTTCCGCGGCGCCCGCGGCAAGCTTTTCCGCAGTGCCACCGAGGCGGTGGACCGGGCGCTAAACTACGCTTTTCGCGACCGCAAGGTCAAGAAACGGGATTTTCGGGCTCTCTGGATTGCCCGTATCAATGCCGCATCGCGTGACAACGGGCTTTCTTACAGCCGCTTGGTGTTCGGTCTGAAAAAGGCCGAGATCGGGCTGGATCGCAAGATTCTGGCCCAGTTGGCCGTCGTCGACCCCGCCGGCTTCAGTGCGGTGGTCGAAAAGGCCAAGGCCCAGCTGCAGTAAGACTGCGGACGAAGATAAAGAGATGAGGGCCTCCCTCATCTCTTTTTTTTTGCGGAAATTTGTGAATCGATGGAAGCGGAGACTTCCTTCAGCGTTTTTACAGCTCGAGTCAGGAAAGCCCATGAAGGATAGACTGGAAGAGATGTTGCTGGCGGCCGGCGCCGCCATGACCGAAGCCGACTCGGAGAGCTCCCTGCAGGATGTGCGGGTGAGGTTCCTTGGCAAGAAGGGGGAGTTGACCGCCATCATGAAAGAGATGGGCCGGCTCACCCCGGAAGAACGCCCGGTTCTCGGCGCTCTGGCCAACCGGGTCAAGGAGGAGCTGGAAACGCTCTTTGCCTCGCGCCAGCAGAGCATCCGCGAGGCCGAGATCACCCGCCGGCTGGCCAGTGAACGTGTCGATGTCACGCTCCCCGGCCGCAGTTCCTTCGTCGGCACCCGGCATCCGATCACGCTGGTGGCCGAAGAGATCAGCGAAATATTCTCCTCGCTCGGGTTCGGCATCGAGGAGGGACCGGAAGTAGAGAAAGATTTCTACAATTTCGAGGCCCTCAACATGCCCAAGGACCACCCGGCGAGGGACATGCAGGATACCTTCTACATCAGCGACGATGTCGTGCTGCGGACACATACCTCGCCGGTACAGATCCGCACCATGCTGCGCCAGGCCCCACCGGTGCGGGTGATTGCTCCCGGTACGGTGTACCGCCGGGACTCCGACATCACCCATAGCCCGATGTTTCATCAGATTGAAGGGTTCCTCGTCGATCGCCATGTCACTTTCGGGGACCTCAAGGGGATTCTCACCGCTTTTGTCACCCAAATGTTCGGCAAGAACGTCGGGGTTCGTTTCCGCCCCTCGTTTTTCCCTTTCACCGAACCTTCCGCCGAGGTCGATATCCAGTGCGTCATCTGTGGCGGAGCTGGCTGCCGGGTCTGTAAGAATTCGGGCTGGCTCGAAATCCTGGGTAGCGGAATGATCGATCCCGAAGTCTTCCGGGCCGTCAATTACGATCCGGAAGTCTTCAGTGGTTTTGCCTTCGGCATGGGGCTGGAACGGATCGCCATGCTCAAGTACGGGGTCAATGACCTGCGTCTCTTCTTCGAAAACGACCTGCGCTTCTTGCGGCAGTTCTAAAAACAGAATTCAGAATACAGAATTCAGAATACAGAATGCAGGCTAAACCGGTTTGGGTGGATCCTGTTCTGAATTCTGAATTCTGAATTCCCAGAGGGTTTCCATCATGATCGTCACCTGCAACTGGCTGAAGGAATTTGTTGATTTCAACTTTTCGCCGGAGGACCTCGCCCATCGCCTGACCATGACCGGCCTCGAAGTCGACGCCATGGAGAAGTTCGGCGAGGGCCTCGACTCCGTCATTGTCGCCCGCCTGGATTCGGTCGACCGCCATCCCGATGCCGAGCGCCTCACCCTCTGCCAGGTCGACACCGGCAGCGAGACGGTCCAGGTCGTCTGCGGCGCCTCCAATCACCGAGCAGGCGATCTGGTCGCCCTGGCACAGGTCGGTTCCGTTCTCCCGGGTGATTTCAAGATCAAGAAATCGAAGATCCGCGGTGTCGAATCGATGGGCATGCTCTGCTCGGAGAAGGAACTTGGTCTTGCCGAGGAGTCGGCGGGGATCATGATCCTGTCTGGCGGGCTTTCCCTCGGTCAGCCGGTTTTTGCGGCTCTGGGTCTCAAGGATGTCCGTTTCGAACTCGGCCTGACGCCCAACCGTCCCGACTGCCTCAGTGTCGTCGGGGTGGCCCGCGAAGTTTCCGCCATGGCCGGCAACCCTCTGCGCCTGCCCGCTGGGCAGGTGGCCGAAACGGGCCCGGCCATCGCCAGCCAGACTTCCATCACCGTCACCGAGCCCGGGCTCTGCCCGCGGTATGCCGCCCGGCTGATCCGTGGCGTCACCATCGGGCCTTCCCCCGACTGGCTGGTGAGCCGCCTGGAAGCGGTGGGCATGCGCTCCATCAACAATGTCGTCGATGTCACGAACTATGTGCTGATGGAGCTGGGGCATCCGCTCCACGCCTTCGACTTCGGACTGCTGCGCGGCGGATGCATTGTCGTCAAGCGAGCCGGGAAGGGGGAGACGTTCACCACTCTCGACGGGCAGTCGCGGCCTCTCGATGATCGCGATCTCGTGATCTGCGATGCTGAAGGTCCGGTAGCCCTGGCCGGCATCATGGGCGGGGAGAATTCGGAAATTCGGCCGGATACCGTCGACATCCTGCTGGAGAGCGCCTACTTCAACCCGACGAGCATTCGTCGCAGCAGCAAGCGTCTCGGTCTGCACACCGAATCGTCGCATCGTTTCGAGCGGGGAGCGGATGTGAACATGGTTCCCGTGGCCCTTGACCGGGCCGCTTCGCTTATCCTCGAAGTGGCCGGCGGCACGGCGGCGAAAGGTCGCATCGATGTCTATCCGCAGCCCCTTGCCGAGCGCCGACTCGCGATTTCTGCCCGCAAAACGGCGGAAATTCTCGGACTCGAACTCGACATCCTGGAAATCCGGCGCCTGCTGCAGTCCATCGGTCTGGCGGCCGAGTTGGCCGAGAACCGGGAGGAGACGCTTTACGTCTCCATCCCCGCCTTCCGGCCTGACCTCGAGCGGGAGATCGATCTCATCGAAGAAGTCGCCCGCCTCAACGGCTATGACCGGATCCCGGTCACCATGCCTGCCGGCCGCATCGTCTGTCATCGTCCGGCGAACCGGCAGCGGCATGTCCGGAAGCTGCGTGATGCCATGGTCGCTGCCGGTTTTTCCGAAGTGATCAACTATTCTTTCACCACCGCGTCCGCCTGGGACAAGATTGCCCTGCCGACCGACGATTCGCGACGGGAGACGGTCAAGATACTCAATCCTCTCACCGAAGAGCAGTCGGTGATGCGGACCACGCTGGTGCCCAGCCTGCTGGAAACCGTCTCGCGCAACCTGGCTTATCGAAGCCGTGACCTGCGGCTTTTCGAACTTCGTCCGGTCTTCCTGCCACAGGCCGGCGAGGAGCTGCCGCAGGAGCGCCTCCGGCTGACCGCCGTCATCTGCGGCCGCCGTGCACCCGAAGGGTGGGCGCAGGGGAACGAAACCGTCGATTTCTTCGATCTGAAAGGCGTTCTGGAAGCGTTGCTGGAGCGCTTCCGGATTGACCGTATCAGTTGGGACTCCTCGCTGAGCGAGCCCTTTCTCCATCCCGGCAAGTCATGCACCCTGACCTCCGGGAAGGCCGCTCTGGGCACCATCGGTGAAGTCCATCCCGAGGTACTCGAGAACTTCGATATCGAATGCCCTGTCTATCTGCTCGACCTCGACCTCCAGGCGTTTTTTGCCGAAGTCGGTCTGCGCCGCAGTTTCCGCTCGCCTTCGCGTTTCCCTGATGTTTATCGGGACACGGCCCTGCTGCTCGATGAAGAGGTGAGTGCCCGGCAGGTGTTCGATCTGCTGGGGCGTGTGAAAGCGAAAGAGGTGGAGGATGTCGTTCTCTTCGATCTCTATCGCGGCAAGGGGATTCCTGCCGGCAAGAAGAGCCTGGCGATCCGGATTCGTTATCGTTCGGCGGAGAAAACCCTGACCGATGAGGAGATCAGTGTCCTCCATGGCCGGATCATCGAAATGCTCTGCAAAAGCCTCGGCGCAGAAATCCGTTAAAAAAGCGTTGATTACCGTTACTTCCTGTGTTATAAAAACCCGTGAATTCAAGGACCTTTACAATTCAGTGAGGTGGAGGACATATGACGAAGGCGGACCTGATCGAGAACGTGTACCTGAAGACCGGTTTTTCCAAGAAGGAATCCGCCGAGATTGTCGAGACGGTCTTCGAGTTGATCAAGACAACGCTGGAGCAGGGCGAGAAGATAAAAATCGCCGGTTTCGGCAATTTTGTGGTCAAGGATAAGTCTACCCGCCGTGGCCGCAATCCCCAGACGGGGGATGAAATCGAAATTACTTCTCGCCGGATCCTGACCTTCAAACCGAGTCAGGTTCTGAAGTCCTCCATCAACGGAGGGGAGGAGTAGCCGGACCTCTCCTGACCGTTCCCGGCGCAGCCTATGGTCGTCGAGATTCCCGATAAGCTCTATTTCAAGATCGGCGAAGTGGCCGAATTGACGGGCGTCAAGCCTCACGTCCTGCGCTATTGGGAATCGGAGTTCGCACCTTTTCGTCCCGCCAAAAGTCGAAGCCAGCAGCGTCTTTACCGCCGCAAGGACGTTGAGTTGGTGCTGCGCCTCAAGGATCTCCTGTACAACCAGGGTTTCACCATTGCCGGGGCGAAGAAAAAGTTGCGCGAACCCCCGGCTGCCGTCCTGCAAGACCAGTTGACCCTCCCTCTGAAGCCCAGCCCCGAGCGCCTGCTTCTCGATGAGGTGCGCCGCGATTTGCGGCGGCTCAGAAAGTCGTTGAACGTCACTTCCGAATCGGAATAATCCTCTTTCCAGATCCTTGCCCCTTGAGGCCCCCGTGCTGATTCTGGTCACCAACGACGACGGCATCTATTCTCCCGGCCTGGTGGCCCTCGCCGAGCGGCTTGGCAGGATCGCCCGCGTGGTGGTGGTGGCTCCGGATCGTGAAAGAAGCGCCGCTGGCCACTCGCTGACCCTTCACTCCCCCTTGCGAGCCGAAGAAATCAGGCCTGGTTTCTTTGCTGTCGACGGCACCCCGACCGATTGCGTCAACCTGGGCGTCCACGGTCTTCTCACCGAGCGCCCATCCCTGATCGTTTCCGGTATCAACAAGGGGGGGAACATGGGTGACGACATTACGTATTCCGGGACCGTCTCGGCCGCCATGGAGGCCACCCTCATGGGCGTTCCCGCCTTCGCCGTCTCCCTGGCCGGGGGTTCCTTCGCCGCCGCCGATTTTGCCGTTGCCGCCGAATTCTCCCTTTGTCTGGCCCGCCGGATATTTGAACGCAGCTTGCCTCCCGATACCTTCCTGAACGTCAATGTGCCGCCCGGCAATCCTGCCGGCGTGGAATTGACCCGACAGGGAAAGCGCAACTACAGCGAAGTGATCGTGGCGAAGACCGATCCGCGGGGTCGCCTGTATTACTGGATCGGCGGCGGGGAAATGGGCTTCGAAAACGTGCCGGGTACCGATTTCCACGCGGTCCATGGCGGCGCCATCTCGGTTACCCCGTTGCATCTGGATCTGACCAATTACCGTTCCTTCGAAACGCTGGCCTCCTGGCGGCTGGACGACCTGGGTATCGGTTCATCTGCTGAACATGAAGAGGGGGACGGAACATGAATTTCACCACTGCCCGGCGGCGCATGGTGGAGCGGCACATTCAGGGGCGGGGCATCACGGATCCGCTGGTGGTCGAGGCGATGTGCCAGGTTCCAAGGCATCTCTTCGTCGAGGAAGCGCTGCAGGGGCAGGCCTACAGTGATTACCCCTTGCCCATCGGTGAGAGGCAGACGATTTCGCAGCCCTTTACCGTGGCGCTCATGACCCAGTCCCTGCAGTTGCGGGGAGGAGAGAAGGTGCTCGAAATCGGTACCGGCTCCGGTTATCAGGCCGCTGTCCTGGCCCGGATCGCCTCCCGGGTCTATACGGTCGAGCGATTCCCGGTTCTGGCCCGGCGAGCCCGGCGGATTCTCGATGCCATCGGGGCCAACACCGTCAATATCCGGCTCAGCGACGGAACCAGCGGCTGGGAGGACGAGGCGCCCTTCGACGCCATCATCATCACGGCCGGTGCGCCTTCGATTCCGCTGCAATATCGTGAGCAACTGGCCGTCGGCGGGAGGCTGGTCATCCCGGTGGGGACTCTGGGCACGCAGGTGCTCAAAAGGGTCGTTCGTGTCGGGGAGAAGGAGTATGCCGAGGAGGATCTCCTCGACTGCCGCTTCGTGCCCCTGGTCGGCAGGTTCGGCTGGGAGGAGGAGAAGGCCGGATGATGCGGTTGATGCGCCGTCTTTACGACTGGGTACTGCATTGGGCCGAAACGCCTTACGGAGCCCCGGCCCTTTTCCTGTTGGCGTTCGCCGAATCCTCCTTTTTCCCCATCCCCCCCGATGTTCTGCTGCTGGCCTTGTGCATTGCCATTCCCGCCAGGTCTTTCCGTTTTGCGCTGATCGCCTCGATCGGGTCGATCCTCGGCGGAGTGGCCGGTTACGGTATCGGCCGCGGCTTGTGGGAAGCGGTCTCCGGTTATTTCTACCTCTACGTCCCCGGTTTCAACGAAACGGTCTTTTCCCGGGTCCAGCACCTCTTCGCCACCTACGACTTCTGGACCGTCTTCACCGCCGGGTTTACCCCTATTCCCTACAAGGTGATTACCATCGGCGCCGGCGTTTTCCGCATCAATTTCCCCGTTTTCGTCCTGGCCTCCCTGATCAGCCGCAGTCTGCGCTTCTTCCTGGTCGCCGCGCTGATCTACCGCTACGGCCCGGCCGTGCGCAGTTTCATCGAAAAGTATTTCAACATTCTCTCCATCATTTTCATGCTGCTGTTGATCGGCGGTTTTGTTGTCATCCGCCACGTTCTCTGAGGCGGGTGAACAGCGCCGCTGGTCCCGACGGGAGACGGGCAGTTGACGGGAGAGGCGCAAATCCGTTACCTTAACGGTATTCCAGCCCCGTACAGG
>Ga0256865_1000325_pt1 | contig 16701 bp, 13 predicted proteins | sample RVTome_14_FD_187337 | JGI IMG/M metagenome (GOLD analysis project Ga0256865, IMG submission 187337) | Soil microbial communities from uranium-contaminated site in the Upper Colorado River Basin, Wyoming, United States - RVT145D125 HiSeq ... | reverse complement strand
AGGCGGGAAGTGGTCATCGGTGAGCGGACTCTTTCGTATGATTATCTCATTTCGAGCCTTGGGGCGGATTTGGTTCCTGGAGCCGTTCCAGGGTTGGGGAAAGAGGGCTATGTTTTTTACGAACCGGCTGGTGCTGAGGCGTTATGGGAAGCGGTGAGAACATTTCAAGAAGGGCAAGTGGTCATTCTCATCGCCGGCATGCCTTTTAAGTGCCCCGCGGCTCCCTATGAAGCAGCCCTGTTGCTTGAGGATTACTTTAAAAAGCGGGGGCTTCATAAAAAAGTCGAATTATCGATTTACACCCCGGAACCGCTGCCGCTTCCGGTGGCCGGATCGGTGGTGGGAAATGCCGTTCGACAGATGGTTGAAGAAAAAGGGATCGGATTCCACCCCATGATGAAAGTAACTTCCGTGAATGCCCAGGCCAAAGAACTCGTTTTTGAAAAAAATCACCGAAAGAGGTACGATCTTCTCATTGTTATTCCACCCCATCAATCTCCTCAGGTGGTCAGGGAAGCGGGATTGGTTGGAGAATCCGGTTGGATTCCGGTAGATTCGCAAACCCTGAAGACCCGATATGAAGGGGTTTATGCCATAGGGGATGGTACCGGAATCATGTTACCTGTCGGAAAACCCCTCCCAAAGGCAGGCGTCTTTGCTCATTATGAGGCCGAGGTGGTTGCGAAAAATATTGCGGACGAGCTGGAAGGAAATAAACCCACTCATGCCTTTAATGGCCATGGCTACTGTTTCCTGGAGACAGGCTCCGGACGGGCCGGTTTTGCCAGTGGGAATTTCTATGCCACCCCGGAACCTCAAGTGAAAATGCGTAGGCCGGGTTACCATTTGCACTGGGGAAAAGTTTTATTTGAAAAATGGTGGTTAAACCGTTGGTTTTGAGGAGGACCGTTCATGATGTCGGATGGAATGATCGGTAACGGAATGGGTTTTGGAATGCTTTTTGGAATGGTTTTTTGGATCATCCTGCTGGTGGGAATCGTTTTTTTCGTGGTTTGGGTGGTTTGGGGGCCTCTCAGAAGGCCGCCCCAACACTCTCATGAATCAGCACTGGAGATTTTAAAAAAGCGGTATGCCCGGGGTGAGATCTCCAAAGAAGAGTTTGAAGAAAAGAAACGGGACATTTTATAGAAAGTCTGCCTCATGAAATGTACACGATTTACGGTGATCACCACCGTGCTGATGATCTTGATCGTGATGGGGAGTGTGATGGCCCAGCCCGGACATCTGCCTTCCACCGACCAAAAGGTCGAAGCATCTCCTGCGGCGTCTGATTCCCGCATCTCACTCAATCTCGAACCGGCTGTGCAATCTATTCTGAAGCAAACCATGCAGGAACATCTGATGGCTCTCCAGGCCATCGTCGCGGCGCTCTCTCGGGAAGATTATGAAAAGGGATCAGCGGTTGCCCATGAGGAACTCGGCTTTCCGAAGCACCATGAAGTGATGCAGCGGGAGCGTGGAACGACGTTCCCCAAGAAGTATCAGGAACTGGCAATCGCCCATCATCAGGCGGCGGAGGACCTGGCTCAGGTCATCTCCAAAAAGGAGATGAAGCCGATCCTACGACAACTCGATCAAACCATGAAAGCCTGCGTGGACTGTCATCGGGCATACAAATTATGAAAGAAGCAACATGAATAGGTTTTGGGATGGCAGTCAATGGGTGTGGAGTGGTTGATAAAGAGGGTCGTTGATACCACGAGATCATCCCGGTAAGGGCCCAGAGACTCGATGATCTTGGTCCGATGGTGTAGCCCGGTCTTGTCTTATGCCCCAGTTCCATACCATCGATTCCCTTCCGGTTTCATGTGACGGATCGATGTTACGGGTTTATTACGAGAAATGCCCCTTAATCACTGGAACACTTTTCATGACCACTTTTGGTACATTTTCTCATGACTGGTGACATGATCCGTTAAACTGCCCCTGCCTTGCCCGCGTATATGATCTAACCCATTGTTCTGCTTGCCTTCTTTTTGAAATCTCTGTATCGTATACGTTGACCTGTCCCAATATTTCGTTGATAGAGTGCTCTGGCAGGCGGCCAGATGGAAAAGGAATTTCGATTGAGTAAAATAATATGAGACCGCGTGTTTATATAGATACATCGGTCATAGGCGGTTGCTTGGATGAGGAGTTCGCCGACTGGTCGAATCTTCTGTTTGACGAGTTCCGTGCAGGCACAAAGGTGGCGGTAGTTTCGGACTTAACTCGTATGGAACTGGAAGAGGCGCCGCAGAACGTAAGGGATGTTTTATCTTCTATCCCGGAAGAATACGTGGACGATGTATTTCTTGATGAGGAAGCTTTCGCGCTGGCGGATGCCTATATAAACGATGGTGTGGTCGGTATAAGACATCTTGTCGACGCACAGCATATCGCGGTTGCAACTGTCGAGCGGGTGGATGTCCTCGTCAGTTGGAATTTTAAACAGATTGTGAACCTTGATCGTGTTCACGCGTTTAATGCAGTGAACCTGAAGAAGGGCTATCCCATGCTTGAGATTCGCAGCCCAAGGGAGGTTGTTCGTGAAAAAGAAGGTTGACGCTGTTCAATTACAGCGGGCCATTCGGGCCAAATTAAGCGAAAAATACGCAAAATCCCGCAAGGCCGAGTTGGAAGAGCTTCGCGCGAAATTCGGCCGTTTGCGAAGGCAAAAGACCGCTGGGCGTTAGCTGTAGGGGCTGGGCAGCCCTGCCCGGAAGCATATAAGGGGCGAACCCATGTGTTCGCCCGAATTTGTAGGGGCAGGCCCCCGTGCCTGCCCGAAACCCGTAGGGCGGTTCGCGAACCGCCCCTCCGATATAACACGTAATATTACAATACGAGATCCATTGGAAACTCGAGCACGAAGATTGTGGAGATTAAGCTGTGAAGATCGCGTTACACCAGGTCCGTCACGATCAGACCGGCTTCGAGGCATTGGTTCAGGTCCATGCTCAGACGAAGGATTGTCGCCTCACCCGCATTGTCATCGATATGGCGGCGACAGATTGGTTGGATGCGGATATGTGCGCGGCCTTTGGCGCGATTCTCTCTCTTCTGGGAAGCCGCTTGAATACAATCGAGTTGGCCAACATTCCCCAAGGCCTCGAAAAGATTCTTTCCAAGAACGGGTTTTTGAGCAACTATGGCCGGGCCAACCTGCCCGATACATGGGGCACGACGATCCCCTATCAACGCTTCAACGTCAAGGACGATCGTTACTTCGCGGAGTATATTGAACGTGAGTTCGTCAACCGGCCCGAGATGCCCAGAATGTCACACGGGCTAATCAAGAAATTCCGGGAGAGCGTCTACGAAATTTTCAGCAATGCCGTGCTGCACTCCGGGACCAAACTTGGAATTTTCAGTTGCGGGCAATTTTTCCCCAAGAGGCACCGGCTCGATTTTTCCGTCACTGATTTGGGGATTGGGATCAGACAGAATGTGCAAGACCGCGCTGGACTCAACCTGCCGGCCGAAAAAGCGATCGTCTGGGCCACGGAAGGGAGAAACACCACCAGGCGTGGTTCAATTCCCGGCGGATTGGGCCTGAAGTTGCTGAAGGAATTCGTCGGTCTCAATGGGGGGCGCCTGCAAATTGTCTCGGATGCGGGCTACTGGTGTCTGCAAAAAGATCAGGTTCGTATGGCTCGTTTAGGCATGCCTTTTCCCGGAACTGCTGTTAGTCTTGAAATCAATACTTCCGACACACAATCGTACGTATTGTCTTCTGAATTGAGGGAATCCGACATCTTTTAAGGTTCAATTGAAAGGAAGCCTCCATGAGCAAAAATATTGAGCTTTCTATTTTTGAAATCGTTGGGAGTCCACTCTGTGTCGCTTCAGACGACGGTCAAAAAGTTTATGACCGGATCGTCGCTGCGTTCAAAGAGGGGCAAGTCGTCACGGTGTCGTTCTTGAACGTGACCAGTCTGACATCGGCCTTTTTGAACGCTGCCATCGGGCAACTGTACGGCTCATTCCGTGAGGACCAAATTCGGTCAAAACTCAAAGTCACGGATCTTCAACCCGATGATCTTGCATTGCTCAAGCGGGTGGTTGATACGGCCAAGGAGTATTTCAAGGATCCCGGTCGGTTTAAGAAAGCGGAGCGAGCGACATCGAGGGAAAGCTGATGCCCGGCGAGATCCATCGCCTCAGCACTTACCGCTTTCGCAGCACGGATCAACTGTTCTTTAATGCCAACGTCTGGTTGTTTCTTTACGGTCGGCAGTACGGTCCCACCGATTCCCGTGTCCGCATTTACTCGGCGGCGCTCAAACGGATTCTGGACGCGGGCAGTCGCGTCTTTATTGATGCGCTCGTCCTGTCTGAAGTGATCAACAGCACGGCCCGTTTTGAATTTAACAAGATGCCGGCTTCGACAAAAACAAAAGGCTTCAAAGCCTACCGAACCAGTGCAGCCTTCAAGCAAGTTAGTAAAGACATTGCCGACGCTTGCCGGAGAATTCTGGGGCACGCCTCTCGTATAGAGAGCGAGTTTTCTTCGGTAGATGTCGAGGCTGTCCTGAGAGGCTATGAAAGAGGGCGCGTAGACTTCAATGACTATGTGTTGGCTGAATTGTGCAGGGTGAAAGGGCTTTCTTTCGTAACGGACGATGGAGACCTTAAGTGGCTGACTGTGACAATATTAACCGAAAATTCACGGTTGCTGTCCTAAAGCAATCATGGGCAATGTGCAGACCTTGGATGCATGCCGCTCTTATCAACAAAAGCTTTGACCGCAGTCCATTCGATGCCGTGGGCCGTGGATTCCCCACCGCTGACGACCCAATGAACTACCCCGCAGCAAGCTGCGGGGTATCAAAGGACATTGATAAGAATTTTCCCAAAGGCGTCACCCCCGAATGCTTTTATCGGGGGTCCAGTCCTAAGTTTCGCCTGGATTCCTGCCTGCCGGACAGGCGGACTTCGGTAATGAAATAATTCTTGCGCAGCAAGCTGCGGGGAATTAGACCCGTAGAAAAGATTAAACTGCCCCTGCCTTGCCCGCGTATTATGATCTAACCCATTGTTCTGCTTGCCTTCTTTTTGAAATCTCTGTATCTTATGGATTTGCCTGCCTCAAAATTTCGTTAAGGAAGCGCTCTGGCAGGCGGCCGTGGATGCTTCCCTCCCGTTTGAAGAGGAGGCCGTGCGACTGCGAATTCTTGCGCTTTTGCGCGAGTGCGGGAAACTGTCCAACGAGGAAATCTGAAAATTTTCCGGATTCAACCGCACCCAGGTCTACCGCTTGGTTAAAACATTGGAAACGGAAGGAAAAGTGCGTTTTTCCGGAAAAGGGCGCGGAGCCCATCTTCTCCCCGCCGACAGTAACCATCGCACGTCGAAATGAAGCATTTACAGGGGGTCAAGGTAAATAAATGCTCCAAGCGCAGCATTTAATGATTGCCAAGAGCGGACCCGTAGAGGGCTGAACTTTCGCCCGCCCGCGTGCGGCGAGAGGGAGGGAAGAAAGGGAATGGTGTCTAAACCCGTCTTTGAGAAATTGAAAATCCTCTTTTAGCTGCTTCGGAGAATTTATGGAGAAGCCATTAAGTGCTAAGAAAATATGTGGAGAGGACCTTCTCATCGCCCATCTTGATCTGTGCGGGACAAAGGATTTTTATTCCAAGTTTGAGTTGGAGCAACAGATCGAACGAATAGAACAGGTTGTCAGCATTGTCTATTCCGAGATCAAAGAAGTCTTTAATGACAGTAAGCAATCCCTCTATGTCCACATGTATGGTGACTCCTTTGTTATCGTCGAGAAACAAGAAGGCGCGATTGAAGATTGTGCCAGAAAATTTCTTGGGTTAATGTTCAAAGTTCAGCATCAAATCCTCAATGACAGTGAATCTCTTGGAAATAAAGAAGTTGTAGGGTCTGATCAGCACCTCTACATGCCTACGCTAAGCCGGGTATTGATAAAGAGAGGCCAATATTACGGAATGATCTTTCATGAGTTTCAGACCAGTATAGAGGATGTTTTTTCAAACTTCAGTTTAGCTGGCGGTTCTGCGATTGTGGAGATGGACAAAACCCTAAAAGGGTTGCCCATGGGTGTATATATTGACGAATCAATTATTAATGAGTCTCAGATCCAGCAAGATAGACTTATTGCTGTGAATGGGAGTCCGTTAAGATTTGTTAAACCACCTGATGGCTTTGATTTCTTACGAAGTGTATTTTCTTCGGATATTGAGGCAAGACCAGAAGCAACTGAAAAATGGGTTGAGCGATTGGTTGAATCAACAAAAGGCAATGAAGATTTCAAGAGCAAATTAATCCCATGGATTGACGCTATACAGGGCAGAAGACTTTTAATCGGCAAACGCCAAACAACTCAGTGCCAACCACTGAAAATGGAAAGGCGGTTATCGAAGGACTAACCTGGTGAAAGAAACGGGGTCTGAGCGGCCTCTGTTTTCACAGACGTCGTAAGGCGGGACAGAAGGCCAATTAAGTATGGTGTCACCAGATTTCCTTGTCACCAGATTTCCTCACAAACCCCGAACTGCCGGCAGGCAGGAGGCCGACCGATGGATAGCGAATCAGAATCTTAACGTTACAAGTTGCAACCTTAATCCGACGCAGGGACATGGGGAACGGGTTGTGGTCGCGGCGTATGTACAGGCAGGGAACAAGCGAAAGACAAGATGAGCCAAGAGCAGATTTGACCCCTTTTTCAAGAAGCAGGTCGCCGATCATTCCATTGAAGCTGATAAGGTCGTGTTCCCAGAGGTCGAGATCCATGCAACGCTGAGCGACATTCAAGACGAGCAACATCCAGTCGTCGGTGACTGGTACAGTAACACGGACTTGACCGAGGCGTGCGTGACGTATCGGTTCTCAGTGCGAGGAAACTTCAAACGTGACAAATGGATCGAGGAACAACGCGAGGCAATCGCTGGCAGAAAGGCGAAAGACGAGGAAGCGAATCCTGAGTCCGGTGTTGGTTCAGAGAAGCCGGATTACAGCCGGTATGTCGACTTCCCGATTGGAGAATACCGCCACACGATCTACGGAGGCGGACGTCCTTCGAATGAATGCGAATCCTGGCTGCTGCGAATGCTTCGTGTTGAGATTCTCGATGCACTTCGTGACGCCGAACGAGAACTGGTCGCCGGCGGCGATCAACGTTTATTGTTTCGAGTGCTTCGGCAGAGTGGCGATACTCGATACACAGATGTCAAAAGGCTTCTCGAGAACCTCAAGCGCGCGATTGATCTTGATCCATCACTCGCGAAGATCAAGAAAGAAGTTCAAAAGGTGCTTAAACTTGTGTCGCTTGACACTCCTGGTGAAGACCATTCCATCGGACTGCAATTTGCGGCTCCCGAAGCAGTCGAGATCTTGAAGAAGATCGGTATGACCTATGGCGCAAACCCCATTACAGTCGCTCGCAATGGCCTCGGTCGGAACAATCTCCTCTATGTGGCACTTGTGTTATCGCAGTTGGCCAAAGCACCGGATATCTCTGCAGGAGATGATGCCTTCGTCTGTTTTCGCCTTGTTGGAATCGAGGAACCGGAAGCCCATCTGCATCCACATCTTGAGGACCACCTCTCCCGAAACATTGAGGTTATCAGGAAAGAACATTCCAATTCGTTGCAGTTGATCCTCACCTCACACTCCACCCATGTGGCGGCGAAGCTTTCCCTTGAGAATACAGCCGTGCTATTTCGCCGCGACTCAGATGGTGCCATTGCCGCACACTACGTCCTCGATGGCATCGATCCTGTTAAGGACAAGGACGCCGTTCGGTTTTTGAGTCTGTATCTCGATGCGACGAAGTCTCGGATGTTCTTCGCACGGCGGCTCATTCTCGTTGAGGGCATCGCGGAACAAATTGTTATTCCCAGGCTCTTCGAACAGGGCACAGATCAATCACTCGAAAGCATCGGTTGCACCGTCATTAACGTGAACGGCGTTGCTTTCCGCCACTTTCTGACGATCGTGAAAAACGGGTTCTTCAAGAAGTGTGTGGTGCTCACTGACAGCGATGCAGGGACAAAAACCGAGAACCGGGCCGAATCATTACGGGCCGACTTCAAGGATCCACACATCGACATTCAGGTCACAACCGAAAGTACATTTGAAAAGGACCTTGTTTCAGCGAACAAGTCTGGTGACGGAAAGGAGCTTTTGTTTCGTGCACTCACCGTGACGAAACCAAACAATGGCCCAAAGATCAAGACTGCGACAGGAGAAAATGACATTGATGTCGAGGCTTTCTTCGAGCAGATCAAGAACTACAAGGCCGAGTTTGCATTCAGCCTCATGTCAGCTCTTGAGGATGAGCGCCAAGCGGCAAGGAAAGACAGCCGCTCGCCCAAGAAGTTGGCCATTCCCAACTACATTTCTCAAGCGCTCGACTTCATCAAGGGGTAGCGATGGCAAAAACGTTAACTAAACCGAAGCTCGCCGAGGCCGGTCCAGGAGCCGGGAAAACGGAATCGATGGTCGACGAAATTGTCGCCATGATTCATTTGCTTCCGCCCCACCGGTTTCTTGCAGCCATCACCTATACTAACGCAGCCGCAAACACGATTCGGGAGCGGCTCTCCAGGAGGGTCCGGCTCAGGCGTAACGTTTTCGTTGGAACTACCCACTCGTTCGTGAATCGCTTCGTTTTGGCTCCGTGCGCGGAACTGTTGTCATTCCTCCCAGGAGATCGCATCTATGCGCCAGTGGATGTGCATGAGAAGGGACGAGGCGCAGCTAGATACGCAGAGAATCTGATCAAGAAGGGAATCGTCCCATATGATGAGATGATCCCGATCACCCGAAAGATTCTAAAGGCGCCGGGTATGCCGGATCGCATTTGCGAACGACTCTCTTACATCTTTGTTGACGAGTTCCAAGATGTGGACAATGGAATGTTTGAGGTCTTCGAGCATTTCCGCAAGACTGGGAAGACCATATTGTATGTAGTTGGTGATCCAGAACAGTATGTGATGAGCTTTACGTATCGAGGCCGGAAGCCGCCGAGATTCGACAAAATTCCGTTCTTCCAATTCAAGAAACTGGCCCAATTTGGTCCAATCACCGAGAACCATCGCTCAAATGGAGAAATCGTCACGTTCGCGAATCAGTTCCGCGAAGATTTGAAGCAACATGAGGTCAAACCTAAGCGGAACGAACCCAGAGTTCTTTTCATCCCGGCCACGTCTCTTGAGGAAATCGTTCGGCGTTATCAGGCTTTGAGTGCAAATGTGGAAACCGAAGACGAGCCCCGAACAAGGTTGTATCTCTCGGAGGAGAACGCGACCTTCGATTCAGTTCGTGATCAGTTTCAGTTGACAGCACTCTCAAACGACGGACGAAGGAGCAATACGATACTCGGAGACGCACTTGAACTTTTGTCTATCGCGCTGGATCGCAGTCAACGAAGAATCTGTGAGGAATTTGGACTGTCCCGTCTTCAGTGGCGTGCCGTTGGCGTCCGGCTACTCAGGAACCTTCATGCAGGAAAGTATGGCATTGACCAACTCGTCATGTTTGTTGCCGATGAGTTCGACTATAACATTTCTCAGTCCCGAATCAAGCTGGTTGATGACGGCTTGAGACTTCTGAGCCCTGAACTTTACTGGGGGACGCCGGCACAGAGGACCGAGCTGTGCGCCTCGATTCGCAAGGCTAAAGGGCTGCAAGCCGACGCGGTTCTTGTAGTTGCGAAAGGCCTTGCAGAGCTAAAGAAATGGCTGCAGACCGATCGTTTAGTTCGTGTGGCAGACAAGCAAGACAAATGCAGACTCGGATATGTGGCTTTCACTCGACCGAAAGAGATGCTCTGTATAGCTTGCCTGAAAGAGCCCGACGCCGAGTTGATTAAAATGCTCCGGACTCTTGGAATTGTGACAGCAGATGGGAACGATGCGGGAAAAGGCTCAGGCTCGGAAGCCAAGATCGCCCTATACGAATGATTGCTCTTGGCCGACATCTGACTTTGGCGAAGTGGAATAAAAATGTTAACGAATCAATCCAGACGACCGCCAAAGTGTCGTCTGATTAAGACGTTTTATATTTTCCATCACGCCACTCGGTCTGACACCGGGTAGAACATCGAGAAGAAGAGTATTTCCATGCCACGACTAACCGAACAAGAACAACAAGAGATCCTCCGCTTTCTGGAAGCCGGCAAGCCCCTGCCGGACAAGTACCGCTTTCTGCTCTTCGAGGACAAGCGTGAGGTCGAATTGGTCTGGAACGGCAAGAGCAGCGAGGTCAGCAGCATCGTCCTGCCCTTTCAGGTCATCGAGCAGGTGGACGAGCCCCGCGCCGAAAAGCCGGCAGACACGGCATTGCAACCAGGTCTTTTTGACTCCCGCGGCCGCCAGCTCAAGGGCTGGACCAACAAGCTCATCTGGGGCGACAACAAGCTGATCCTCTCATCCCTGAAGAACGGCCCGCTCCGTGAGGAAATTGAAAAGCAGGGCGGCCTCAAGCTGATCTACATTGATCCGCCGTTTGACGTGGGTGCGGATTTCTCAATGGACATCGAGATTGGTAGCGACACCTTCACCAAGAAGCCGAACATATTGGAAGAGATTGCCTATCGCGACACCTGGGGTAAAGGCGCTGATTCCTTTATCGCCATGATCTACGAACGCCTCATCCTCATACGCGACCTGATGGCTGAGAGTGGGAGCATTTACGTGCACTGTGATTATCGTGTGAATTTTCTAATACGGGCCGTCTTGGACGAGATTTTTGGAAATGAAAACCTCCAAGCCGAAATTATTTTCAAAAGAAGGCATGGGCACAGTGACGCAACGACCCTTGGAAAAATTCACGATTCGATTTTTTTCTTCTCGAAATCACCCTCGTTCGCTTGGAATCCGACCTATACCGATTACACAGAAGAGTACATTGAAACCTATTATCGGTACAAAGATGAAGATGGCCGCAGATGGTTGTCTCGCTCAACAACTGCGCCTCGTAAGACTGGAGCGATCTATGAATGGAATGGGGTAAGGCGAATTTGGCGCTACAGCAAAGAGGAAATGCAACGACTACACGATTCCGGACGGCTTTTTTACACGGAGAATGGAATGCCTAGGTACAAGCAGTACCTAGATGAGATGCCTGGGGTTTCAATCAATACTTTGTGGACCGATATAAAATTTATTGATTCTTGGAGTGGAGAGGCCGCTGGTTATCCCACTCAGAAGCCCGAAGCCCTTCTCAAACGCATTATCGAAGTTTCTTCCAACGAAGGCGACTTAGTCGCGGACTTTTTCTGCGGGTCCGGTACAACCGCGGCGGTAGCGGAGAAACTTGGCCGGAAGTGGATCGTTTGCGACCTCGGGAAGTTTGCCATCCATACCACGCGCAAGCGCATGATAGGCGTACAGCGCGAACTCAAGACGGAAGGTAAAGACTATCGCGCCTTTGAAATCCTCAACCTGGGCAAGTACGAGCGCCAGCACTACATCGGCGTCAACCCCAACCTGCGCGAGGCGGAACAGCACAAGCAACTGGCGGAAAAGGAAGCCGCCTTTGTTGACCTCATCCTGCGCGCCTACCGCGCCGAAAAGACCGACGGCTTTGCCACCTTCCACGGCAAAAAAGCCGGGCGGCTGGTAGCGGTGGGGCCGGTCAACCTGCCGGTGACGCGCCTGTTCGTGGAAGAAGTCATCCTGGAATGCCGCCAGAAGCACATCACCCGCGTGGACATTCTGGGCTTTGAGTTCGAGATGGGCTTGTTCCCCAACGTGCTGGACGAAGCCCGCGCCAAGGGCATCGACATCGCCCCCAAGTACATCCCCGCCGAGGTCTTCGACAAGCGGGCAGTGGAAAAGAACCAGGTGGTCTTTCACGATGTGGCGGCTATCGAGGTCAAACCGCACGTCAAGAAGAACAGCGTGGCGATGGAGCTGACGGACTTTTCGGTCTTTTATTCGCAGGATTCGATCGCCAACGCGGAGGCGACGCTCAAGGACAAAGCCAGCAAGATCGTGGTGGAGAAGGGGCAGATCGTGAAGGTGAGCAAGAGTGCGAAGGGTATCGTCAGTCGCGAGGTGCTCACCAAAAAGTGGACGGACTGGATTGATTATTGGTCGGTGGACTTTGATTTTGAGAGCAAGCGCGAGATTGTCCGCGTGAAGAACGAAGAAAGCGGCGAATGGGAAGAGCGCTGGACCGGAGATTACATCTTTGAAAACGAGTGGCAATCCTTCCGCACCAAGAAAGACCGCTCACTGGAACTCACCAGTGTCTATCACGAATGCGCTCCGGGGCGGCACAAGCTGGCGGTCAAGGTGGTCGACATCTTCGGCAACGACACCATGACCATCGTTGAGGTCAACGTCGGAGGGAAGAAGTAATGGCGAAGATCAAAGTGCTGAGCAAGGAAATCACGGTGCAGTCTCGGAACGATGTGGACTACATCAGCCTTACGGACATTGCCCGGTACCAAGACGCCGAGCGGACTGATGATCTGATCCGAAATTGGCTCCGGAATCGTAATACCATTGAATTTCTTGGTATTTGGGAACAGTTGAACAACCCAGGTTTTAAACCCGTCGAATTCGACGGGTTTAGAAAACAGGCGGGCCTCAACAGCTTTACTCTGACTCCCAAACAGTGGATCGAGAAGACGAACGCTACCGGCATCATTTCCAAACAGGGACGGTACGGCGGCACGTTCGCGCACAAGGACATCGCCTTTGAGTTCGCGTCCTGGATATCGGTCGAGTTCAAACTCTATCTCATCAAGGAGTTCCAACGACTCAAGGACAGGGAACGGAAGCAGCTCGGCTGGGATATCCGGCGGAATCTGACCAAAATCAACTACCGGATTCATACCGACGCCGTCAAAGAGAACCTGATCCCGCCAGCACTGACTCCGCGCCAGACAAACCTGATTTATGCCTCGGAGGCGGATGTCCTGAATATGGCTTTATTTGGCATGACCGCCAGGGAATGGCGCGACAGCCATCCGGGCGAGAAGGGCAATATTCGAGACTACGCGAATGTGTCGCAGCTCGTGTGCCTGTCCAATCTGGAAAATCTCAATGCCCTTTTCATCCAGGAGAAGACACCACAGGCAGAGCGGCTTCGCAAGTTGAACCAGATCGCTATCCAGCAGATGAGACTTCTGACGGACGACACAGGAATCAAGCGCCTCGAAGCAGGGGACAAATAGTGGCCCTCCATCCCACCTTCCCCGAATCGCCCTATGCCATCCTCGACCCGGCCATCCGCTGGTTTCCGGCGGATGAGGCTCTGCGGGAGTCCAGTGCTGAAAAGCTGATGCCGCCCTTGGTGCCGCAACTGCGCAAGAAGGTGAAGGAGTGGCGAGACAGCGGCTACGCGGGGGCGACGAACACGAGCAAGAGCCTACTCAACTACTGGTTCAACACCCCGCACCTGCTGTCCCAGACCGACCTGTCTGCCGGACAGGCAGGCGGCACAATGGCCGAGTTTCAGTATTACTTTGCCCAGCGCGAAGCGCTGGAAACCATTATCTACCTGTACGACGTGGTGGGGGTAAAGGACAAGTACGACCTTTTGCGTTATGACGCTTCCGGAAGAGTAAGGCCGATTGATTTCGACGAGAGCTGGCGGCGCTTCGTGGTGAAAATGGCGACCGGCACGGGCAAGACGAAGGTGCTGAGTCTGGTTCTGGCCTGGAGCTTCTTCCACAAGCTATACGAGCCGGAGTCGCAGCTTGCGCGCAACTTTCTGGTGATCGCCCCCAACATCATCGTCCTTGACCGCATCTACAAGGATTTTCAGGTCCTGCGCATATTTTTGAAAGACGACCCGGTTTTGCCCGACAATGGCGTGGACGGACGCGACTGGCGCGACGATTTTCAACTGACGCTGCACGTGCAGGACGAGGTGCGCATTACCCGGCCCACGGGCAATATTTTCTTGACGAATATCCACCGGGTCTATGCCGGAGACGACATTCCCGCATCGCCTGATGACGAAGACACGATGGACTACTTCCTGGGCAAGCGGCCCAGCGGCGCGACCACCGACTCCAAGGTGGATTTGGGCATGATTGTGCGGGACATTGACGAGCTTGTGGTGCTCAACGACGAGGCGCACCATATTCACGACCCGCGCATGGCCTGGTTCAAATCCATCGAGGACATCCACAATCGGCTGAAGCAAAAAGGGTCCGCGCTCTCTCTGCAAGTGGACGTGACCGCTACGCCCAGGCACAATAACGGCGGAATTTTCGTGCAGACCATTGCCGATTACCCGCTGGTGGAGGCCATCAAACAAAATGTGGTCAAGCATCCTGTCCTGCCCGATGCCCCCAGCCGCGCCAAACTGGTGGAGCGCCAGAGCGCCAAGTACACCGAGAAATACACCGACTACATTCACCTGGGCGTGATCGAGTGGCGCAAGGCGTATGCCGTACATGAAAAGATGGGCAAGAAAGCCATCCTGTTCGTAATGACCGACGACACCCGCAACTGCGACGACGTGGCCGAATACCTTGAAGATCACTACCCCGATCTGAAAGACGCCGTGCTGGTCATTCACACCAAGAGCAACGGCGAAATTTCTGAATCAACGTCAGGCAAGAGCAAAGAAGCGTTGGATACGCTGCGCGAGCAAGCCAACACGATTGACGGGCTGGACAGCCCCTACAAGGCCATCATTTCGGTGATGGTGCTCAAAGAGGGCTGGGACGTGCGCAACGTTACTACCATTGTCGGTTTGCGTGCCTATACCGCTCCGAGCAACATCCTGCCGGAACAAACCCTGGGGCGCGGCTTGCGCAAGATGTACCCCGATGTAGAAGAATTCGTCAGCGTGGTCGGCACGAATGCCTTTATGGAGTTCGTAGAGTCGATCCAAGCGGAAGGCGTGGTGCTGGAACGCAAGCCGATGGGCGAAGGCACGCAAGCTAAAACGCCGCTGGTGGTGGAGGTTGACAAGGAGAACGAGAAGAAAGACATCGACGCGCTGGATATTGAAATCCCGGTGCTGACACCACGAGTCTACCGGGAATACAAGAACCTGAGCGCGCTGGATGTGGGCGCAATGGGGCATCAACGAGTGGCCTATCTACAGTTTAGCGAAGCGCAACAGCGAGAGATTGTCTTCAAGGACATCACCACCGGCGAGGTGACGCATACGACCATTCTCGATACGGCGGGCATTGCCGATTATCGCAGCGTGATCGGCTACTTTGCGCAGACCATGATGAAGGACTTGCGGCTGGAATACAGCAAGGGATCTACTCCCCGTGGTTACGACGTGCTGTATGGCAAGGTCAAGGTGTTTATTCAGGACCAGTTGTTTGACCGGCCGGTAGACCTGGAAAGCCCCAACACGCTGCGCAACCTGTCAGAACTGGCTGCCACCAAGACCTTGCTCGAGACCTTCAAGAAGGCGATCAACGCCCTCACCGTGCAGGACAAAGGCGACGCCGAAATCCGCGACACCATCAAGCTGCGGCAGACGCGCCCCTTCGTGGCCAAGGATCAGGGCTATCTCATCCCGAAAAAAAGTGTCTTTAACCGTATCATCGGGGACAGCCAGTTTGAACTGCTGTTCGCCCGGTTTCTTGAAGATTGTGACGATGTGGTTTCTTACGCCAAGAATTATCTGGCGGTGCATTTCAAGCTGGATTACGTGAAGGCGGACGGCGAAATCTCCAACTACTACCCAGATTTCGTGGTCAAGGTATCGAGTAAACGGATGTTCATTGTCGAGACCAAGGGGCAGGAAGACCTGGACGTGCCGCTGAAGATGGAGCGGTTGAAGCAATGGTGCGTGGATATTAACAAGGCACAATCGGCTGTTCGATACGATTATGTATTTGTAGATGAGGAAAGCTTCAATAAGTACAACCCTAAGACTTTCGGGTCACTTGTTACAAGTTTTAAGGAGTATAAGAACTAAAATTGGCTCGGAGTCGGACCACAGGAAGGTAAATGTTCACGGTGACTTTGTAAAAAGGGGGGGCAAGTCGCTGATTGTCCATACAGGGGCGGGCCGGTGTGCGGATGGACAACACAGGAAACCGTGTTTGAAAGCCAATTATATATACTGTCCCCAGATTTTGCGAGGCAAGCCGGATCGGTATCCCAACCTCACGATCAAGAAGATTCCCAAGGCCGTCATGGCCCGTTGCGAATGGGGTAAAGACGATTACAGCCTGCAAGTTGAAAATCTGCCCCAAATGCCGCTCCCGATGGGACAACAGGAGCTGAAATTGGGCCAGGAAAGCGATCGAGGGGGCATATGAAGCAGCCTGTGCGTGCCACGCTGTATCACCGGATTCGGGAGATTCTGGAATCGGCCCGGACTCGCGTGGCGCGGACGGTCAACACCACTCAAGTGGTGGCGAACTGGCTGATCGGGCGGGAGATTGTGGAGGAGGAACAGAAGGGACGACGGCGGGCCGGCTATGGCGAGCGGCTCCTCCGCGATTTGGCGGGGTTTCTGCAAAAGGAATACGGTTCGGGCTACGGTCTGACGAATCTGAAACTCGTCAAAAAATTTTATCTGGAATATCCCGATCTGACCGGTATGAAAAAAGGTCACGCAGTGCGTGACCTTTTTGTCATAAGCCCGACTCCGGAGGCTTCCGGAATAGGTCAGGCAACGCGTGACCTATTGGCCGCACCGGCGATACTCCACCCACCGCGTACCGAATCCTGGCAACCCGGCAGACTCCATCCCAATCTGTCGTGGACCCACTATCGCACGCTGTTGCGG
>Ga0256865_1000323_pt1 | contig 16723 bp, 15 predicted proteins | sample RVTome_14_FD_187337 | JGI IMG/M metagenome (GOLD analysis project Ga0256865, IMG submission 187337) | Soil microbial communities from uranium-contaminated site in the Upper Colorado River Basin, Wyoming, United States - RVT145D125 HiSeq ... | reverse complement strand
CACAATCTCAGACTCGTAGATGCGTTGTACGTCGAACTCGCTGAGGTGATCGACGCCACGCTCCTCACCACCGATTCCGGCCTGGCGACCGCAAGCGCACGAACCGAGTTGGTGACCACCGTCTGAGCCGCTTTCCCGAATGAACGAACCAGGTGCGGTGATGGGGGAGCGGCCTGTCGTTGTCGGGGATTTGGGCGGGCGGCTCCATGATGTCAAACGACGCTCATCCACAATTCATCCTTTGGCCTCACGACATAGAGCCGAGCGCCTGGACGATGTGAGGTCCGAGTGGTAGCTTCTGTCGGAGCCTGGAGTAGTGACAAGGCCGGCCAGATGCCAGCGACCACACCAATCACACTTCGCCTGATCCGAGTGCTCAGGTACCGACATGACGACCCGCTTCGGTATCTGCACGTCTTCGGTGCCGATCGCCTGGGAGAGGATTACGGGGTTGGGGCCAACGCCCTCGTCGGGGGCGACGACACCGATGGCCTCGAGCGTTGCCGACGGGACCCCGGCGCTCTGGTGAGCGAAGATCGCCTCGCATGACTTCTTTTAGCTTTGCCAGCTATGTACCCGCAGATCACTGCGAGGCCGAGGCCGGGGAGGGGGCGCAGGCGATGCTGGCTTTTTGCCTCGACAAGTGGTCTTACACGTCGTCGTTGGGAATCTTCAACTGTCGCACTGCCCGAGGCTCGACCAGCCTCAGCCACCATGCCGAAGGCCGTGCCATCGACGTTGGGATCCCCACTATCAGCCCAACGATGGCCGATGCCGCCAAGGGAATGCAGGTTGCCGAAACCCTCGGGTCGTGCGGAAAGCGGCTTGGGCTTGACCATCTCATCTATAACCGAAGAATCTGGTCTGCACGGACTCCCACGGGGCGGGAATACACGGGTGTCCATCCCCACTTGGACCACATTCATGCCGGACTAACCCGTCAAGCCGCTGCGAATCTCACTTACGCCACCCTGCAGGCCGTCATCGGAGATGGGGTGGGACAATTGGCAGGAGAGGAGGATGACATTCTCGGATTCAATATCGGAGCTGTAGGTGAGCCCTCGGTAGCTGGTGATCGGGCCAAAGCCCTCCAGCTGATGCTCATCGACCGCGGTTACCAGTTGCCAAGGTTTGGGGCGGATGGCCGCGCCGGCGACGAGACCAGGAAAGCGTTGAGGCGTTTCAAAGCCGACAACAACTTGGCTGAGGAGCTCGAAGGGCTCACCGGTGTGGTCGGGCCCCATACATACGCTGCATTGTTCAAAACGTCTTAGATGCTCCCCGGCGAGTTACAGGGCAATCTTGATCAGCGCGAGTTCGACCTCGGCCACGACATCTTCGTCCCTGCTGCCATCGACGCCGGCCGTGACGTCGACGGAATCCAAATGCTGAGAGCGACCTACTTCATCGTCACAACAGATGCACCCGGATCGGTTTGGGAGATCGATCTCCCGCCTCTGGCGAGGGTGCATGGGTTGGGAGCTCTTGGAATGCTGGGCGTTGTTTTCAGCACGATGCGAGCCATTGAGGACACAGGACAAGAACTGACTCGTTTCGACCTGTTCACAGACCCCGGTGACATAGCGGGGATCTTCGCTCTGGAAGATGAAGGCGCGATTTCGGTCCAACTCGAAGATATTTGGCTACCTGAGTCGTGGTGCCGGGATGCAGCGGCTTGGGGTGCCGAGGCGGAGGCGGATGGTGAGCCGATAGAGCGTGGGGATGTGCTCCGGGTTGCTCTCGAGCTCTTCAGAACGGCCTTTCGCTTCACGACCGGTGACATCAATGTCGAAGCTCTGATGGACGCTGAACCGTCAGGTCAGATCTTTCGCTCGCCTCGGGAAACGGCGGCCCTGCGCTATTGGGCTGACGACCAGATCGAGAAGAGCAAACGAGCTTTCGCAGAAGCGCCATCCGAGTACCAGCTGGAATGGACCAGCGATGGCTGAGCTCTCGGTGACCCTGATCGATGTTGGTTGGGGAGACAGCATCCTCGTCGACTCGGTCAACGATGCGGGCGATCGTCGCTACGGCTTGATCGATTGCAATGACTATGAGCGACAGCGCACTGCCATGGCTTTCGTCAAGCGCTACTTCGAACGCCAGGGCCACGATTGGCAGAACACCGACCACAACTTCGAGTGGGTCCTGCTTACCCATGGTCACGCCGACCATGCTCGGGGTCTCAAGGAGATGATGAAGACGTTCGGGACCAAGCATTTTTGGTATCCGAAGTCGGTGGCCTCGACCACCTATGGCCTTCTTCTCGAATATGCCACCCGGTCGAGCAAAGTGATCCACCATCAAGCAGTGGACGAGTCGAAGATCCTCGGCCCTCCTCAGGTCGGGTTCCATGCCGATCTACAGATTCTGTGGCCGAACTGGAACCAGATCGATACCGAGAACGAGAACAACAATTCCGTGGTGCTTTCGATCAGCCTTGGAGGCCGGTCGTTTGTTCTCACCGGCGACGCCGAGGCTGAAAACTGGCCGCACATCGTTGACCGGCTTCCGGACACGCCGACCTATATCCAGGTGCCTCACCATGGCGGGCGAAACGGGCTCTTTGATCCCAACGACGAGACACCGTTGCTCGACCACATCAGCCGGTACAAGACACGACTCATCATGAGCAGTCATGTCGTGCCTCATGGGCACCCGCATGCTGACATCGTCAGCGAACTCGCCAATCGGCGTTTTGTCGCCTACCGAACCGACAAGAGCTACAACGTGACCCTCACCACCGATGGGGAGAACGTGGGAGTGGGCTACACCCACGTGAGCGGAAGGTTGCCGTGATAGGCCGTTTTGGGGGCTTGCCGATCTGCTCGCACCACTAGCAAGCGTGCCACTGCGACTTCAATAAGGAGCGTGAATCCTCGTCGATCCTTCGTTCGCCTGGAGTAGCCTCAACTTGAGGAGGGCGACACTTGAGTGAGAACGACCACGCGGTCACGATCGAAGGTGACGTCTCTGGACAGGTGGCCGCAGGGACAAACGTCACCCAGACCCAAACTCGTCACCAGGAGTCGACTCGTCACCGGATCAAGATTCTTTTCCTAGCGGCCAACCCAGAAGACACGTCGGAACTCAGACTTGGTGAAGAAGTGCGCACGATCGACGAAAGGCTGAGGACGGCCGACTATCGAGACGACTTCGAATTGGTGCAACACTGGGCTGTGCGAGCGACAGATCTGTCGGAGGCGCTTTTGAGGCATCGACCGCAGGTACTCCACTTCTCTGGGCATGGAAGTGAGGCCGGCGCCCTGATCCTGGAAGACGAAGCCGGTCTCTCTGCCGAGGTGACTCCATCGGCTTTGGCCAGGCTTTTCCGAACTGCGGGGCGCAACTTGAAATGTGTTGTGTTGAACGCCTGCTATTCGGCGACACAAGCAGAACCTATCTCGCGACACGTCGATTGCGTTGTCGGCACGTCACTGGCGATAGGAGACAAAGCGGCCATCAGGTTTGCAGGTGGGTTCTACCGCGCACTTGCGTACGGCGAGAGCTTCCAGACATCGTTCGAGCTTGGTTGCAACGAGATCGAACTCGCCGCCCTCGATGAAGAAACCACTCCGCGTCTCCTGCATCGAGACGAGTTCGATCCAGCGGCGCAGGGCCTGGTTCCCGGCGATGGCTGACTTGGTCGCCGGCTCCTGTTTTGGGCGGCGGCCGGGTACATCGAGGGGTGACCGTCAGTGACAATCACTCCCGAGCGTGCTGCTTACACGGTCCGAGTCGATGGGGATGTGTCGGGCATGGTGGCCGCAGGTGAATACGTCTACCAACAACAGGTAAATGTTGAAGAAGGAGGTCTCGTCTACGTCCTAGAGGCGGGGCACATCCCATACCAGAAGGTTGAATTGCCGGTCAGACTTCTCCCTCGTATCGGCCCAAGTCTGATCGATCGGCACGAAGAAATGACCGCCATCACAGGCTCGGTTCGGCCTGGGGCTTCCATTTTCGTGACCGGACCCGACGGGATAGGCAAATCCCTTCTGTTGTCCCATTCCGCACACGAGGACCCGCCTCCCGAACTGGATGCGGGCGTAGTCCACATCCGCGCCGGACATGAGTCGTTTGAAGATCTCGTACTGCGTCTCTTCTATGCGTTTCACGATTCCCTGTTGCCGACACCCTTTGTCCCTCCTCCATCGCAGATTCAGCGGGAGCTCTCGTCGATCAAGGCTTCCGTCATCGTCGACGAGTTGGAACTCGACAGAGGTGAGACAGCAGCCCTGCTCGACATGGCGGCCCAGTCAGCGTTCGTTGTGGCGAGCAGAGATCTCGCATTGGAGAACGGAATCGAAGTGAATCTCGCCGGATTGTCGGTAGAGGACGCAATCGAGCTCTTCAATCGAGAACTCGGTGGGGCGGCGATTCATAGAGATGAACTGGCGGACTTGTGCCATTCGCTAGGGGGCCATCCTCAATGCATAGTTCTCGCGGCAAGACTCGTTGGTCGGCTCGAAATTTCACCTGGACAGTTGGTCGGTGAGCTTGGCCCGACAGACCCTTGCCTCGCGCTCGCCGAGCGTTGCCTTGACGATCTTCCGGAGCGTCAGAAGGAGGTGGCACGGTTCCTTGCCGCTCTTGGGGGCGGTGCCGCATCTGATTACATCATCTCCTCAGCTATCAACGCTCCATCTGGTGAGCCCGTCGCCAATCTGCACTCGCGCGGCATAGCCGTATCTGCCTCTCCGACCCATCGGCTGAATCCGATACTGCAGAAGGCCGCTGAGGGGATATGGGATCTCGACGTAGTCCGTGACAAGGCGACTGACCTGATCAAGGGCTGGCTCGCCACCGACAAGAGTGGTGACCACAGCAGCCCGGATCATGACGCCTGGCTAGAGCTCGGGATACGGATGATTGAATCGGCTGATGAGTCGCGCAACAGCGAGTCAGTTCTTTCGCTGGGTCTGGCCTTAGAACCGCGGTTGGCAACTTCTGGGAGATGGGGGGCGTGGCAATCGGTGCTGGAGTCGGTACAGCGAGCAGCGCTCGAGCTAGCAGACGGCCAAGCTGTGTATGCCTTGACCTTGCATCAACTCGGTTCGAAGGCCCTTTGTTATGGACAAACATCTCGAGCCGAAGTTCTGCTCAACGACGCGCTTCGTATCCGAAAGCGTATCGGCCTCGAATCGGCGGCTGAGGCGACGCAACACAACCTTGACGTGCTCAAGCTTCCTCCACCGCCGCCTGGCGGCGCGATAAAGAGTGAGCAACCGGGTCCGAAGCCATCATCCTTCCCAAAGACTGTGGCAACGATGGCCATCGGCGCAGCGGTCGTGCTCGGCAGTTGGCTCGGACTCAGCGCTCTGGTGGCTGGTGAGGGCCAGCTGGTGGTCGACCCAGCCGAGCTGACCATCACTGATGTTGTAGCCGGGTCTGACGTCGCCCACCAGATTTTCCTTGCCAACGCTGGTGATGCTCCGCTGGAGATTGAGGCTCTCGAGATTGATGGTGACGCGGCCTTTCGGGCTGGCGGCGCATGCGGCCCTAGGACCAGGCTCGATCCCGACGAGTCGTGTGAGGTTCAGATAACTTTCGAGCCCGAGGAGCCAGGCGAGTACAGCGCCGATCTCGTGGTCGCCTCAACCGGTGAAGTCTCCACAATCAGTGTTCCCATTCTGGCCAAGTCGGTAGCTCCGGCGCAGCTTGTTGTCTCTTCTGGCATCATCGACTTCGGTGTGGTCGAAGCCGGCCTCGCGGCTGAGCAGCCTCTCGAATTGTCGAACTCAGGCGACGTCGACCTGATTCTCGAGCCGTTGCATCTCGAGCTTGGTGAGTCTTTTGCAATAGTCGATACTGAATGTGGCTCACTGCTACAGCCCGGAGCTTCATGCTTCGCTGCCGTCCGCTTCGCTCCTGGTCGCGAAGGAGGTTATTCCGACACACTGATCGCGGAATCAACCGGAACCAACAGGACGACCTTGGTGGAGCTTGTAGGCATAGGAGTCGGCGAGGCCGAACTCGTGATTTCTCCCTCCACACTTGATCTCGGTGAATTCAGGGTCGACGAGACGCATTCAATCGAAGCGGTGATCCAGAACGAGGGCACGGCAGATGCCGCCTTGGATCTCCAACTAGTGAGAGCAGATCGGTTCGTGCTAGCGGACCACTCGTGCCAGGAATCGCTCGAGCCCGGCCAGGGGTGCGTGGTCAGAATCGAGTTTCTCCCGATGGAGATCGATCAAGCACTTATGGAGTTCGAGGTCGTGGAGACTGGACTCGCCGAGATTAGGTATGTGGCGCCCGAGAAGCGGTACTCGGGCATTCTCACTGTCCGATCGGACCGCGGCCAAAATGTCGAGGCTGCGATCACAGGATTAGCGGTGCTGCCACTCCCAGACCTGGTCGTCAGGATCGACCGGATCGAGGCAATCGGCTTCGACGAGAACGACTTCCCCTTCTATCGAATCACTGCCACCGTGATGAATCTGGGAAGAGTCGTATCGAGCTCGGGGGCTCTTGGCCTCATCGCATCTATTGATGACGGCGATGATGTCGGTGCAGATACCGGGTTCCTGATTCCCCTCCTCGGCAATGACGGTGAGCCCATCGTCGTTGACGACGTCGATCCAGGCGTCCCAACCGCAGTGGAGGGAACACTGGTGGTTCCGGTGCCGAACCTGACAACGGGGACGTTGATTCGCTTGTCCGCTGTCGTCGATGCATGCATCACTGAGGAGTTGTCGGTACCAGTGTGTGGGATACCTGAGCTGAACGAAGACAACAACAACTCGAAGACAGTGGAGTCAACCGTGCCGTTCCGGTTTTTGATTACCTTTCCGTTCCCCGTCTTTCCCTTCGAGGATCTCTTTGTGGTCCCGTTCCCCACGACAACCACACTCACTGAATTCGAGTAGCGGCACCTGACCGCGCCCACGCGTATAGTCGGAATCCCATAAGAAGGGTGTTGCATGCCTTTGGTTTTCATTCACGGCGTGAACGTCCGACGCTCCTCTCGATACCGAACGCGCGTTGGTCTACGCCGGCGAATGTTTGATCAGCTCGTCGTGCAGCCGCTGCGAGACCCATTCCCAGACTTCACGGTCGCCGACGAGATCTATTGGGGAAACTACGGCGCCAAATATCATTGGGACCTCAGATCGGTTCCGTCGGTGAGCCTCCTCGAGGACCTGGGTGCAGGGGATACGCAGTCCGTCGCCGTTTCGGAGTTGGAGAGTCACGCTGACTTGCTGGGGTTTCTGGCTGAGGTACCCGGCTCTGGCCGGCAGGGGAGCCGTCTCGAGACTCTCGGGGGTAATGGAGATTCACTTCTCGTCAGATCCGCCCAGGCAGACTCCGAGAGGACGGTCTCGTCGGTCATCAACGCCGAACGCTGGGCGCTGATCGATGAAATAGCTTCCGAAGACGACCTTGAGGCACCAGTCCTGGACGAATCGGCTTCTACCAAGGCGGAGGCCGAAGGTGCACAGATCGCCGACCTGCTGATGGCGATGTCGTCAACGCTAGGCGACAGCGCCACGCTGGCTCCGGCGTTCTTGGATGCAAGCTCCGACGACGAGGCGATCAACGTTGTCCACTCGGCAGTGCGGGTTCATCACGACAACATATCGGACGAGGCACCCTTGGAGGATCTTGGTGTAGGTGATTGGCTCGGTGACAAGCTGACTGCAGTGGGCAAGGGGATCAAGCGGACTGTTGAGATGGCGAAGCGCCCCAAGGAGACCCTGGCCCGGACCCTGAGTCTCACGTTGCTTTCCAAAGGAAAAGACCCGCTACTAGACAAGGCCAAGTTCTTTCTCGGTGACATTCTCGAATACGCGGTCCGGGGCTACGCAGAAGATGCCGAGCTTTCCGAAACTGTTAAGCAGGCCCTCGATGACGTAGCGCAGCACAGGAGCCAAACCAACCCGCTCGTGGTAGTGACTCATTCGTTTGGGGCATCAGTGTTCTACGACCTCCTCACCTCAAATCGGTTTACAGCGCCGGTGGACCTGTGGGTAAGCGTCGGCGCGCAGGTTTCCTTCTTCGCCGAGATGAGGTTCTTCCAAAACAGCCCTGACCCGGACGACGTTCCGGGGGTCGATCCCGAGCACAACCGCCTGAAGCGGCCCCAGAACGTGGCCAGATGGGTCAATGTCTACGACCCCGCCGACGTCCTCAGTTTTCTCTACGAGCCCGTGTTCGAGGGAGTCAAGGATGTCAAACTCAAAGACGGCGCCAATGTCGCCAACTCACACGGGGCATATTGGGGCTCGGTCGACTTTTATGAGGCGGTTAGGGAGGCATTACAGGAGGGCGTGTGAAGATCTCACACGGTTTGGGAAAACGGAGCCTTCGTGAGCGGCAATAGATATGCGCTGCTGATCGGCGTCAGCGAATACGACGAGGAAGCACCACTTCCAGCGTGTTCGGCCGATGCACTCGACGTGTACGACGCACTGGTCGCCGGGCAGTTCGACTCGGAAAACGTCTGGCTCCTCTGCCATGGTAACGACGAGCGAATTTCTGCACAGCCGCGTTTTGAGGACATTCTTGACCGTCTCGACGAGATCAAGGACATGAGTCTCGACCCCGACGACACGGTCCTCTTCTACTTCACGGGACATGGAGTACGTGCCGACGGGGACTATCTATTGCCGCCGGCTTCGAGGAGGCGAAAGCTCGATCGCACGGCTTACACCGTCAAGGAGATTGTGGACGACTATCTCCTCGAATCCGGTTCGCGTCAGGTGATCCTGATGCTCGACGCCTGTCGCAACGAAATGGGGTCGACAGAGAAAGGCGGGTCTTCCCCGAAACGCGGAATCGGCAAGGACACGTCGGCGTATCTCGACGAACTTGATACAGACAGGACCGGGGTCGCCGTTCTCTTTTCGTGCTTACCGGAAGAGAAGTCGTTCATCATTGAGCACCCCGAAATGGGTGCCCGCAGCTCTTTCTCAAAATGTCTGGCCGATGCGATTCGCTCCCCAGAGGCGGTGACTTTGAAGGAGGTTTCCGACTACTTGGTGCAAACCGTTCCTCGGCTCAACCGCGACTTCAACCGACGTCCGCAGAAACCCTATCTGGTGCCAGTTCCGCACGAGCTCGAGAACATCGGCCTATTCGGTAATCCAGGTGTGTTTCCGTCAGAGGCCGTCGAGATTATCCATCGCATCATGGAGCTCCAGGACGAGCTTGGAGAAGGCGTGGTCGACGAGATCATGGAGTTCACCGACTCGGCAGAGTGGCACCTAGCCGGATTGCATCTTTACAAACGCAAGAAGCTCAAAGCCTTGACCTCCATTCCGCCGGAAGTCCTGACCGACAGCGACATCAACAAGTTCGTCGCACTTTGGAAGCGGGCCAATAAGGCCGGCCCGCTGGCCCCTAGCCGAATGGTGCAACCACGCGCCGAGCCCACCAACTCCACGGCTGGAGGATGATGGCTGTACGGGGCTTGATCTATTTGCTTCGGTCCTACATCGGCAACACGGCGAGTGTTCGCGATGGGCTGAGGGATGCCTCGGAGATCGCTGGTTACAAAGGCAGCTCCTGGCTCGCGGATCGATTGGGCAGCCGAGCCGACCATCTCGCCGAGGAGTTCATAGAAGAGGCAAACTCCGAGGGGATTGAACGGTTCGAACGCGGCGACTACCAAGGCGCTGCAGAGAAGTTTCGCGAAGTGATCTTCGAGGATTACACCAACTACCAAGGCTTGCGAGGCTTGGGTGCCTCATATGACAGGATGGGCGATTACGAGCAGGCGGCTTACTACTACACATCGGCGACGGTGTCCGATCCGGAAGACCCGGATATATGGCTTTACCTCGGTTCGGTGCAGTTGGCGCTCAGCCGGGTCGACGAAGGTATCGAGAGCCTCAAGATTGGGAGCGAGCTGGCGCCAGAGAACCTCATCATCGCCAAGGCACTCGCCCGGGGAATGCTTCAAGTCGATCCCGAGGAGACACTAAACCTGGTGGAGAGCCTGATTGGCGTACATGGCGAGGATGCAGAGCTTTTGGTCCTTCGTGGTTACGCTCACGAGGATTTCGGCGATAGCGAGGCCCTACGCCGCGACATAGAGGCGGCCTTGGCTGCTGAGCCCATGAACGCCGAGGCGCACCACATGGCCTCTGTGGCAATCCCGGCTCTAAGCCCGGAGCGGATGCTGGAACATGCCCGGATCGCCAATGAAGGGTTCCGTGCCCAAGGAAATCTGCCTGGCGAGGCGGAAGCATTGGGGAACATGGCCTGGGCGCACTATCTTGCGGGAGAGTATCCAACCGCGGAGAAGCTGAGCCTCCAAGCCCTCGAGATGGACGAGCAGCTCACGAACGTCCGATTCAATTTGGGGCTGGTGCGTGTCGCCAGTGGTGACGTGGATGGAGCACGAATCGCGTACGAGGACGCGTTGCGGCACGCCACACTGAGCGATCTTCGCGAGCACGGTCTGGAGGATCTCAAAGACCTGATCTCCTCTCAATCTGAGAATCAGGGAGCAAGGGAGATCTTGGCTGAGCTCGAGGCCCGGGAGCAGCGCTTCGTAACCGACCTGCGCTCCGAGACTCGGTAGTGGAACCCTGGCTCACATACCCCGTTGACGGTCCCAAGACTCACGCGTTGGTCATCGGAGTCAGTCGATATGACAATGTCCCTGATCCACCGGATCTCGCGAATCCCGAGCTGCTTGGGATAAAGCAAGCGCAGACACCGGCGGCCTCTGCGTATCGCTTCGCGCGCTGGCTTAGAGATGACTACAACCCGCCCAGCGGCGGACTAGCCAACCTGTGGCTGCTGCTTTCCGCATCCGATCTCGAGCGGAATGATCCCGATGTGGCACAAGCGGAGGCAGACGTCCCGGATCCAACCCGAGACAACGTTCAGACGGCACTCAAGCATTGGAAGGACGCGTGTCTCAACCACCCCGACGACGTGGCGATGCTCTATATCAGCGGTCATGGTGTCCAGAAATCAAGCGAGGGGAGTGTCGTTCTGCTCCAGGATTTCCATGACGACAACCAGCTCAACGTGTTGGAAAGGGCCATCGACATGGGCGGTGTCAAAGCGGGCATGTCTAGAAGTAACGTCGCCCAGACACAGTTCTATTTCGTGGACGCCTGTCGTGTGCATCCGGACTTGTTTGACGATTACTGGGATGTCAAGCCTGGTTTGAGCATTGACGAACCAGTTGCCGGCTTCGCGAGAGTATCCAAAGTGTTCTTCGGGGCCGCGTCGGGAACGACGGCGTTGGGACTACCAGGCGAGGGCACCTTGTTCTCTATGGCGTTGCATGAGTGCCTCCGACGCAAGGCTGCCAAGTCGCTAGAAGGTTCCAAATGGGGTGTCACTTCCGAGAGCCTGGCGGCAGCTTTAGACCTTGAGGTTTCTCGCCTAGCAGCCGACTATGAGGCCGAGCAGATAACAGCGCCCGGCGGTTCGGGTGTCGACACACCAATCCATGTTTTCACAGAGCCGCCACCAGTCGATCTCCGAATCACGATCGAGCCCCGGCTGGCAGCCCCCCTGGCCACGGCCGACGTGTTCGATGGCGACGTAGGCGAATTTCTCCTCAAGGATCGACCTTTCGCACCTGAGGTCGTCGCTCAGATCCCACCGGGTCAGTATTCGATGGCTGTGCGCCTCGATGACAACGACCATGGATTCGCGTCAAAAGAAGGGCTCGGCCTCGCAGCCGTTCCTCCCACAACAGTTAGACCGGTAAAGGTGGACTGATGGGTACTGGAAAGCTCAGCTTTGAGATCTCAGAGCTGGATGAGTTTGGAGGCGAACCGTTCGAGGCCGAGGTGTCGGTTCAAGTCGATGTGTTCAACTCAGACTTCGAGCTTGTAACCAAGGCGAGGTCAAAACAGACGATCGAGCTCGAAGAGGGGAGTTATTCAATTGCTGCCACCATGCCCGATGGCAGCCGGATCACCGATCTCGTGAACGTGGAAAGCGACTCCACGGCCGCTGTTTCCTTGCGTTGGCAACAGGGAAGAGAGTCCAAGGCAGCAGCTAGGGCTCGCACCCGCTCTGTCTCTAAGGCCGGGAGAGGGAAGGCGGTCCACACATTTGATGTTCGTTTTCTGGAGTGGAATGACGATTGGTCACCTCTGGCTCAAGTTCCCACGGTCGAGGTTCTCGACGTCGAGAAATCGCCTCTCGAACTCGTTGTCTCAATGCGGATCCATTTGGTGCCAGGCGACCTAAACGAGGTGGTCCGTTTCGCACAGTTCAACATCGCCGACATGGAACGCACTTCCGTGTCGCTTCCTCTGGCGCCTGCGACCGACGCTGACGTTTGCCAGTTGGACCTCGCCATTGCCCCGGCACATATGGAGATCGCATTTCGATTTCTTGGGTCACCCGAGGCCGAGTTGACGGCGCGGCTCCTCGAGAGTCGGCAGGTTGAGGAAGCGGCCAACCTGGAAGTACTCAAAGCGTTACTCGCCGGGAAGCGACGAGACCCCATCGGAGCGACCATGGCCGCACTGGCACTCCACCGCAATGGGCAGATCGACGAGCAGGCTCTCGAATGGATGGGCAAGCTCGCTGAATGGTTTTCGTGGATCCCGGATACCCATGTGTTGCAGGCAGCAATGTCTGCTCGTGTGCGCGACATAGACGGAACTCTGGCCGCTGCCGAAAAAGCGGTGAAGGCAGGCCCCCCTCTGTTCACTGACTCCGGTTCCATTCTGGACGCGACACTTCGGGACCTCGCCAGGGGCGCGACCTACTCGGACAGCGGATTCGACTCCGAAGAGATGGCCACCAGCCTTCTCAAGCATCACGGCCGGTGGTTTCGGCACGCCGACTTGAGCGAGTTGACGACGACGGTTCGAAACCGGGCTGAGGGAAAAGGCGTCGGCGAGGGGTGGCGCACCTTCAGAATCCCAAAGCAAGTAATGGATCCGTCTTCATACTGGATCTGAGGAACTCTGGTCGGGTTAGGTCCGAACCCGGTACACAGGAATCGTTCGGGAGAGCACAAAGGTTCGAGGCCATCGACAACGCTCAAGCGATTCCCGCCGCTTGCGCTACGGATTCAAGACAACCACGAAGAGTGGAGTTCAGAGCAGAACGAACCAGGTGGGGTAGTTGCGGGGAGACCTGTGGTTGTTGGGGTTTCTGATGGTCGGGACCAGTTCGTCAAACGAGGATCGATGTTCACGGCGACCAACAATTAGGCCGCGAACTGTCGCCAACAGTCTCTGCCGATGCTTCGCAGAGCCATTGCAGTCGACCCAACGGGCAGCGAGCTCAACCTCGCTTAGGCCGCTCGAGAACGTCGGCTCACCGCGCCGCGCCTATTCAAGAATCACCTGGCTTCGACTTTGGATCCAACAGTTCGAGGGCCGAAAAAGGGACCGCCGTCTGGACCGGCAGAACGATGGATTGTGTCGGGTCATCCCAACGCTCAGACTTCTGTTGAGACCGATCATCGAGTCGGGCCTCTCGCACCGCCTTCTTCCATGCCCTAGACCTGAGATCCACCCGGCTGTGCTCGAGGAAAAAGACTTCGTGTGGCTCAAGGCTCTCTGCGTAAGTCTGGCCGTAGATACTCAAGTCACTCTTGAGTTGAGTGCGCAGTGGCGAGAGCTGCTTGATGGACAGGATGCCCCTCAATCGGTCATCGAACTCGCCGGAGTTGGCGAGAGACAGCTCTTCTCGAATGGCCTTGGCCAACCCTGGTGGCTTCAAGTTCTCCGTTGATGACACGAGATTGTTCTTGGCATTCAAATAGAGGGTCTTGCTGCCCTCGACCAGGAGCATGCCGTTGCCGTCCCGGTAGTACCAGTCAGTCATCAGCCCCCAGATTTGCGATCGCTCCTCGCTACTGAGGTGCCCCTCGACTCCTTTGGCGTCGAGCCGGGCCGGAGCCGCGATCCCGGAGATCAACCACAAATCGGCATACGCCTCGCGTCGGCTCTCGGCGAGGCCGACCTCCATCTTGCGCCGGTAGCTGTTGGTGAACCAGATCCCGACTCCCGTCAAGGTCAACGTGGCGAGCGGGATGACGACTCGATTTGCCAGCTCTAGAAGGTCCATCACATCTCTCGATCGGTGCACTGGAGGATGCTTGGCGCGCCGTTCGGGCCAGAGGCGAACTTACTCCGGTTCGATATAGCCGTGCACACTTCGGGATGTCCCTCATCAGAGGGCACCGCCACTGCATCGAGTTGTGATGCTTCGCCGGCGAGCCGTCCACCTGGGTCGCGAAAGAAATTCGGCGCGCACACCAGGAACTTTCGGTACGTTTTGGCAGTTGGGGTGCGCTGGGGAAAGGAACCACGGCAATGCCTGCGAGTTGTGACCTGACTGCAGTTCGAACAGTCGGCCACAGATTCTCATGTCTGCCGTTGGGGTATCTCAAGGGGGTGCCCGATGGAGACAGAGCTCAGCGTCGGTGCGGAGCGCCGGACGCACCGACCGAGGGAGACCATCGACCAACCCGATCAGTCGGGCGACCTCCATCCCTGGCGAGTCAGGGATGCCATGCGATCTGACCCGCGTCGACCGAGATTCTGTCGAAGCTCGGCGACGTTGGCCACCGCACCTCGTTAAGTCCTGGTGAAGTCGGAAATGGCAGAGTTACACCTCGAGCTCTTGGGCCGACCGGTCGTCCGCCGACCGGGCGTCCCACCCACGCCGATACCTATCTCGCTTCAGACGTTCCTCGCGTTTCTCAGCATCGAGCCCGGTGGGGCGTGCCACCGAGACAGGTTGATCGACGCCCTCTGGCCCGACGTCCCGAGTGACCAAGGTCGGCGCCGGCTCAACACCGCAATGTGGCGCGCACGAAACCTGTTGAGCGGCCACCGGGATGCCCTCGTCGCCTCGCGTGACGGGCACATCGCCTTCGACCAGACCGTGATGACTATCGATATCACGCCGACGATCCAGGCCCTGGGTGCTGATGGGCTTAACGCGGCCAGACATGGCGACGGGCCGGCGATCGATGCTCTCCGCCATGCCGTTCTCGTCGACGTCGGACACTTTCTCGCCGGCAACTACGACGAATGGGTTGTCCAAACTCGCCACATGTTGGACGTTGCCGTGATGAAGGGCGTCGACACGCTGATCGAGTTCTCCTCCGCGTCGGATGAGGCCATCGAATGGGCGGAGCGACTCGTGGTCCTCGACCCCCTGAGAGAAGACGCACACCGACGCCTCATCCGGCTCTACGCGCAACAGGGGAGACGGGCCGACGCTCTCCGGCAATACGACGTGTGTGTCCGAAACCTTCGCGACGGAATGGGCGTGGAGCCTCTGCTCGAGACCACACTGGTAGCCACGGCTGTCCGTGAGGGTGTCGATCCGCTTCCCACGAATCCACCCGACCCACATGAGGCCCTGGGCGCAATGCGTGATGCCCTCAACAACTGTCAGACGATCGTCGACCAAATCGAGGCTGCGATCGCCTCACTCCCGGCCGACTGACCCGCTGAGCCCACACTCGCGATCGGACCGCGATCGACCGCGAGTGAGCCGGAAGCCCGAACCTGTACAACGAGCCAATGGCTCGCGCCTGTTCGCTGGTCACGACACCATGATGAGGAGAGAGGTGACAGTTCACATCCACGCATGGCTCGAAGAGCGTGAGATCCATGGGTTGGACCGAGCCTTCCGGGGCCGACTGACCAGTGAGGCAATCGAAAAGCCGGTCGGCGTCGCCTCAGTCTCCGAGCTACACGCCGCGTTGGACCGGATTCTGGGAGTGGCCGGTCTCACCGAAGAACGCCAACCGGGCGCCCAGCCATGATGTCTCACGCCCTGACAATCGTGAAGAACGAGCTGGACAACCATCTGGCGACGTTCGGTGGTAACACGCCACACGCCGAACTAGGCAACATCGCCGAGGTCGGCACCGCCACCAACGGCCAGGCCAGCAGTAGGAACAAGGTGTTGCTCTCCGTCGTCAACATCCAGGAGGAGCGCGCCCTCAAGAACGTGCCGACCTACGTGCGTGACGACGCTGCGCTCCGGGTGCGGTACGAGAATCCGCCAACGTTTCTGAATCTCGCCGTGCTCGTGGCGGCGACTCACACCAAGTACGACGACGCCCTCCTCGCACTCTCCCGGGCCATCGTCTTCTTTCAGTTCCGGAACGTGTTCACCCACGAAAACGTGGATCCGCAGTCGATCACGGCAGGGGCGCCTGTGAACGCCCAAGACCTCCTCACCGAGTTCAAGCTGATCTTCAACCTGTGGTCGCCTACCTTCGAAGAAGTAAATGACATTTGGGGCATGCTGGGAGGCAAGCAATACCCGTTCGCCCTGTTCTCGATGCGCATGCTCGAAATGAAGTACGCGTCGACCCTGCGCGAAAGCGGGCTGATCACCGAAGTCGTCAGCAGCTTCGCCCACAAGACCGCGGTAGGGAGCTGAGATGGTGGAAACCCTCCGCATCGGCTACACGAGGCTGTTCGAGGTCCGCACCCTGCATCACTACTGGCTCGACGAGGGCGCAACTGCCTTCGACAACATCGCTGATGACACTATCCGAACGAGACGGCTCCTCACCTACGACGTGCAGAAGCTGATCGCGATCCAGCCGAGCCCCGCCACCGCGGAGACGATTGCGGGTCTGCAGGGTGTGTTTCGGATGACCGGGCTCGGGTTCCTCGTGGCGATGTCTGACATTGCAACCGTGCCGCTCGACGCAAGCTTCGAGTTCTACGCCAGCGTCACCGCACCCGACTACGCCAACTACACGTCGCTGAGTCTCCGTCCCCAACCGATGGTCGATGTCGTCGACCCGGCC
>Ga0256865_1000321_pt1 | contig 16768 bp, 17 predicted proteins | sample RVTome_14_FD_187337 | JGI IMG/M metagenome (GOLD analysis project Ga0256865, IMG submission 187337) | Soil microbial communities from uranium-contaminated site in the Upper Colorado River Basin, Wyoming, United States - RVT145D125 HiSeq ... | reverse complement strand
CTGACACCCCTCGCCCCGTGACCTCGTCACCTGCCCATCGCACGGCTATGCCGCCGCCTAAGGCCGACAACTCGGTGTGCTCCACCGCGTGTGGCCGCCGAGCGCCGGGTGTGGCCGCCGAGCGCGTGCCCCACAGCCCCCGGCGAATCGCCGCGGCCGGCCTCGAATCTTGATCCTACGCACGCTTGCCGAAAGGACACGATGCTCTTGACGGTTCCTATGGGGAGGCCCTTCGCAGGATGGGGCACCGTGACTCGGCCTGGTCGGACCGGGTGCTTGAGTTGCACGTGGCTGCCCTTGTGGTCGGGCTCTTCGCCACGGGAGGCCGAGACGACGCGGCCGGCGGCGAGGCGCAGGCGCAGGCGCTCGACGTGGGCGCCGAAGGTGCCGTCGACGTGGTGGTTCTTGCCGTGGACGTCCGCCGCCGCCATGCCGCCGAGGGTGACGTACTGCGTCCCGGTCAGGACCGGCGAGGCCCAGCCGCGGGGCAGGAAGATGCGGTTGAGCTCGAAGAGCGAGAACCCCGCCTCGGCGTGCAGCAGGCCGCTCTCGGGGTCGAAGCCGAGGACGCGGTCGGCAAGGCGCGATCCGGCGACCTCCGCGCGGTCGGGGGGCGGCAGGGAGGAGTCGCCGTACGAGCGTCCGAGCCCACGGGAGAGGGGCACGTCGCGGGTGATACGTTCGAAGTCTTCGGAGAGGAGCTCGCGTCCGGGAACGGCGAGGCGTCCCCAGCCGGAGAGTCGGTTCACGGATCGGCCGTCCACGGAGGGATTGTAGGGCAGAGTGCCGCTCGAGTCGCCGGGTCGGGAAATTAGTCCTTGATGACCGCATGGCTTGCGCTCCTCAAGGACTCATTCGTCCTTGATGATCGCAGGGCTTGCGCTTGTCAAGGACTGATCCGTCCTTGACGACCACAGGGCCTGCACTTGTCAAGGACTGACCCGTCCTTGACGACCACAGGGCTTGCGCTTGTCAAGGACTAATCCGTCCTTGATGACCGCAGGGCTTGCGCTCGTCAAGGACTAATCCGTCCTTGATGACCGCAGAGCTTGTACTCGTCAAGGACTAATCCGTCCTTGATGACCGCAGGGCTTGTGCTCGTCAAGGACTAATCCGTCCTTGATGACCGTAGGGCTTGTGCTCGTCAAGGACTATCCCGCCCGATGCCCAGCGGGGACTCAATCTCCCCCCTTAGGAAAGGGGGGAGCGGATTCCGGGCAGGCTCCCCCTGCCGATTGGCTCCCCCCACAAAGCGGGGGCGACGTCTCAGGTCCGCCGCACCAGGATCTTGCCGGCCAGCTCCAGAGCAGCCGCGCCCGCCGCCTCCAGGAAGCTGGCGATCGACGCCGGCGAGCGCGCCAGGCCGTCGGCGAGGTTCAGCGCCTCCGTGAGCTCCGGATCGCCGTAGCGGATCCGGCCGACGGCGCGGCCGTCCCGGTAGAGCACGGGGCCGCCGGCGTCCGGGTCGACGGAGAAGCTGCGCGCCCTGTCCACCAGCGGCAGGAATGGGTGTGGCTCTTTTGGAACAGACCACTTGTAGGTAAAGCCTCTGGACGGGCAGTTCACTATTTGACGAGCCTGGGGCGGGGTTTGAGCCTCGCCACCGGGCTCCTCAGCTTCCTCCAGGTCTTCTGGGACCCGAACCGGCAGGCCGTTCAGGACAAGATGGTGGGGACCGTGGTTGCCTCCTCGACCAGCACGCGGACTTCCTGCGATCCATCCTCCTCGACGAAGATCTTGACCAGGCTGCTCGTGTCCAGATAGAGGATCACCGACGATCCTCGAGGACGATCTCGGACGTCGGACGGCCCTTGATTCTGGGGGGGTTGGTGGGTGGATGAGGTTTGCCTCCCGACCAGCGAGCGACGCCGCCTCTGACGAGCTCCCAGCCCTGCCGTATCTCCCGGCTCTCTTCCGCCGCCGTCAGCACGGCAACGGGCCGATCCTCGTCGGTAACGACGATGCGCTCGCCGTGACTGGCGCGCTTCACGTACTCACGAAGGTGGTCTCTCAGGGTGTCGACAGCTACTTGCGGCATCGTCTCGCTCCTCTCGTGCCCGGAGCTTGTCACCCTTGTGGGTCAGAGGGCCGTCGGGGCGGTGCACCGCCAAGGCAACCCGGGCGTCCGCCCTTACTTGCCGGACATGGCGTTCAGGAACTCTTCGTTGGTGCGCATCTTCGACAGCTTGTCGAGGAGCAGCTCCATCGACTCGACCGTCGACAGCGGGTTCAGGACCTTGCGCAGGATCCACACCCGGTGAAGCTCATCGGCGGGGCGCAGCAGCTCCTCCTTGCGGGTGCCCGACCTGTTGATGTCGATGGCCGGGAAGACGCGCTTGTCCACCAGCTTGCGGTCGAGGTGGATCTCGCTGTTGCCGGTGCCCTTGAACTCTTCGAAGATCACGTCGTCCATGCGGCTGCCGGTGTCGACCAGGGCGGTGGCGACGATGGTCAGCGAGCCGCCCTCCTCGACGTTGCGGGCGGCGCCGAAGAAGCGCTTCGGGCGGTGCAGGGCGTTGGCGTCGATGCCGCCCGAGAGCACCTTGCCCGAGGGCGGCTGCACGGTGTTGTAGGCGCGCGCCAGGCGGGTGATCGAGTCGAGGAGGATGACCACGTCCTTCTTGTGCTCGACCAGCCGCTTGGCCTTCTCGATGACCATCTCCGCCACCTGGACGTGCCGCGTCGCGGGCTCGTCGAAGGTCGAGGAGACGACCTCGCCCTGCACCGAGCGCTGCATGTCGGTCACCTCCTCGGGCCGCTCGTCGATGAGCAGCACGATGAGCACGACCTCGGGATGGTTGGCGGCGATCGAGTGGGCGATCGACTGCAGGAGCATGGTCTTGCCGGTGCGCGGCGGCGCCACGATCAATGCCCGCTGCCCCTTGCCCATGGGCGTGGCGAGGTCCATTACGCGCGAGGACATGTCGCCCGCCACCTCGAGCACCAGCCGCTCCTCGGGGTAGAGCGGCGTCAGGTTGTCGAAGAAGATCTTGTTGCGGACGACGTCGGGGTGCTCGAAGTTGACCGCCTCGACCTTGATCAGGGCGAAGTAGCGCTCGCCCTCCTTGGGCTTGCGGACCTGGCCGGAGACGGTGTCGCCGGTGCGCAGGTCGAAGCGCCGGATCTGGCTCGGGCTCACGTAGATGTCGTCGGGGCCCGGCAGGTAGTTGTACTCCGGCGCGCGCAGGAATCCGAAGCCGTCGGGCAGGCATTCGAGAACCCCTTCGGCGAAGATGAGGCCGCTCTTCTCGGTCTGCGCCTGCAGGACCTTGAAGATCAGCTCCTGCTTGCGGGTGCCGGTGGCGCCGTCGACGCCCAGGTCCTTGCCGATCTGGACGAGCTGGGAGATCGACATCTCCTTGAGCTCCCGGATGTCCAGGGTGGGACGGCCGTCGTTGGGGACGCCGTGGTTGCGGACCTTCGGCGGTTTGCCGCGGTTGTCGTTCCTGAGGTTCGCCTGTTTTGGGCTCGTTCTAGTCATGGTGTACCCGCTTCCCCTGGTGCTCCTCCCGACAGGAGTCGAGAAAAGCCGTGATTGCGCTCCACAGTTGCTGGATGCCCTCCCCCGAGACGGCCGAGAAAGGTACGAGGTCTACGCTGCCGGGCAGCTCCAACCGCTGCCGGATCTCCTTGAGGCTGCGCGGGCGCTTGCCGCGCGGGAGCTTGTCGATCTTGGTGGCTACCTTGAGGGTGGGGATGCCCACGCTCGCGAAATAGTGATGGGCCTCGACGTCGAGCTCGGTGGCCCCGACCTTGCCGTCGATGAGCTGGACGAGGAGCACCGGGGCGTCGATCCGCCCGTTCCCGCCCGCCCGCTGCAGGTAAGCCTCCATGAGGCGCGCCCAGCGGCGCCGCGCGCCCTGCGAGGCCTTGGCGTAGCCGTAGCCCGGCAGGTCCACGAACCGCAGCCGCCGGTTGACCAGGAAGTAGTTCACCGCCTGCGTGCGTCCGGGCGTGCGGCTGGTGCGCGCCAGCGCCTTGCGGGCGAGGAGCCGGTTCAGAAGGGTCGACTTGCCGACGTTCGAGCGGCCGGCGAACGCGATCTCCGGCAGTCCGTCCCGCAAGAACTGCCCGGCCTCGAGCGCGGAGCGCTCGAACTCGGCGGTGTCGATCTTCACGATCTCCTCGTCACGTCAACGCTCTCTCCGCGGCTTGCCGGGCAAGCTCGGACGAGAGCTTTGTCAAAGAATTGGAGCCCGTCGACGGGCGATGAGTCAGCCAGGTCTATGGGAGGACGCCGGGAAAAGCGTCTCGATGCCGTCAATGAGCCAGAGAGCTCGAATCGACGGCGTCGGCAGAGACGTCGGCCTGAGGCAGGGGCACTTTCAGCTCGCGGTCGAGCGCTATGTTGAGCACGTCGTCCATCGAGTCCACCATGTGGACCGTCAGGACCTCGCGGATTTCAGCAGGGATGTCTTCCAGGTCCTTTTCGTTCTCCAGCGGCATGACGATCTCGGTGATATCGGCCCGGAAGGCCGCCAGGACTTTATCCTTGATGCCGCCGACGGGCAAGACCGAGCCGCGCAGCGTGATCTCGCCGGTCATCGCCACGTCCTTGCGCACGGCGGTATGGGTCAGGGCGGAGACCAGCGCCGTCCCCATGGTGATGCCGGCGGAGGGGCCGTCCTTGGGGATGGCGCCCTCGGGCACGTGGATGTGGAGGTCGAACTGGTTGTTGAAGTCCGGGTCGATGCCGAGGTAGTCGGCGCGGCTGCGCACGTAGGAGACGGCGGCGCGCGCCGATTCCTGCATCACGTCGCCGAGCTTGCCGGTCAGCGTGAGCTTGCCCTTGCCCTTCATCAGGCCGACCTGGGTCTCCAGGATCTCGCCCCCCACCTCGGTCCAGGCGAGGCCCGTGCAGATCCCGACCTCGGAGGCGTCGGGCTTCTTGCGCTTCCTGAACTTGGGCTTGCCGAGCAGGTCCTTGACGGCGTCGGCGCCGTCGACGGCGACGCCGCCCTTGTCGCCGCCGACGACCTTGCGGGCGACCTTGCGGCACACCGAGGCGATCTCGCGTTCGAGGTTGCGCACTCCGGCCTCGCGGGTGTAGCGGTCGATGAGCGTCTTCAGGGCGTCCTCGCCGATGGCCACCTTCTTCCTCTTGAGGCCGTGGGACTCGAGCTGGCGCGGCACCAGGAACTGCTCGGCGATGGCCAGCTTCTCGTTGGGCGTGTAGCCGGAGAGCTCGATGACCTCCATGCGGTCCTTGAGGGCCGGCGGCACCGTGTGGATCACGTTGGCGGTGGCGATGAACATGACCTTGGAGAGGTCGAACTCCACGTCGAGGTAGTGGTCCATGAAGGTGTTGTTCTGCTCGGGATCGAGCACCTCCAGGAGCGCCGCGGCCGGATCGCCCCTGAAGTCCATGGCCATCTTGTCGATCTCGTCGAGCAGGAAGACGGGATTGACGGTCCCGGCCTTCTTCATCATCTGGATGATCTGGCCCGGGAAGGCGCCGATGTAGGTCCGGCGGTGGCCGCGGACCTCGGCCTCGTCGCGCACCCCGCCGAGTGAGAGGCGCACGAACTTGCGGCCGGTGGCCTTGGCGATCGAGCGCGCCAGCGACGACTTGCCTACGCCCGGCGGGCCCACGAAGCAGATGATCGAGCTCTGGGTCTTCTTGGTGAGCTGGCGCACCGCCAGGAACTCGAGGATGCGCTCCTTGATCTTCTCGAGGCCGTAGTGGTCGGTGTTCAAGATCTCCTCGGCGCGCTTCAGGTCGCGTAGCTCGCGGCTGCGCTTCTTCCACGGCACGGAGACCAGCCAGTCGATGTAGTTGCGCGACACGGTGGCCTCGGCCGACACCGGCGGCATGGTCTCGAAGCGCTTGAGCTCCTGCTCGGCGCGCTCCTTCGCCTCCGGGGGCATGCCGGCGGACTCGATCTTCTCCTTGAGCTCCTTGACCTCGTCGGCGCGGTCGTCCTTGCGGCCCAGCTCCTCGTTGATCGCCTTGACCTTCTCGTTCAGGTAATACTCTTTCTGGGCGCGCTCCATCTGCTTCTTGACCTGCGCGTTGATGCGCTTGTCGATGTTCGACTTCTCGATCTCGACCTCGAGCATGTCGTGGAGCCGCTGCAGGCGCTCGTAGGGGTTGAGCATCTCGAGCAGCGCCTGCTTCTCCGTGGTGGTGACCATGAGGTGCGCCGCCAGGGTGTCGGCGAAGCGGTCGGGATCGTCGAGCTTGAGCGTCGGCATCAGGCCTTCGAAGGCGAGGTGGTGCGACATCTTGGCGTATTGCTCGAAGCTGCCGAGGACCTTCGACATGTAGGTCTGGAGCTTGTCGTCGACCGGATAGTTGATGGTGTAGGTCTCGACCTCGGCGAAGACGGCGCCTTCCTGCTCGGTGAGCTCGGTGAGGCGCGCGCGCTGCTCGCCCTCGACCATCACCTTGACGTTGCCGTTGGGCAGCTTCAGGTTCTGGATGATGCGGGCGACGACGCCCATCTCGCGGATGTCCGAGCGCGTGGGCTCGTCGATCTTGGGGTCGCGCTGGGTGATGAGGAAGAGGCGCTTGCCCGGCGTGCCGAGCGCCAGCTCCAGGGCGCGCACGGAGCTCTCGCGGCCGACGATGAAGGGGGCCATCATGTGCGGGAAGACGACCATGTCGCGCAGCGGCACGGCCGGCAGAACCAGTTCCTGGGTGGTGACGTACGTGGATTTCATTTTCTCTCGTCCTGGCATTCTATCCAACTAGCCTGCCTGTTTGAAGAGCATCAGCGGCTGGACCTGGTTCTCGACGACTTCCTTGGAGATCACGCACTCCTTGATCTCGGACTGCGACGGGATCGAGTACATCATGTCGAGCATCAGGTCCTCCATGATGATCCGTAACCCGCGCGCGCCCACCGAGCGCTTGATCGCCTCCTTGGCGATGGAAACCAGCGCGTCGTCGGTGAATTTGAGCTTCACGTCCTCGAACTCGAACATCGTCTCATACTGGCGCACGAGCGAGTTCTTGGGCTCCTGGAGGATGCGCACCAGCGCCTCCTCGTCGAGCTCCTCGAGAACGGCGACCACCGGCAGGCGGCCGACGAACTCGGGAATGAGCCCATATTTGATGAGGTCCTCGGGCAGCACGTCGTTGAGGTTGACCTCGTGTTTGTCGGGGTTCCTGACCTTGGCCCCGAACCCCATCGTCTTCTTGTTGAGCCGGCGCGAGATCCGCTCCTCGAGCCCCACGAAGGCGCCGCCGCAGATGAAGAGGATGTTGGTGGTGTCGATCTGCAGGAACTCCTGGTGCGGGTGCTTGCGGCCGCCCTGCGGCGGCACGTTGCACTGCGTGCCCTCGAGGATCTTGAGCAGCGCCTGCTGCACCCCCTCCCCCGAGACGTCGCGAGTGATCGACGGGTTGTCCGACTTGCGCGAGATCTTGTCCACCTCGTCGATGTAGACGATGCCCCGCTGCGTCTTCTCCTTGTCGTTGCCGGAGGCCTGGTAGAGCTTCAGGATGATGTTCTCGACGTCCTCGCCGACGTAGCCGGCCTCGGTCAGGGTGGTGGCGTCGGCGATCGTGAAGGGGACCGACAGGAGCTTGGCCAGCGTCTGGGCGAGCAGCGTCTTGCCGGTGCCGGTGGGGCCGATCAGGAGGATGTTGGACTTCTGCAGCTCGACGTCCGAGCGGCTGCGCTCCGCGTACTCGATGCGCTTGTAGTGGTTGTACACCGCCACCGCCAGCTTGCGCTTGGCCTGCTCCTGGCCGATGACGTACTGGTCGAGCATCGCCTTGATCTCCTCCGGCTTGGGGAGATCGGTGTCCTGCTGCTGCTCGTGGAGGCGGTCTTCTGCTATGATGTCGAGGCATATGTCGACGCACTCGTCGCAGATGAAGACGGTGGGCCCGGCGATCAGCTTCTTGACCTCTCTCTGGCTCTTGTTGCAGAACGAGCAGCGTAGCGCTTCGTCGCCGGACTCTTTCTTGGCCATTTCACCTCCTCGATCGGCGGACGTTGACGGCAGGATATCAAATCGCGCAGCCCGACATCCCCTCTCGTCACTTAGAACAGGATTGGACGCCCTCGGCATTCCCGCTCGGGCGCCGAGATGTAGCCGCCGCGGCCGTGGACGCTGCGCGGCGGCGTCGGTGGTCGTCAGTCCTCATCGCTTCCGATATCGCGGCGAACCATGATCTGGTCCACCAGGCCGTAGTTCCTGGCGAACTCGGCGGTCAGGATCCGGTCGCGCTCGGTGTCCTCGTGGATCCGCTCCTTGGGCTGGCCGGTGTGGTGGGCCAGGATGTCGTCGAGACGGTCGCGCAGCTCGAGCAGCTCCTTGGCGTGGATGGCCACGTCGGACTGCTGCCCGCCGAGCCCGCGCACCCACGGCTGGTGGATGAGCACGCGGCTGTTCGGCAGCGCCGTCCGCTTGCCCTTGGTGCCCGCCGCCAGCAGCAGCGCGGCCATCGAGGCCGCCTGTCCGAGGCAGTAGGTGGCGACGTCGGGCTTGATGTACTGCATGGTGTCGTAGATCGCCAGGCCGGCGGTCGTCGAGCCGCCGGGCGAGTTGATGTACATGGCGATGTCCTTCTCCGGGTTCTCGGCCTCGAGGAAGAGCATCTGGGCGATCACCAGGCTGGCCACGTCGTCGTCGATGGGGCGTCCCAGGAAGATGATGTTGTCCTTCAGCAGCCGCGAGTAGATGTCGTAGGAACGCTCGCCGCGGTTGGTTTGCTCGATGACGTACGGCACCAGCATGGGGGTCGGGTCTCCTTGAGTCTCTAGGATTCGTCGGACTTGTCGGACGGGTCGGCCATGGCGGACTCGGCGGCCGCTTCTTCGCCGGCCGCGCCCAGCAGATGGAGCAGGGTCTGGCGCTCGAGCATCTGGGCGCGCAGGGACGCCAGACGCCCGGCGGCGTCGAGCTCCTGGCGCACGGCGAGCGAGCTCTTCTTCTGCTCGCGGGCGATGCCGGCGAGCACGCGCTCGAACTCCTGCTCGTCGAGCCGGATCTCCCTGGCCTTGGCCACGGCGTCGAGCAGCAGGCGGTCGTGGACGCGCTTCTGGGCCTCCGGGCGGATCTGCGACGCCATCGCTTCCCAGTCGATCGGGACGCGCTCGAGGTCGACGCCCTGGGCGCTCAGGCGGTGGGCCTGGTCGTGGAGGAGGCGGTCGACTTCCTGGTCGACCACCCCCTGCGGCAGCTCCAGGGGATGGCGGGCGCGGAGCTGCTCGAGCAGCGCCTGCTCGCGGCGGGCGCGGAGCTGGCTCTCCTTGGCCTGGCGCAGGCGCTCGCTCACCGCTTGCCGGAGCGCCGCCACGTCGGCGACGCCGAGCTTGCCCGCGAAGGCGTCGTCGAGCTCGGGGAGCTGGCGCTCGCGGACCTCGGCCACCTCGATCCGGTAGTCCTTCGCAGCCTCCTGCTCGCCGGCGCGGCGCCGGAAGGGGACGCTGCGGCCGGCCGCGAGGCCCGTCAACGCCAGGCTCAGCTCCTCGTCGGCGCCGTCGCCGCCGATCTCGATGCGCAGGGGCTGGGGATCGCGGGCGTCCTCGCCGGCGTCCTCGAAGACCTGGCCGAGCACGACGTCGCCGGTCGCCGCCGGACGTTCGACGCTGCGCCACGGCGCGTGCTGGCGGCGCAGGTCGAGCAGCGCCTGCGCGAGGTCGTCGTCGGTCGGCTCGACCTCGCCCGCGGGCAGGGTGAAGTCCTCGACGTTCCTGAGCACGATCTCCGGGCGCGTCTCCACCACCGCGACGAAGGTCATCGACTCCCCCGGCTCGAACTTCACGTCCTCGACCTGGGGCTGGGTGAGCGCGTCGATGCTCTTCTCGGCCTCGGCCTGGTGCCAGTAGCGCGGGATCAGCCGCTCGGTGACCCGGCGCTCGACCTCGTCGGAGAACCGCCGCTGGATCATGCTCGCCGGCACCTTGCCCTGGCGGAACCCGGGCAGCCGGACGCGGCGGCCGATGTCCTTGACGACCCGGCCGGTCTCCGCCTCGACGGCCGGCGCCGGGACCTCGATAGTGAGCCGCTTGCGCCAGGGGCCGGCTTCTTCGAATGCGATGACGACGCTCATGGGCGGACCATACTCGGGGACCTGACCTTCATGCGGTGACGATGGCGTGCGGTGGTGCGAAAGGGGGGACTCGAACCCCCATCCCGAGAACGGGACTAGATCCTAAGTCTAGCGCGTATACCTATTCCGCCACTTTCGCCTCGACCTGCGACGGGTGTAGATGGGTATCTGGGCGTGGTGAGCCGCCTAGGAATCGAACCTAGAACCCGCAGATTAAGAGTCTGCTGCTCTGCCAATTGAGCTAGCGGCCCACGGGCGGCTGCCAATATAACCGCCCGACGCCGAAATATCAAGCCCCCATATCCCCCGAGCCCCGACGTCCGGCGCCCGCTCAGCCTCCCTGGACGAAGCCGACGACCTCCAGGCGGTCGCCCTCCCGCAGCTCGCGCTCGCCGTAGGCGGCGCTCGCCACGATCTCGCCGTTGTGCTCGACGGCCACCGCGCGCGGGTCGCGGCCGAGGCGCTCGACCAGGGCGAGCAGGCTCGAGCCGGCGGGCACCCGGGCGGCGTCGCCGTTGAGCGTGATGGTGATCGAGTCGGCCGCGGCGCTCATCGTGACCCGGTCATCGTGAGGCGGTTCGTCCTAGAGGAGGTGCTTGAGCTCGGCCTGGCCGATGGCGCTGGTGGCGGTGATGATGAGGGCGGCGGTGCCGCGATCGACCGCCGGGATGTCGACCGCCAGCGCCAGCAGCCCGTCGCCGTCGGTCTCGCCCGAGCCGAGCACCCGCGGCCCGCCGAAGGTCGAGATCATCTTGACCGTCACCCGCGCGCCGGTGATCGGATCGCCGCTCTTCGACGAGCGTGTGCGCAGGGTGGCGACGGCCGAGGCGCCGGCCGCCAGCTCGACGTCCTCCTCCATCGCCAGCACGAGCTGCTCCTGCTCCGCTTCGCTGGTGAGGTACTCGAGGATCACCTGGTCCAGGGTGCGCCCGCCCTCGTCGGCGAGGTCGAAGCCGTCGGAGGTGTCGAGGTCGGCCGACGGCTTGAGCCTGGCCTTGTCGGGCACGTAGAGGCGGATCTTGTCGTCGAACTTGCCGGCCTGGATCGCCTTCATCATGGCGCGGTGCTGGTGCTCCATCAAGGCGGTCACCTCTTCGACCTTGCGGCCGCTCTGGAGCTTGTCGGCGTAGCTCGCGCGCTTGGCGACCACCACCTGGCCGCCGAAGTAGATGAGGCTCTCGATGAACGGGTTGCCCTCGCCCTTGTCCTCGGTCTGGACGTGGAGAACGATGTCCCCGTACTTCACGTCGGTGTTGTAACCTGTAATCATGCCGGGGGCCCAGGACCATCGAGCATTTTAAGGACACGCCCGCAGGCGGTCAAGGGGCGAGCAACGCCGCCAGAGCGGCGCCGAGATCCGGATAGCGGAAGCGGAAGCCCGCCGCCGACAGGCGCGCGGCGTCCGCCCGGGCGCTGGCCAAGAGCAGCTCGTCGGCCATCTCGCCGAGCAGCAGGCGGACGGCGAAGGCGGGCAGGGGGAGCGCCGCCGGACGCTTCAGGACGCGGCTCAGGGTCCTGGTGAGCTCCCTCTGGGTCACCGGGGCGGGCGCCACCGCGTTGACGGGCCCGGCGAGGCCCTCGTCGCCGAGGGCGTGGCAAAGGGCGCCCACGAGGTCGTCGAGGGCGATCCAGCTCACCCACTGCCGGCCGCCGCCCACCACGCCGCCGAGCCCGAGGCGGAAGGGCACCAGCATCTTCGCCAGGGCGCCGCCGCGCGGCGACAGGACCATGCCGATACGCGGGTGGACGACCCGGATCCCACGCTCGCGGGCGGCGTCGGCCGCCTCCTCCCAGCGCACGCAGACCTCGCTGAGGAAGCCGTCGCCCGGCCCCGCGTCCTCGGTGAGGACTTCGTCGCCGCGGTCGCCGTAGTAGCCCACGGCCGAGGCCGAGACGAGCACCCGCGGCGGCGGGTCGAGGGCGGCCGCGGCCGCCGCCAGGAGCCGCGTGCCCCGCGTCCTGCTGTCGCGGATCCGCGCCTTGCGCTCGGCGTTCCAGCGCCCGGCGGCGATCGGCTCGCCGGCGAGGTGGACGACGGCCTCGGCGCCGGCGAGGCCCTCGCCGTCGACGACGCCGGCGTCCGGATCCCAGAAGACGGCGCCGGCGACCTCCTCGCCGCGCCGGCGGACGAGACGGCCGACGTCGTGGCCGTCGCCGCGCAGGGCGTCGACCAGCGCCGAGCCCACCAGGCCGCCCGCGCCGCTGACGAAGACCTTCATCTCGGGTACGATCCTATCCTCCCGCGGGGAAACGCATGGCCGCAGCCGCGAAGCAGAACAGGAAGTCGGTGAACCGGAGGTCGGTCTACGTCGCCTACACCGGAGGCACCGTCGGCATGCGGCGAGGCGTCTGCGGCTACGAGCCGGCCCGAGGCCACCTGGCCGAGCAGATGGCGTCGCTGCCGGTCTTCGAGCGGCCGGAGATGCCCGGCTACGAGATCCACGAGTACGCGCCGCTGCTCGACTCCGCGAACATGACGCCCCGCGACTGGATGAAGATCGCCGACGACCTGATGGAGCGCTACGACGACTACGACGGCTTCATCGTGCTCCACGGCACCGACACCATGGCCTACTCGGCCTCGGCGCTCTCGTTCCTGTTCGAGGACCTGGGCAAGACGGTGCTCTTCACCGGCTCGCAGATCCCGCTCGAGGAGGTGCGCTCCGACGCCTACGACAACCTGATCACCAGTCTCCTCATCGCCGCCGAAAGCCCGGTGCCCGAGGTCTGCCTCTTCGTCGGCAACCGGCTGCTGCGCGGCAACCGCTCGACCAAGGTGAGCGCCGAGCGCTTCGAAGCGTTCGAGTCGCCGAACTACCGGCCGCTGGGGCGCGCCGGGGTCTACGTGGAATACGACCGCAAGGCCGCCCTGGCCAGGCCGACGGCGCCGGTGCGGCTGCACCGCATCGACGCCCGCGAGCCCCAGGTCGCCGACGTCGTGCTCTTTCCCGGGATCACCGCCGCCACGCTGGGGCGGCTGCTCGAGCCGCCCCTGGAAGGCGCGGTGCTCCACACCTACGGCGCCGGCAACGCCCCCGACGACCCGGCGTTCCTCGCCGTGCTGCGCGGCGCCACGGAGCGCGGCGTGGTGCTCGTCAACTGCACCCAATGCCTCGAAGGCTCGGTGCGCATGCGCGAGTACGCCACCGGCAACGCGCTGCGCGAGGCCGGCGTGGTCTCGGGGTTCGACATGACGCCCGAAGCCGCGCTGACGAAGCTCTACTGCCTGCTGGCGCGGGGGCTCGGCGTCGACGAGGTCCGCCGGCTCGTGCAGCGCGACCTGCGCGGCGAGCTGACGCGGCCGCAGAATCCGTAGCCGGCGCAGGTCAGGCGGCGGTTGGGCGGCGGCGGCTCGTTGTCGTAGAGTTGGCGCAGGGAGAGCACCGCATGAAGACCCTTCACCCGACGAGATACAGACACCCGAGAAAGCGTAGACACGCCATCCCCGTCCTGCTGGCGCTCGCCGCCCTGGCGGTGCCGGCGGCTCCCGCGCCGGCCGAGGATCCCACCGAGCTCAGCCCCTGGGTGCTGCTCGAGAAGCTGCGCGACGACCTGCAGCGCTCCGGCCCGATGACCAGCCGCTTCGTCCAGACCTACGTGCCGGCGGGCTTTTCCGACGGCGACACCGAGAGCGGGCACCTCGCCATGTGGCTGCCCGACTGCCTGCGCTGGAGCTACGAGCAGCCGCAGAGCAAGAGCTTCCTGGTCTGCGCCGGCGAGGTCTACTACTGGAGCGCGGACGAGCCCGGCGGCCGCCACTACAAGATCGACGCGCGCGAGGAGCCCGGCGTCGACCTGTTGCTGGTCCCGGTCTCGACGCTGCGCCAGCGCTACGTTGCCGCCAGCGAGAAGCAGGGCGACGGCACCTACGCGATCTCGCTCGCCACCCCGCCGGCCGAGGACGGGAACTTTCGCGCCACGATCCGGCTCGATCCCACCCGCACTCGCGTCACCCGGCTCGAGTACGCCGACGACGAAGGCAACCTGACGCGCTTCGCGCTCTCCGAGTACGAGAGGCTGAGCGAGACGGCAGTGTTCCGGCCGCCGGACGGCATCGAATGGACGGAGGAGTGAAGGCGCTCGCGGCGGTGGCGCTCGCGGTGGCCGGGCTCGGCCTGCCGCTCGCAGCGTCGGCCCTGCCGTTCTTCGACAAGGGCCCCTACCGCAAAGGCGACCCGGTGGTCGTCAGCGGCCAGGTCACGGACGCCGCGGGCCGCGCCCTGGGCGGCGTCACCGTGCTGCTCGAGGTCTCCCGCCACGCCTTCCGCCTGAGCCGGCTCGGCCGCGAGACCACCGGTACCCTGCGCCTCCCCTTCACCGCCGACGAGGCCGGCCGCTATCGGATCGATTGGCGCTGGGACCCGTACTACAACGGCTTCGCGCTCCTCGTGGCGCTGCCGGTGCGCGAGGCCCCCTCGGGGGGGATCGGGGGGGAGAGCACGGCCGGGCGCGACGGCTACGAGGTCTTCCACCGCCGCGAGATCACCGCCGAGGTCGACGGCGGCAGCCCGGTGAGCGTCGGCCTGGTGCTGCCCGACGCCGCCGGCTACGACGCGCTGCGCGCGTTCCTCGCCAGCCTCACGAGCGAGGACGAGAAGCGCGTCTACCGGGAGCTGGGGCGTCCGGACCGCGTCGACGCCGGCCAGGCCCACTACGACCCCGACCGCACGTGGTGGTATTTCGCGGCGGGCAGGGCCTACCGGTTCCGCGACGGACGGCTCGACCAGGTGGTGCGCTTCGAGCCCATCTCGCCGGTTGGAGAATCCGGCGCGGAATGAGGCTTTCCGCTGCGGACGATTTTTGTTATTTTTCAAGCTCTGAGTCCGATACCCCACCGGCCCGGTGGCGCGGAGCAGAGGCATGACGCTCGAAATCCATCATCTCGATCCCGACCAGATGGAGGCGTTTCTCGAACGCCGCCGGGCGACTCTCGCCTTCACCTCGGAAATGAGCCTGGCGGAGAACCTGGCGGAGATCCTGCGCAAGGCCAACGAGTTCGTGCCCTCGCTCGCGGGCTCTATCCTTCTCGACAACCCGCTCGACAAGAAGCCCGACAAGAGCCAGAACCTGCTGACCTTCGTGGCGGCGTTCGGGGAGAAAGCGCTGGAGCTGATCGGGCGCAAGATCTCCGCCCACCACGGCATCGCCGGCCGCGTCTACACCACCGGCGAGGCCCACCACGCCTCGGTGGCGAGCGACGACGAGTACTTCTTTCCCGGCATCGACCGCATGACCGACTACCAGACGCGCTCACTGATCGCCATCCCGATCCGCATCGAGCAGGAGGTCTGCGGCGTGCTGGAGCTGATCAACCGCCAGGGGGCGAAGGACTTCAGCGACGAGGACCGCAACCTGCTGCAGATCTTCGCCGGCTACATCTCGATCTCGATCCAGAACATCCTCGACGGCCGCCGCGCCCAGGAGCTGGCCAAGCGCGACAACCTGACCGGCCTGTTCAACGACCACTTCCTGCACGTGGCGCTCGACCGCTCGATCACCGAGTGTCTCGCCGACCGCCGCGACCTGGCGGTGCTCTTCCTCGACCTCGACTACTTCAAGCGGGTCAACGACTCCCACGGCCACCTGGCGGGAAGCCAGGTGCTGCGCGAGGTGGGCTACCTGCTGCAGTCGTACGTGAAGCGCCTCGGCAGCATTCCGGCGCGCTACGGCGGCGACGAGTTCGTGCTCGCCATCCCCGGCTGCGACCTCGAAGAGGCGAGCGACCTGGCGGAGTCGATCCGCACCGCGATCGTCGAGAGCACCTTCTGCGCCAAGCCGGGCGACATGCAGCGCGAGGCCCTCGGGCTGACCGGCATCACCTGCTCGATCGGGGTGGCGACGCTGCACCGCCACGTCGAGCCGCACTTTTCGGTCAAGGAGGCCAAGAGCGCCATCCTGCGCCTCGCCGACATGGCGATGTACGTCGCCAAGGAGACCGGCCGCAACCGCACGGCGGTCGCCGGCGAGCCGGTGCGCCGGCGGCCGTCCACGGCCGAGATCGAGAGCCGCTACACCCGCTGAGCGATCCCCCGTCCTCACGAAAGGAGCATAACCATGTCCCCCGCTTCCGCGACCGTCGACGCCGTGTCGCCGGCGACCGCTCTTGACCGCTACCGCGAAGTCCGCGCCTGGACCGATGCCCTCTGCGAGCCTTTGGCGACCGAGGACTACGTGATCCAGTCGATGCCCGACGCCAGCCCCACCAAGTGGCACCTGGCGCACACAGCCTGGTTTTTCGAGACGTTCCTCCTGGCGCCCCATCTCGACGGCTACCGCACTCCGGATGCGCGGTTCAACTACCTCTTCAACTCCTACTACAACACAGTCGGCGAGCAATACTCGCGGCCCGAGCGGGGGCTGATCTCGCGCCCCACCGTGGCCGAGGTCCGTTCCTACCGCCGCCACGTGGACGAGCACGCGGCCGAGCTCCTCGAGGGGGCCGGCGAGGATCTCCTCGCCGAGCTCCTGCCGCTCGTGGAGGTCGGCCTCAACCACGAGCAGCAGCACCAGGAGCTGATGCTCACCGACGTGAAGCATCTCTACTCGCAGAACCCGCTACTGCCCGCGATGCGGCCCGGCGCCGGCCAGCCCTCGGGCCTGCTGGCGTCGCCGCTCGCCTGGGTGGGCGTCGCCGAGGGCGTGTACTCGGTTGGGCACGACGGGGGCGAGTTCATCTTCGACAACGAAGGGCCGCGGCACCGCGTGTTCCTCGAGGCGTTCGAGCTCGCGTCGAGGCCGGTGACGAACCGCGAGTACCTC
>Ga0256865_1000314_pt1 | contig 16865 bp, 30 predicted proteins | sample RVTome_14_FD_187337 | JGI IMG/M metagenome (GOLD analysis project Ga0256865, IMG submission 187337) | Soil microbial communities from uranium-contaminated site in the Upper Colorado River Basin, Wyoming, United States - RVT145D125 HiSeq ... | reverse complement strand
ATCATGGGTAAAGCTAAATTCGAAAGAACCAAGCCTCACGTAAACATCGGGACCATCGGTCACGTCGACCACGGCAAGACCACCCTGACCGCCGCTATCACCAAGGTCATGGCGTCCAAGGGGCTGGCCGAGTTCAAGGCCTTCGACTCGATCGACAACGCCCCCGAAGAGCGTGAGCGCGGCATCACCATCGCCACCGCCCACGTCGAATACAATACCGTCAAGCGCCACTATGCCCATGTCGACTGCCCGGGCCATGCCGACTATGTCAAGAACATGATCACCGGGGCGGCGCAGATGGACGGCGCCATCCTGGTGGTTTCCGCCGCCGACGGCCCGATGCCCCAGACCCGCGAGCACATCCTGCTCGCCCGCCAGGTCGGCGTGCCCGCCATGGTCGTCTTCCTCAACAAGGCCGACATGGTCGATGACCCCGAGCTGATGGAGCTGGTCGAGCTGGAGATCCGCGAGCTGCTCTCCATGTACGACTTCCCCGGCGACGACGTGCCCATCATCCCCGGCAGCGCCCTGAAGGCCCTGGAGTGCGGCTGCGGCAAGGACGACTGCCCCGCCTGCAAGCCGATTCTCGACCTGATGGACGCTGTTGACAGCTACATCCCCGAGCCCGAGCGGGCCATCGACCGTCCGTTCCTGATGCCGGTGGAAGACGTCTTCTCCATCTCCGGGCGCGGCACCGTGGCCACCGGCCGTATCGAACGCGGCATCGTGAAGGTTGGCGAGGAGATCGAGATCGTCGGCATGAAGGCGACCGTCAAGACCGTCGTCACCGGCGTCGAGATGTTCCGCAAGCTGCTCGACCAGGGTCAGGCCGGCGACAACGTCGGACTGCTGCTGCGCGGCGTCAAGCGCGAGGACATCGAGCGCGGCCAGGTTCTGGCCAAGCCCGGCAGCATCACCCCGCACACCAAGTTCAAGGCCGAGGCCTACATCCTGACCAAGGAAGAGGGCGGCCGTCACACCCCGTTCTTCAAGGGGTATCGTCCGCAGTTCTACTTCCGCACGACCGACGTGACCGGTATCGTGGAGCTGCCCGAGGGGACGGAGATGGTCATGCCCGGCGACAACATCGCCATGACCGTCAACCTGATCACCCCGATCGCCATGGACAAGGAGCTGCGTTTCGCCATCCGTGAGGGTGGCCGGACCGTCGGCGCCGGTGTTGTCAGCGAAATCATCGAGTAATAGAGGATAGTCACATGCCGAGCCAGAAGATAAGAATTCGTTTAAAGGCTTATGACCACAAGCTGCTCGATCTTTCGGTCAACGAGATCGTCGACACCGCCAAGCGTACCGGCGCCCGGGTGGCCGGACCGATTCCGCTGCCGACGATCATCAACAAGTACTGCGTGCTGCGCGGACCGCATGTTGACAAGAAGAGCCGTGAGCAGTTCGAAATGCGCACCCACAAGCGCCTCTTGGATATCCTGGAGCCGACCCAGCAGACCGTGGATGCGCTGATGAAACTCGATCTGTCCGCCGGCGTTGACGTCGAAATCAAGCTCTAGTTCATTATCTACTACGACAGGTAAGGGTACTTGCAATGATAAAGGGAATCTTGGGTAAGAAGCTGGGGATGACCCAGGTCTTTGCCGCGGATGGCCGGTGCATACCGGTGACGGTCGTCGAGGCCGGCCCCTGCGTGGTGCTGCAGAAAAAAACCGTGGCCACGGATGGCTACAACGCTCTGCAGCTCGGCTTCGGGGCCAAAAAGACTCATCGGGTGAACAAGCCGGAGATGGGCCACTTCAAGAAGGTCGGCAAGGGGGCCTTCGCCCATCTGCGCGAGCTTCGGGCCGAGAGCGTCGACAATTACAACGTTGGCGACGAGCTCACCTGCGACAGCATCTTTGCCGCCGGCGACATCATCGACGTGACGGGCACCAGCAAGGGCAAGGGGTTCCAGGGGGTCATCAAACGCTGGAACTTTGCCGGCGGCCGCGCGACCCATGGTTCCATGTTCCACCGTGGGGCCGGCTCCATCGGCGCCAGTGCATGGCCTTCCCGCGTCTTCAAGGGAAAGAAGATGGCCGGCCAGATGGGCAATGAACGGGTGACCGTGCAGAGCCTGCAGGTGGTGGAAGTTCGCCCGGAGGAAAACCTTATATTGGTCAAGGGTGCCATCCCCGGGGCGAAGAACTCCCTGGTGATAATCCGCAAGGGCATCAAGGCCAAGAAAAAATAGCCTTTGCGCTGATGATTTTGGAGAACGACCATGGCAAAGATAGCTGTCTACGACATAAATAAAAACCAGGTGGCCGAGCGCGAGCTTGCCGATGACATTTTCAATTCCGATGTCCGCTCCTACCTGATTCACGACATGGTGCGTTACCAGCTGGCGGCCCGCCGGCAGGGAACGGCCGACTCCAAGACTCGCAGTGAGGTCCGGGGCGGCGGCAAGAAGCCGTACAAGCAGAAGGGTACCGGCAACGCCCGTCAGGGCTGCATCCGCGCTCCGCATTATGTCGGTGGCGGTACCGCCTTCGGTCCGCATCCCCGCGACTACGACTTCAAGCTGAATCGCAAGGTGAAGAAAGCGGCTCTCAAGAGCGCGATCTCGGTGCGCTTCAAGCAGGAGAAGCTGACGGTGCTCAACGCCCTCGAGCTCGAGAAGATCAGCACCAAGGGGCTTGTCGAAATCCTCAACCGCTTCGCCCTGGCCAACGCCCTGGTGGTGATTGACGGGGCCAACCCGGCTGTCGAGCTTTCGGCCCGCAATCTCCCGCAGGTCAAGGTACTGCGAGCCGAGGGTGTCAATGTCTACGACGTGATGAAGTACCGCAACCTGGTGCTCACCGAGGGGGCCGTCTCCCAGCTGGAAGGAGCGTTAGCGTAATGAAACCGCTATACAGAATCATCAGGCAGCCGCTGGTCACCGAAAAGACCAGTCTGCAGAAGGAAGCAGGGCGGGTGGTGGCTTTTGAAGTCTCCATCGATGCCAACAAGATTGAGATCAAGCAGGCCGTTGAGAAGGCCTTCGATGTCAAGGTCGAAAACGTCAACACGGTGCTGGTGGCCGGCAAGGTGAAGCGCGTGGGCCGCAACTTCGGCAAACGTTCCAACTGGAAGAAAGCCTATGTTACCTTGGCCGAAGGCAGTAACATCGATTTCTTTGGCGTCTAACGGACTGTTATTCAGCGATACGGAGTTACCATAATGGCGATCAAAAAGTTCAAGCCGACCTCGCCGGGACGTCGTCATATGACCGCCTCGACTTTCGAGGAGATCACGACTGCCACCCCCGAGAAGTCCCTTGTCGCTCCTCTGAAGCGCAGCTTCGGCCGCAACAGCTATGGGCGGATCACCAAGCGCCACACCGGCGGCGGGCACAAGCGCAGGTACCGGCTGATCGATTTCCGGCGGGAAAAGAAAGAGGTTCCGGCGAAGATCGTATCGATCGAGTACGACCCCAATCGTTCGGCGCGCATTGCGTTGCTCAATTATGCCGACGGTGAGAAGCGTTATATCCTGGCCCCCATCGGTATCAGCGTCGGCGACACCGTCGTTGCCAGCGACAAGGCCGACATCAAGCCCGGCAACGCTCTTGCCATCCGCGCCATCCCTCTCGGCACCTGGGTGCACAACGTGGAACTCAAGGTCGGCAAGGGGGGGCAGTTGGCCCGCAGCGCCGGCACCTACGCCATGATTGCGGCCAAGGAAGGCAAGTACGCCCAGTTGCGGATGCCCTCCGGCGAGGTTCGCCTGGTGCTGCAGGAGTGCTGTGCCACCATCGGCCAGGTCGGCAATGCTGATCATGAGAATGTCAAGATCGGCAAGGCCGGCCGCAATCGCTGGCTTGGCAAGCGTCCCCAGTCCCGTGGTGTGGCCATGAACCCGGTCGACCATCCGCATGGCGGTGGCGAGGGCAAGAGCTCCGGTGGCCGGCACCCGGTCACGCCGTGGGGTGTGCCGACCAAGGGTTACAAGACCCGTGTCAACAAACGGACCGACCGCTTCATCGTGCGGCGGAAGCAGAAATAAGCCTTTGTAGATAGAGGAGACGGCAGTGGCTAGATCGATTAAAAAAGGGCCGTACATCGAGGAGAGTCTTCTCCGCAAGGTTGATGTCGAGGGCGGGACCACCTCCAAGAAAGTGATCAAGACCTGGTCACGGCGCTCTACCATCATCCCGGAGTTCGTCGGTCATACGTTCGCCGTGCACAATGGCAAGAAATTCATCCCGGTTTTCGTCACCGAGAACATGGTCGGTCACAAGCTGGGGGAGTTCGCCCCGACGCGCACCTATTACGGGCACGGCTCCGACAAGAAGAGCAAACTCAAGAAAAAATAGCGATAGCGCTAAGGAGTACTAGTTCATGGAAGCCAGAGCCAAACTGAGATATGTGCGCCTCTCTCCCCAGAAGACCCGTCTGGTTGTGGATATGGTGCGCGGCAAGAGGATTCAGGAGGCGTTGAACATTCTGAAGTTCTCTCCGCAGAAGGCGGCTGACGTCGTCTCCAAGCTGGTGAGTTCCGCCGTGGCTAATGCCGAGCAGCAGGGCGTCTCCGACGTCGACCGTCTCTTCGTCAAGGCAATCTCTGTTGACCAGGGGCCGGTGCTCAAGCGCTTTCTGCCCCGGGCACAGGGCCGGGCCACCAAGATCCGCAAACCGACCAGCCACATTACCGTCGTTCTCGACGAAAAGTAAATTGTCCAAGGAGGTGATAGTTTGGGCCAGAAAGTTCATCCAATAGGATTTCGTCTCGGGATCATCCGGACCTGGGATTCCAAGTGGTACGCGGAAGGCGATTACGCCAAGCTGCTCCATGAGGATATCAAGCTGCGTTCTTATCTGAAAAAGCGGCTTTATCATGCCGGGATTTCCAAGATCGAGCTTGAGCGGGCCGCCAGCAAGGCGAAAATCAACATCTTTGCCGCCCGTCCCGGCATCATCATCGGCAAGAAGGGTTCCGAGGTCGAGGCCCTCAAAAAAGAGCTGGCCAAACTCACCGACAAGGAAGTCTTCATCAATATTCAGGAAGTGCGCAAACCGGAAATCGATGCCCAGCTGGTGGCGGAAAACGTCGCGCTGCAGCTCGAGCGCCGGGTCGCCTTCCGCCGCGCCATGAAGAAGAGCGTCAGTCAGGCACTCAAGTTCGGTGCGCAGGGGATCAAGATCAACTGCAGCGGCCGCCTTGGCGGCGCCGAGATGAGCCGGACCGAGTGGTATCGCGAGGGCCGCGTCCCCCTGCATACCCTGCGTGCGGACATCGACTACGGTTTTGCCGAAGCGAAGACGACCTACGGCATCATCGGCGTCAAGGTTTTGATCTTCAAGGGCGAAATCCTCAAGCAGGAACAGAAATAGCACGGGACAGGAGTCACAGTCATGTTGATGCCCAAGAAGGTTAAACATAGAAAACAGTTCAAAGGTCGCATGACCGGCGCGGCCACCGGTGGAACCGCTCTCAATTTCGGCGACTTCGGTCTGCAGGCCCTCGAGTGCGGCTGGCTCTCGTCGCGGCAGATCGAAGCAGCCCGTCGCGCCATGACCCGTTACGTCAAGCGCGGTGGAAAAATCTGGATTCGCGTTTTCCCCGACAAGCCGCTTACCCGCAAGCCTGCCGAAACCCGTATGGGTAAGGGGAAGGGCTCGCCGGACAGTTGGGTCGCGGTGGTTCGCCCCGGCCTGATGCTTTACGAAATGCAGGGAGTTGAAGAGGAAGTGGCCCGCGAGGCGTTTCGCCTTGCTGCACACAAGCTCCCCATGAAGACCAAATTCGTGTTCAGGGAGGAGGCGGGCCATGAAGGCTGAAGAAATCAAGGACCTCAACATCGAGGAACTGCAGAAGAAGGCGCAGGAGCTCAACCAGGAACTGTTTAACCTGCGTTTCCAGTTGCACACCGGCCATCTGGAAAATACCTCCCGAATTGCCCAGGCCAGAAAAGATATCGCCCGGGTGCAGACGGTTCTGCGGCAGAAACAGGGATAAAGAGGATTACGAGGACGGATATGGCGACTGAGCGTGGCAATCGGAAAACCCGAGTCGGGATCGTGGTCAGCGACAAGATGGACAAGACCGTGGTGGTCAATGTCGATCAACTGGTCATGCATCCTGTTTACAAGAAATACATCAAGCGCCGTGTGAAGTTCAAGGCACACGACGAGCAGAATAGTTGTGCTGTTGGCGACAAGGTGCTGATCGTGGAGACCAGGCCGCTGTCCAGGGACAAGCGGTGGAGAGTCCGCGAAATTTTGGAAAAAAACGTAACCGGTTAGGAGATACGTATCATGATTCAGATGCAGACGATGCTTGATGTCGCAGACAACTCCGGAGCTCGGAGGCTTTGCTGCATCAAGGTGCTCGGCGGCTCCAAACGGAAATACGCCGGCCTTGGGGATATCATCATCTGCTCCGTCAAGGAGGCCCTCCCCAATTCCAAGGTCAAAAAGGGTGATGTGGTACGTGCTGTGATCGTCCGGACCGCCAAGGAAGTACCCCGTCCCGATGGCTCGTACATCCGGTTCGACAACAACTCCGCCGTCGTGGTCAACCCCGCCGGCGAGCCCGTCGGAACTCGTATTTTCGGACCCGTCGCCCGTGAACTTCGTGCCCGTAAGTTCATGAAGATCGTTTCACTGGCGCCTGAAGTTCTTTAATACAGCAATTGGGAGATAGGTAACAATGGCGAGCAAGAAGCTTCATGTCAAAAAAAATGACATGGTGATGATCATAGCGGGCAAGGATAAGGGGAAGGCGGGCAAGGTGATGCGCGTTCTGGCCGAAAAGGGCAGGATCGTCGTAGAAAGCCTCAATGTGGTCAAACGCCATACCCGCCCCAACCGCGCCAACGCCGAAGGTGGAATTATCGAGAAGGAGGCGCCGCTGGCAGCCTCCAACGTCCTGCTGCTTTGCGGCGCCTGCAACAAGCCGACCCGTACCGGCATCCGTATCCTCGATGACGGCAGCAAGGCCCGCTTCTGCAAGAAGTGCAACGAGATTGTGGATAAGTAACGGAGAAATTCCATGGCCAGAATGAAAGAAATGTATCAGACCGAGCTGGTGCCCCAGCTGTTGAAGGACCTGCAGCTGAAAAATGTGATGGAGGCCCCCCGGGTCGAGAAAGTGGTGATCAACATGGGGCTCGGCGAAGCGATCCAGAACATCAAAGTTCTGGAGTCCGCCGTCGACGAACTGAGCCGACTGACCGGCCAGAAGGCGGTCATCACCAAGGCCAAGAAGTCGATCGCCACTTTCAAGCTCCGCGAGGGGATGCCCATCGGCTGCATGGTGACCCTGCGTCGCGATCGGGCTTACGAGTTCCTCGACCGCCTGATCAATGTCGCGCTGCCCCGCGTCCGGGACTTCAAGGGCGTTTCGTCCAAGGCCTTCGATGGTCGCGGCAATTACACGCTGGGGATCCGCGAGCAGATCATTTTCCCCGAGATCGATCTCGACAAGATCGACAAGGTGAAGGGGCTGAACGTGACGATTGTCACCACGGCCAGGACTGACGAGGAGGGGCGCGCCCTTCTGACCGGCCTGGGCATGCCGTTTCGTAAATAGCCGGAAGGATAGCGGAGGAAAGCTGTGGCAAAGAAATCGATGATGATCAAGGCGGAACGGCCGAAGAAGTTCGGTGTCAGAGAGTACAACCGCTGTCCTCTCTGCGGCCGGCCCCGCGCCTACTATCGCAAATTCAACATGTGCCGTATATGTCTGCGCAAACTCGCGTCGGAAGGGAAGCTTCCGGGCGTGATTAAGTCTAGCTGGTAAAGAGAACTCAAGGAGCTGCATCCATGTCAATGACTGATCCTATCGCGGATATGCTGACCCGCATTCGTAATGCGGGGCTGGCGAAGCACCAGAAGGTGGATCTCCCCTCGTCCAATCTCAAGGTGGCGATCGCCTCGGTGCTCAAGGATCTCGGCTATATCAAGAATTTCAAGACCGTCAGCGACGAGAAGCAGGGCGTGCTGCGGCTCTATCTTAAATTCGACGATGAGAATGTGCCCGTGATCCACGAAATCAAGCGCGTTTCCACTCCCGGTCGCCGCGTCTACGTGAGCAAGGACGAGATTCCCTCGGTCAAGAACGGCCTCGGCTGCGCCATTCTGTCGACCTCGAAGGGCGTGTTGGCCGATGCGGCGGCGCGTGAAGCGCAGGTCGGCGGCGAGCTTCTCTGCACCATCTGGTAGCGCAACCGGCTGAAGGAGTATTGACGATGTCCCGAATTGGCAAAAAACCCGTTATGATCCCCGCCGGGGTCAAGATCGCCCTCAACGGCTCGGCCATCAGCGTCCAGGGGCCCAAGGGCAGTTTGCAGCGGACCCTCGGCACCGGCGTCGATATCGCCGTCGAGGCCGACCAGGTTGTGGTCACCCGGCGCGCAGATGGAAAACCCGACCGTTCGCAGCAGGGTCTGACCCGCACCCTGATTGCCAACATGGTCGAGGGGGTGACTCAGGGGTATGCAAGAGTCCTCGAGATCAACGGCGTCGGCTACCGTGCCGACCTCAAGGGGAGCGTGCTTAACCTCGCCCTGGGCTACTCCCACCCCGTCGAATATCCGCTGCCGGAGGGGATCTCGGCCGAAGTGGAGAAACAGACCAAGGTCACGGTCCGGGGAATCGATAAGGAACTGGTCGGTGCGACGGCGGCGAAGATCCGCTCGTTCCGCGGTCCCGAGCCCTACAAGGGCAAGGGGATCAAGTACGCCGACGAGCGGATCATCCGCAAGGCCGGCAAGACCGGCAAAAAATAAGTGATCAGAGGCCAAGGAGAAAGACTGTGAGCGTCGCAAACGAAAGACGTCAGGCACGCACGAAGCGCCAGGTGCGGGTACGCCGCAAGGTCCGGGGAACATCCGGGCGGCCGCGGCTCTGCATCTTCCGCAGTGCCAAACATATTTACGCCCAGATCATCGAGGATGGCACCGGCAGGACGCTGGTGGCCACATCGACCGTCTCCAAAGACGTTGCCGAAGGGCAGAAATATACCGGTAATGTTGAGGCTGCCAAAGCGGTGGGTATCGCCATCGCCAAAAAAGCCCTGGAACAGAACATTAAGCAGGTGGTCTTCGACCGCAACGGTTTCCTGTACCACGGCCGCGTCAAGGCTCTTGCCGACGCTGCCCGGGAAGCCGGCCTCTCTTTTTAGGTGAAGGAGGATGTCTTTGCTTCGCATCGATCCCAACGAAATGAATTTGACTGACCGGGTAATCCACATCAACCGCTGTGCTAAGGTCGTCAAAGGTGGCCGCCGCTTCAGCTTTTCCGCCCTCGTGGTGGTCGGTGACGGCCAGGGGTGTGTCGGCTACGGGCTGGGCAAGGCCAAAGAAGTGCCAGAAGCGATCCGGAAGGGAGTCGAGCAGGCGAAGAAGAACCTGATCCGCGTTCCGCTCAAGGGTCGTTCCATCCCCTTCGACGTGCTCGGCAAGTTCGGCGCCGGCAAGGTCCTGCTCAAGCCGGCCTCGGCCGGTACCGGCGTCATCGCCGGCGGCGCCGCCCGCGCCGTGCTCGAGGCGGCAGGTGTCGGCGACATTCTGTCGAAGTGTCTCGGCTCCAATAATCCGCACAACGTGGTCAAGGCGACGGTCAACGCGCTGAAACAGCTCAGAAGTGCTGAGGAAATCATGGCTCGCCGCGGGCTTTCGGCCGGCGAACAGCAGTAATTCAGCGGCAAGGAGATTGACATGCCCGGGCAGATCAAGGTTACCCAGAAGAAAAGCGGCATCGGCCGCCCAGAATATTTCACCAAGGTCCTCAAGGGCCTGGGGCTGACCAGGCTGAACCAGACCGTGGTTCTGTCGGACACTCCGGAGATTCGCGGAATGATCCGCAAAGTCGCCCATATGGTTTCGGTCGAAGAGTGATTCAGTAAGGATAGAGTGATATGGACCTGAGCAATTTGAAACCGGCAATCGGTTCGACGAAAAACAGGAAACGCCTCGGCCGCGGGGCCGGTTCCGGCACCGGCAAAACTGCCGGCAAGGGGCACAAGGGGCAGAAGGCCCGTTCCGGCGGCAGCATCAAGGCCGGCTTCGAAGGCGGTCAGATGCCGCTGCAACGCCGCCTGCCTAAGCGCGGCTTTACGCCGCTGGTCAAGAAAGTCTACGCCTTGGTCAACCTGCGCGACCTCGAGTTGTTCGAGGCCGGCAGCGTCGTCGACTTCGAAGCGCTCGGCAGGGCCGGTCTGGTCAAGGCCTTGGGCGACGGAATCAAGATTCTGGGCGATGGCGACCTTACCAAGGCTTTGACGGTCAAGGCGCACAAGTTCAGCAAATCGGCCGTGGCCAAGATTGAAGCGGCCGGCGGCAAAGCCGAGGTCATTTAAATTGATTGCGAGTATCCAGAACATCTTCGGTATTCCTGAACTGCGTCGCCGGATTCTGTTCACCCTCGGTATGCTCGCAGTTTATCGTGTCGGCTGTCACATCCCGACCCCCGGTGTCGATGCACAGGTTCTGGCCAAGTTCTTCGAGGGGACGCAAGGGACCTTGCTCGGCCTGGTCAGCGCCTTCACCGGCGGTGCCCTGGAGCGCATGACTGTTTTTGCCCTCGGGATCATGCCGTACATCAGTGCCTCCATCATTCTGCAGCTGCTCACCGTGGTCTTCGAACCGGTCGAGCGACTGGCCAAGGAGGGGGAGCAGGGGCGCAAGACGATCACCCGCTGGACCCGCTACGGCACCATTGTCCTGTCGGTCATTCAGGGCGCGGGCATCGCCGTTGGCCTGCAGACCATGCGCGGCCCGGCCGGTGAGCCGGTGGTCCCCGATCAGGGGATGGGATTCATCCTGCTGACGATCATTACCCTGACGGCCGGGACCGCCTTCATCATGTGGCTCGGAGAGCAGATCACCGAGCGCGGCATCGGTAACGGTATCTCGCTGATCATCTTCGCCGGTATTGTCGCCAGTATGCCGTCGGCCCTGGTCAACTCCATCCGCCTGCTGCAGACCGGCGCGCTGTCGGTGTTCCTCCTGCTGCTCATCCTGGCGGTGATGGTGGCGGTCATTGCGGCCATTATTTTCATGGAGCGCGGCCAGCGCCGGGTCCCCATCCACTATGCCAAACGCGTGGTGGGGATGCGCAACTATGGCGGTCAGAGCAGCCACTTGCCGCTCAAGGTCAATATGAGCGGGGTCATCCCGCCGATCTTCGCCAGTTCCATCATCATGTTTCCGGCGACGGTGGCCAACCTGGTCGACGTTCCCTGGGTGCAGACCGTCGCCTCGATGATGACCCCCAGCCACTGGCTGTACAACGTTTTTTTTGTTGCATTCATCATTTTCTTCTGTTATTTCTACACGGCTGTGACGTTCAACCCTGTGGATGTGGCGGATAACGTCAAAAAACAAGGGGGATACATCCCGGGTATCCGTCCCGGCAAGGCCACGTCCGAGTACATCGATACCGTACTCAGCCGTCTCACCTTTGCCGGTGCTATTTATATTTCTGCCGTCTGCGTGCTCCCCACCCTTCTGATCGGTCAGTTCAACGTCCCCTTCTATTTTGGCGGGACGTCGCTGCTCATCGTGGTTGGCGTTGGGCTGGATACGGCGGCCCAGATCGAGGCGCACCTGATCTCCCGTTCCTACGAGGGATTCATGAAGGGTGTCACTCTCAAGGGCCGGCGCGGCTAGAACAGGCAAGGACAGAAGATGAAATTGATACTGCTCGGCCCTCCCGGTGCGGGGAAAGGCACCCAGGCCAAGATGCTGACCGACCGGTTTGGCATACCGCAGATCTCCACGGGTGACATTCTGCGGTCTGCCGTCAAGGAAGGGACGCCGATGGGTGTCAAGGCCAAGGCGTTCATGGACGCCGGCGGCCTGGTCCCCGACGAGGTGGTGGTCGGCATCGTCCGTGAGCGGCTGCAGAGGGGTGATTGCGCGGGCGGCTTCATTCTCGATGGTTTTCCGCGGACCGTCGCCCAGGCTGACGCCCTGAAGGAGACGCTGCAGCAGCTCGGCAAGAACCTCGATGCGGTCATCTCTCTTGATGTCGATGTCGAGGCACTGGTGGAGCGACTCACCGGCCGGCGCACCTGCAAGGCTTGCGGCCGCGGCTACCATGTCAAATTCGATCCGCCGAAGGTTGCCGGCACCTGCGATATTTGCGGTGGGGAACTGATTCAGCGCGACGACGATAAGGAAGAGACGATCCGCAAGCGGCTTGAGGTCTACCATCAGCAGACCGCGCCGCTGGTCGCCTATTATCGCACCGACAGTCTGCTTACCAGCGTCGACGGCATGCGTGAAATCGATACCGTCCAGCAGCAGATCCTGTCGGCGCTCGCGGCCGTCTGAGGTGATTCTCGTCAAATCTCGCGCCGAGATCGAGCGGATGCGGGTGGCTGGTCGGATGGTCGCCGAGATTCTTGAATTGCTCAGGGAAAAGGTCGTCCCCGGGGTGACCACCGGCGAACTTGACCGACTGGCAGAAGCCGAATGCAAAAAGCGTAAGGCGCGGCCGGCGTTCAAGGGCTACGGCGGCTTCCCCTACACGATCTGCGCCTCGCCCAACGAGAAGGTTGTTCACGGTTTCCCCGATGAGCAGCCACAGCGTGAAGGCGATATCCTGAGCATCGATTTCGGGATTATTTACGATGGTTTCTACGGGGATGCTGCCGTCACCCTGCCGGTCGGTCGTATCGATGCTGCCAAGATACGGCTGCTTCAGGTAACGGAACGCTCCCTGGCGCTGGCGATTGCTGCGGCGCAGCCCGGTGCGCGCCTCTCGGACATATCGCACGCCGTGCAGACTTGCGTTGAAAAAGAAGGGTTCAGCGTCGTTCGTGATTTCGTCGGGCATGGCATCGGCCGGCAGCTGCACGAGTCGCCGCAGATACCCAACTTCGGTCCCCCCGGCCAGGGACCGCGCCTCAAAGCCGGAATGACGCTGGCCATCGAGCCGATGATCAATGCCGGCGGGCCCGGGGTCACCATCCTCGCCGACGGCTGGACCGCCGTAACGCTGGACGGTGAGCCGTCGGCGCACTTCGAGCATACGGTGGCGGTCACTGATGAGGGACCGCAGATTCTGACACTCTGTTGATGTTTGCCGGCATGGTCGCAACGCGGCGGCCGGCGTGAAGTTTAATCAAGAGCGCATCACTAGCAAAGGAACGAACCATGAAAGTCCGAGCTTCGGTTAAGACGATCTGTGACAAGTGCAAGGTCATCAGGCGCAAGGGCATTGTCCGGATTATCTGCGAGAACCCCAAGCACAAGCAGAAACAGGGATAACGGGATTAGGAGGAACAGACATTGGCACGCATTGCTGGCATCGACTTACCGAGGAACAAGCGGATTGAGGTGGCACTCACCTATATTTACGGCATCGGCCGGTCCTCGTCCCAAAAGATTCTTGCCAAGGCAGGGGTGGACTTCAATACCCGGTCCGACGATCTGACCGAGTCGGAAGCCGGCAAGATCCGCGACATCATCGACCGCGAATGCAAGGTCGAAGGCGATCTGCGTCGCGAGATTTCCACTAACATCAAGCGCCTCATGGACCTCGGCTGCTACCGCGGTCTGCGTCATCGTCGGGGGCTCCCTGTCCGTGGGCAGAAAACCAAGACCAATGCCCGCACCCGCAAAGGCCCTCGTAAGACCGTGGCCGGCAAGAAGAAATAATTGGAGGAACCATGGCTAAGCCGGGTAAGAAAGTTGTACGGAAGAAAGTAGAAAAGAAGAATATCGCCAACGGGGTGGCACACATCCAGGCGACCTTCAACAACACCATCGTGACTATCACCGACCCTGTCGGCAACGTGATTTCCTGGTCGACCTCCGGCGCCAAGGGGTTCAAGGGCTCCCGCAAGAGCACTCCCTTTGCTGCCCAGATGGCTGCCGAGGATGCCGCGAAAAAAGCCCAGGAGCACGGGATGCGCAGCGTTGAAGTCCTGGTCAAGGGGCCCGGTGCCGGCCGTGAGTCTGCTCTGCGGGCTCTGCAGGCCGCTGGTCTCAACATCAGTGTCATCAAGGATGTTACCCCCATCCCTCACAACGGCTGCCGCCCGCCCAAGCGCAGAAGAGTTTAACCGAACATAAGGAGGACGAACGTTGGCTAGATATACCGGACCCGTCTGCCGTCTGTGCAGGAGGGAAAACATGAAACTGTTCCTCAAGGGGGACAGGTGCCATACCGACAAGTGCGCAGTCGAGCGCCGCAACTATGCTCCGGGTCAGCACGGCCAGGGGCGCCCCAAGGTTACCGACTACGGCACCCAGCTGCGTGAAAAGCAGCGGATGAAACGGACCTATGGGCTGATGGAAGCCCAGTTCCGTTCCTATTTCGACAAAGCTGACCGTCTGAAGGGCGTGACCGGCGAGAACCTGCTGGTGCTTCTCGAGCGTCGTCTCGACAGCATGGTCTATCGCCTCGGCTTTGCCACCTCCCGCAATGAGGCCCGCATGCTCGTGCGTCAGGGTCATTTCCTGGTCAACGGCCGCAAGGTCAACATCCCCTCCTACTCGGTGCGGGTCAGCGACCGGATTGAACTGCGCGAGAAGAGCCGCCAGGTCGTCCGCGTCAACGAGGCCCTCGACGGCGTCATGCGTCGCGGCATCCCGTCGTGGCTGGAACTCGACCGGGCCGCCTTCGCCGGTCGCGTCAAGACCCTGCCGGTTCGCGAAGAAATGACCACACCGACCTTCCAGGAACACCTCATCGTCGAGCTCTACTCCAAGTAAGCTTGGGCAGGCTGACGAGTAGAAGCGGTAACCTCACAACGGAGGATACGAATGTATAAAAACTGGAGAGACCTGATCAAGCCCAAGCGCCTCCAGATTGAGACGGATACCCTGAGCGACATCTACGGGAAGTTCCATGCCGAGCCGTTCGAGCGCGGCTTCGGGACGACGCTCGGCAACTCCCTGCGCCGGGTCCTCCTCTCGTCGCTGCAGGGGGCGGCGATTACCTCGGTCCGCATCAAGGGTGTGTTGCATGAATTCTCCACCGTTCCCGGCGTGACCGAGGACGTTACCGACATCATCCTCAATCTCAAAGGAGTGCTGCTCAACCTGCACGGGCAGGAAAGCCGCAATATCCGCATCGTCAAGAAGGGCGCCGGGGTCATCACGGCCGGCGACATCATCACCGATTCGCATGTCGAAATCCTCAACCGCGACCATCATATCGCCACCTGCTCCAAGGAGGCGGACGTCGAGATGGACATGGTGGCGGCGATGGGCAAGGGGTATGTGCCGGCCGACCGCAACCGCGACGAGAAGGCCCCGGTGGGAACCATCCCCATCGATTCGATCTTCTCGCCGATCAAGAAGGTCAACTACACGGTGACCAACGCCCGCGTCGGGCAGATCACCGACTACGACCGGCTCAACCTCGAAGTGAGCACCGACGGCAGCGTCAAGCCCGACGACGCCCTCGCCTATGCTGCCAAGATTCTCAAGGACCAACTGCAGATCTTCATCAACTTCGACGAAGAGGCCGAGCCCGCCGAGGCCCTGGTCGGCGAAGAAGCCCGCAAGATCAACGAGAATCTCTATCGCAGCGTTGAGGAGCTTGAACTCTCGGTGCGCAGCGCCAACTGCCTGAAGAACGCCAACATCCGCCTGATCGGTGAGCTGGTGCAGCGTTCCGAGGCGGAGATGCTCAAGACTCAGAACTTCGGCCGCAAATCGCTGAACGAGATCAAGGACATCCTGTCCGACATGGGGCTGACGCTCGGCATGAAGGTCGACAATTTCCCGGATCCCGAGTATCTCCGAATGATTCAGAAGGGTCGCGAGGAAGAGTGATTCCCCGCGCGATGGAATAACGAAGAAAGGACCACGGAACCATGCGTCACAATAAATCCGGCAGGAAGCTCGGCCGCAATTCCGGCCACCGCAATGCCATGATGCGCAACATGGTGACCTCGCTCATCGAGCACGGCAGGATCACCACTACCGACTCCCGTGCCAAGGAGCTGCGCAAGCTCGTCGACCGGATGATCACCCTCGGCAAGCGCGGCGATCTGCATGCCCGTCGTCAGGTGTCCCAGGTCATTCGCACCCGGCAGGTGGTAGCCAAGCTGTTCGATCAGATCGGCCCCCGCTTCAAGGACCGCCCCGGCGGCTACACCCGCATCATCAAGCTCGGCAGTCGTCTCGGCGACAACGCCCCGCAGTCCATCATCGAACTGGTCGAGGAAGAGTTCACGGCCAAGCCGAAGAAGGCTGCTCCGGCGCCCAAGGCCGAGGTGAAACAGGCCGCTCCGGCCCCGGCCGCGGCTCCCGTCGAGGAAGTCGCCGCTGAAGTGCCGGCCGAAGAGAAGCCCGAAGCGTAGGCTTCGTCTGCGGCAAAAGGTATGAAGGAGAAGGGCAGGGAGAAATCCCTGCCCTTCTTGTCGTGGCGGGCTGAAAAAGCTTGCTTTTTTTTGCCCAACAACATACAAATATCTATATATATTCAAACGCATAGATTGTGAAGAGGGCTTCATGGCCACGCTCGTTCATGACAGGACTTCAACCGGCGCCTCCCGGCGCCTGCGTCAGTGGCTGCTGGCGCCGATCGTCGTCGTCACCATCGCCTTCGGATGGTGGTATCCCTGGCTCGGCTACACCGTGCCGGCAGCGATGTTTCTCGGCATCGCCGGCGGGCTTCGGCGTGGCCGCTACGTCTGCGGCAACCTCTGCCCGCGGGGAAGCTTCTTCGACCGGCTCATCGCGCCGCTGGCCGCCCGCCGCGGTATCCCGTCCCTGCTGCGTTCCATGCCGCTGCGCTGGGGCGTCTTCATCCTCCTCATGGGCTTCATGGGCTGGAGGCTCGCCGCCAATCCTGCCGATCTCGGTCACTGGGGCCTCGTCTTCTGGTCGATGTGCGCCATCACAACGATCGCCGGCGTCGTTCTCGCCCTGATTTTTCATCCCCGCTCATGGTGCGCCGTCTGCC